>Ga0209906_100223_pt1 | contig 46676 bp, 47 predicted proteins | sample FECB24metaG_FD_188303 | JGI IMG/M metagenome (GOLD analysis project Ga0209906, IMG submission 188303) | Cyanobacterial communities from the Joint Genome Institute, California, USA from Joint Genome Institute, California, USA - FECB-24 metaG... ... | reverse complement strand
ATGGCGGGCTAACGTCGCTGCGAGAGCGTCGGGATGAAGTGACATTGCAGGATCCTTCCTTGCCGGGATGAATCCTTCATTCCAACTGATTCTCGACCTCTCACCAAATCACTGTCGTGTAGTGTGCAGGTTTTCGCCGATCCCTCCTCCCATCGCCTGATTTCACTCGCCTTTTCCCCTCCCGCCACTTTTTTCCATCCACCCCCTCCCCACCACGCGCACACTTGCCGCCAACTGGAGGTCGGGATGGATTGGGACGGGGTAATCGAAAAGCATGGCGGAACGCTGAAGCGCATTCTCGTCGCGCTTGTCGCCATGGCGGGGATTGATCTCCGGGGACAGTTTACTTTCTTTCCGCAGGAAGGCGGTGTCGTTCCAACGTTGGCGCTGGCGGAAAAAAGTACACTGTCCCCAGCGCTTACCCTGCCGCGCCGTCTCCACCGCGCCGTGTTCAGGCTGCTGCGGCCGGCCGAAGCCGCGGCGCGGCGGCTGGTGATTGTCGTGGCGCGCGGGATGAAGCTGCCGGCGCTGACGCCCCCGCGCAAGCCGAAGCTTGCTCCGGTGGTCTTGCCCAAAGGTGCGCGCGTCGTCACGCTCGGCTATCTTGGTCTCGCTGGAGGCAATGTCGTCAAGCCCTCGCGTCCCCCGCCGCGCAGCCTTTCCTTTCCGCTGATCGATCCCTTGCGGTCGCCGTTCGGGCGGCGTCGCGTCTCCAGCCGCACCGTGCCGCGCATCTGGGCGACCGGCATGGCGAAGCCGGTTTCGATCCCGCCGCCGCCGTCGCCATACGATCCGGTCGACACCACCCGGTTGACGCTGCGGCTGCAGGCGCTTGGCCGGGCGCTGGAGGATCTGCCGGCGCAGGCGCGGCGGCTCTTGCGCTGGAAGGCGCGGCGGGCGCGCGCCAAAGCACTCGGCCGCAGGGGCCGCCTCTCGCCGCTGCGGCCCGGCCGCGCGCCCGGCTCGCTCAAACGGCCGACGCATGAGGTGCATGAAGTCCTGAAAGACCTGCATTATTTCGCCTGGGCCGCGCAGGAGCAGCCCGACACATCATGACGACGGTTTTGCCATCTTCATGTCCGGTTCATGTTTGAGAAACCATAATCGGGGCATTGAGAGTGCGTGCGCGGTCGCCGCGCGCGTTGACGCAACCGGAAGCGATGCAAAGAGTTCTCACCGCATGACGATCAGATCCTATCTGCTGCCCGTGATTGCCGCCGCCATTGCCTCGGCGGCGCTGCCCGTTCCAGCCGCGCTGGCGCAGGACAACATCGTCCGCCTGGCGCAGGCGCGCGAGATCGAGGTCTATTACGACGAATTTGGCCGCCGGGTGATTGCAGACGCCTTCACCGGCGAGATCCTGCAGATCGAACGGCCCCGGCGCGGGCTCGACGGCCGCGCCACCGGCGCCGCGCCGCGCTACCGCGAGGCGCCGGTTTTCGCCGATCCCGACGAACCCTATTATTCCGATGAAGAGCAGGATCCGGCAATGCCCCGGCAGTATCGCCGCCGCGGCGCGCCGCTCGAAGAATTCGACGACTACGACCCGGGCTATCCCGGCGAGGAAGCGGAGCTCCAGCCGCGCGACCGTTACGGTTTCCCGCAGGCGCCCGCAGCACCCCCCTCCGTCGACCAGCCCGTCGTTCGCCAGCCGCTGGCCAACGCACAGCCGCCCCGGGCTGTTCAGCCCGGCATCGTGGACGAGCCGCAGCTGTCGCCGGCGAATCCGGCCGACACGCCGTCGATCAGCAAGAAATCCGACTTCAACGTGGCGCAACTGCAGGTGCTGCTCGACCGCGCCGGCGTGTCGCCGGGCGTCATCGACGGCCACATGGGCGGCAATGTCGAGAAGGCGCTCGCCGGCTATGACGAGCTGACCGGAACGAAGCTGTCCTTGCTCGACTTTCCGACCATCGCGGCGGAACTCGCGGCGCGCGGCGGCGATGCCTTTGTCGACTACACGATCACGCCGGAAGACGCCGCCGGTCCCTATGTCGCGTCGATCCCGGCGGACTACGGCGAGAAGGCGCTGCTGGAAAACCTCAGCTACACCTCGACGCTCGAAATGCTCGCCGAGCGTTTCCACATGAGCGAGGCCTATCTGAAGGAGCTCAATCCGGGCGTGAACTTCAACCGCGCCGGCACCGTGCTGAAGGTTGCCAATCCCGGCGGCAATGTCACCCGGCAGGTCGCCTCGATCATCGCCGACAAGGGCCGCGAGCAGGTCCGCGCCTATGACGCGGCGGGCCGGCTGGTCGTGTCCTATCCGGCGACGATCGGCTCGACCGACACGCCGTCGCCCACCGGCACGGTCAGCGTCGAACGGATCGCGATCAATCCGGAATACACCTACAATCCGAAGATCAATTTCAAGCAGGGCGAAAACGACAAGGTGCTGCGCATTCCGCCGGGCCCGAACGGCCCGGTCGGCACGGTCTGGATCGCGCTGTCGAAGCCGACCTACGGCATCCATGGCACGCCCGAGCCGTCCAAGATCGGCAAGACCAACAGCCATGGCTGCGTCCGCCTGACCAACTGGGACGCGCAGGAACTGGCGAAGCTGGTCAAACAGGGCGTCACCGTCGAATTCCACGAGTGACGCTGGCGTCATGCAGCGTGACGCTGGCGTCATGCAGCGCGTCGGCTGGCCTGTCGCCGCGCCCGGACTGAGACGCTAGGAGAGGGCCGAGTTCCTCTTTTCCGGTTCCGCCATGGAAACGCCTCCCTCCGCCGACGCAGTCGCATTGCCCGAACCACCGGGCGCCGTCTTCTGTCCGCCAGCCAGCCGGCCCTTCGTACTCGCCGCAGCCATCCTCGCCTCCTCGATGGGGTTCATCGATGGCTCCGTTGTGCCGCTCGCCATGCCGGCGATCCGCGCCGATCTCGGCGCGACCCTGGCCGACGCGCAGTGGATCAACAATTCCTACATGCTGTTCCTCTCGGCGCTGGTGCTGCTCGGAGGCGCCGCCGGCGATGTCTTCGGCGTGCGCAACATCTTCGCCGCCGGCATCGCGCTGTTCATGCTCACCTCGGCCGCCTGCGCGCTCGCCCCCGACAGCCAGTGGCTGATCCTGATGCGCGGCGCGCAAGGCGTCGGCGCAGCGCTGATGGTGCCGGGCAGCCTCGCCATTATCGCGAAGTCCTATCCGGCCGCCGAGCGCGGCAAGGCGATCGGCACCTGGGCCGCCGCCTCGTCGATGACCACGGCGCTCGGGCCGTTTCTCGGTGGCATGGTCCTGTCCTTTGGCGACGACTGGATGTGGCGGCTGATCTTCGCCATCAACGTGCCGGGCGGTCTGGCCGCGCTGGCGATCCTCTATCTGAAGGTCCCGCAGGATCGCCCGACGCCCGGCCGTCGGCTCGACATCGTCGGAGCTGCGCTGGCGACCGCCGGTCTCGGCCTGCTCGCCTGGGGTCTCACCAGCATCGGGCTGGACGCAGCCGAACGGACGGTCGATCCGTGGCTGACGATCGCCGCGGGCGCCGCGCTGATGATCGGCTTCGTGTTCTGGGAACACATCACGCCGTCGCCGATGGTGAAACTTGCCCTGTTCCGCTCGAAAGCGTTTTCCGGCGCCAACGCCTATACGCTGGTGCTGTTCTTCGCCTTCAACGCGGTGCTGTTCTTCCTGCCGATGACCCTGATCACCGCCTGGGGCGTCATCGAATGGGAATCGAGCCTGACCATGCTGCCGCTCGCGCTCTTCATCGGCGCCTTCTCGCGCTATGCCGGCCAGGTCGCCGACCGGATCGGACCCCGCGCGCCGCTGACCGCAGGCGCACTGCTGATGGCGCTGTCGTTCGCCCTGTTGGCGGCGACGATGCCGCTGATGATGCTGTGGACCGTGACGTTCCCCGTCCTGCTGCTCAACGCGCTTGGTATGGCGATGCTGGTTTCGCCGCTGTCGACGGCGGTGATGCTGGCGACGCCCGACGAGGACACCGGGCTGGCGTCCGGCGTCAACAACGCGTTGGCTCGCGCGGCGGGGCTGATCGCGGTGGCGGCGCTGGGCGCGGTCGCCGGGCTGGTGTTCTCCTCGGTCCTGACGCCGCCTGTGCCGGGCGTCGAGTTCGGCGGCCTGTCGACGACGATCGCCGACCCCGCAATCGAAACGCTTCGGATCGCCGCGACGAACAAGGCATTTGCGGCCGTGGCGTGGATTTCGAGCGCTATGTGCCTACTCTCGGCGCTGATCGCCTGGACGACGCAGCCGTCGTGGTCGGGTTCGAAAGAACCGGCCGCGTAGGGCTTGTCCCCTAGCGCTGCCGGGGTAGGATCGCTGCGAAGGAGAGCGCCATGTCCGAGGAACCCGAAGAGACCAAGCTCACCCGCACCAAGCGCAAATGGGCGGCCGAGGGCAAGTTTCTCACCGGCAAGGTCGCGCGCAGCGGCGACGACCGGTTGCCGCCGGGCCAGCATCTCGTGCGCGACTGGCCGATCCTCGATCTCGGCATGACGCCGCAGGTGTCGGAACTGTCGTTCCGCCTCGACATCACCGGCGCCGTCGACCATCCGGCGAGCTGGAACTTTGCGCAGTTCAAGGCCCTGCCGCAGGCCGACTTCGTCACCGACATCCACTGCGTCACGACCTGGTCGCGCTACGACAACCGCTGGCAGGGCGTGTCGGTGCGGGATCTGCTCGACATCGTCCATCCGCGCGCCGAGGCGATGTTCGTCGAGCTATACGCGAGCGACGGCTACACGACCAATCTGACGCTCGAGGATTTCGCCGCCGAAGACGCGATCATCGCGCACAGCTGGGAAGGCAAGCCGCTGACGCGGGACCATGGCGGGCCGGTGCGCCTCGTCGTGCCGCATCTCTATTTCTGGAAGAGCGCCAAGTGGCTCAACCGGATCCATTTCCTCGACCGCAACAAGCCGGGCTTCTGGGAGCGCAACGGCTATCATGACCGCGGCGACCCGTGGGAAGAGGAGCGCTACTCGTGACGCCCGCCGAATGGTACCGCGTTTCGGATATCGGACAAGGCGTGACCCGGATCACCGAGCCCTTCGTCGATCCCTATTACAGCGCCAACCTCTATTTCGTGCGCGGCCGGGACCGGGACCTGCTCGTCGACGCCGGAATGGGCATCCTGCCGCTGCGGCCGGTCCTGCCGCTCACCGACGGCAAGCCGGTGCTTGCGCTCGCCACCCACATCCATGTCGACCATGTCGGCGCCTTGCATGAGTTCGCCGACCGCGCCGGGCCGGCCGGCGAGGCGGCGCTGTTCGACACCATGCCCGACGAGGCGACCTATGCCGCGGAATATCGCCATCGCGAAGCGCCGGTGACGAGGCTGCCCGGTCCGCGCTGGGCCATCGCGGACTATCGGCTCAAGCCGGCTCCGCTGACCGTGCTCCTGAAGGAGGGTGACCGCGTCGACCTCGGCGACCGTTCGTTCTCGGTGCTTGAGCTGCCCGGCCACTCGCCCTGCATCGCGCTGTTCGATGAGGCCAACGGCGTGCTGTTCGCCGGTGACGCGATCTATGACGATCAGCTTCTTGACGACATGCCGTGCAGCGACCGCGCCGCCTATCGCGCGACGATGCGCCGGTTGATCGCCGAGGTCGACGCCAGGCTGGTCCTTGGCGGCCACGGCGAACCGTTCGACGGCGAGCGGATGCGCGAGATCGCGAGGGGTTATCTGGAGGGGAAGGGTGGCGCCTGAATCCATCCTGCACGAATCCGCTTTACAAGTTCGGGTCACACTGGATTTATCCTTTCCTCGAACGTCTGGAGTTCGCTCATGGCACTCGAAACCTGGCTCGCCTTCGCAGCCGCATCCTCGATCCTGCTGATCATCCCGGGTCCGACGATCCTGCTCGTCGTTTCCTATGCGCTCGGCCAGGGCTGGCGCACTGCGCTGCCGATGGCGGTGGGCGTCGCTCTCGGCGACTTCACCGCGATGACGCTGTCGATGCTCGGCATCGGCGCGCTGCTGATGGCGTCCGCGACGCTGTTCACCGTGCTGAAGTGGATGGGCGCCGCCTATCTGATCTGGCTCGGCATCAAGCTCTTCCGTGCGGGCGGGACGCTCGGTGCGGAGCCGCGCCGCGATGCGGCGAGCGCCACCAAGATGCTGACGCATGCCTGGCTGGTCACCGCGCTGAACCCGAAGAGCATCACCTTCTTCGTTGCGTTCCTGCCGCAGTTCCTCGACCGGAACGCCGACTTCTGGACCCAGATGGCGATCTTCGAGGCGACGTTTCTCGTTCTCGCCTTCTGCAACGCGTTCGGCTATGCGCTGGTGGCGTCGCGCGCCCGCAGCGTCTTCGCAAGCGAGCGCGCCATCCGCGTCTTCAACCGCACCGGCGGCTCGTTGCTTGTCGGCGCGGGCGTTGCGACCGTCGCCATGCGGACGAATTGAGCATTTCCATGAAAGACGTTCTCGGCAACACGGTCACTGGCGCCAACGAGGCGTCCCTCGCGCATTACGAGCGCGGCCTGCGCCAGTTGCAGACCTTCACCGGCGATCCGGTCGGGTCCGTCAACGCGGCGATTGACGAGTCTCGTGGCTTTGTCATGGCGCACATGCTGAAGGGCTGGCTCTATGGCCTGTCGACCGACAAGGCGGCGATGGCCGTGGCGCGCGACGCGCATGCCGCCGTGACGGACCTGCCGATGACCAGCCGCGAGCGCGGCCAGGTTGCCGCGCTCGGGCGGTTGGTCGCGGGCGAATGGAACGGCGCTGGCGAAACGCTGGCTGCTGTGGCGCGCGACCATCCGCGCGATGCGCTGGCGCTCCAGTCCGGGCACCAGATCGATTTCTTCACCGGCAATGCCGCGATGCTGCGCGACCGCATCGGCACGGCGCTCCCTGCCTGGGACGCCACAATGCCCGGATATCATGCGATGCTGGCGGCGCACGCCTTCGGGCTGGAGGAGACCGGCGACTATGCAGCGGCCGAAGCGTCCGGCCGCCGCGCCGTTGAACTCGAGCCGCACGATGGCTGGGGCCAGCACGCGGTTGCGCATGTGATGGAGATGCAGTGCCGCCAGACGGACGGCATCGGCTGGATGAAGACGGCCTTCGCCAACGGCGCTGACGACAGCTTCATGAAGGTGCACAACTGGTGGCACCTGTCGCTGTTCCACTACGATCTTGGCCAGCATGACGAGGTGTTTTCGCTCTATGACGGACCGGTCTATGGCGACCGTTCGACGCTGGCGCTGAACATGGTCGATGCGTCGGCGATTCTCTGGCGGCTCCATCTCGGCGGCGTCGACGCCGGCGCGCGCTGGCAGGACCTCGCCGACAACTGGACGCCATTGGCCGGCGACGGCAACTATGCCTTCAACGACATGCACGCGATGATGGCATTCGCCGCCGCCGGCCGCACCGAAGCGGCGCGGACGCTGTTGGACACGCAACTGGCGGCAGTCGAAATGGGCGGCGACAATGCCGGCTTCACCCGCGACATCGGCCTGCCGGCGACCCGCGGAATCCTCGCCTTTGCCAACGGCGACTACAAGAAGGCCGCCGATCTGCTCGGACCACTTCGCGCCATCGCCCATCGTTTTGGCGGCAGCCACGCCCAGCGCGACGTCATTGACCTGACGCTGATCGAGGCGGCGATCCGGTCCGGTGACCGCGAGAATGCGGCCAAACTGACGCAGAAGCGGATGGAATCGCGCCCTCACAGCCCCTTGTCGGGGATATTGCGGAAGAGGGCGGACACGTTGTCGGCGGCAGACAGGCTGTAGCCGACCGGTCGAAAATCTGGACCTGGCCAGACCAGAATTATTCCGAGATGCGAAAAAAATCTTGCCAGACGGCCCGTCTGACGGTTCAAATCCGCGCGCCATCTGGTATGGAAGAATTCTGGCGCACGGAGCGCTTGGCCTGGGAACGAGACGCGGACACCGCGCACGCCCCGGCCGGGAGGACGAAAAATGTATCTCGGTCTCGATCTGGGAACGTCCGGCGTCAAGGCGCTGCTGATCGATGGCGATCAGAGGATCGTCGCGTCGGCCACCGCCCATATCGACGTATCCCGTCCGCATCCAGGCTGGTCCGAACAGGAGCCGGCGCATTGGGTGCGCGCGACGGAAGAGGCGATGCTGGCGCTGAAGTCCAGCCATCCGAAACAGCTCGGCGCGGTCAAGGGTATCGGTCTTTCGGGCCACATGCACGGCGCGACTCTGCTCGGCGCGGGCGACGAGGTGCTGCGCCCCTGCATTCTGTGGAACGATACGCGCAGCCACAGGCAAGCCGCGGCGCTCGACGCCGATCCGCGGTTCCGGAAGATTTCCGGCAACATCGTCTTCCCCGGCTTCACCGCGCCGAAGCTCGCCTGGGTCAAGGCGAACGAGCCGAAGATTTTCGCCGAAGTGCGCAAGGTTCTGCTGCCGAAGGATTATCTGCGGCTCTGGCTGACCGGCGAGCACATTTCGGAAATGTCGGATTCGGCCGGCACGTCGTGGCTCGACACGGGCGCGCGGCGTTGGTCGGGCGAACTGCTGGCCGCGACCGATCTCGATGAAAGCCACATGCCCGCGCTGGTGGAGGGCACCGCGCCCGGTGGTATTCTGCGCGGCGCGCTCGCGGCGCGTTTTGGCATGGGCGGCCATGTCGTGGTCGCCGGCGGAGCAGGGGACAATGCGGCCTCGGCCATCGGCATGGGGACCGTCAGCGAAGGCCGCGCGTTTGTGTCGCTCGGCACCTCGGGCGTGCTGTTCGCCGCCAACGCGTCCTACTTGCCCAATCCCGAAAGCGCCGTGCACACGTTCTGCCATGCCCTGCCGGGCACGTGGCACCAGATGGGCGTCATCCTGTCGGCGACGGATTCGCTGAACTGGCTCTCCGGCGTCACCGGCAAGGATGCGCAGCACCTGACCGAGGAACTGGGCGAGACACCTTCAGGGCCGGGCAAGGTGATGTTCCTGCCTTATCTTTCGGGCGAGCGCACGCCGCACAACGATGCTTCAATCCGCGGCGCCTTTGTCGGTCTCGGGCACGAGTCTGGCCGCGCCGCAATGACCCAGGCCGTGGTTGAAGGCGTGGCCTTCGCACTGCGCGACAATCTCGAGGCGCTGCGCGCGGCTGGAACCGAACTGAGGCGCGTCACCGCCATCGGCGGCGGCTCACGCTCGCGCTTCTGGCTGAAGACGATTGCCAATACGCTCGGCCTGTCGGTCGACATCCCCGCCGACGGCGATTTCGGCGCGGCGTTCGGCGCGGCGCGGCTGGGGCTGATCGCGGCCGAGAAGGCCGATCCGTTGACTGTCTGCGCGCCGCCCGCGACGGCCGAAACCATCGAGCCCGACGCGGCGCTCGCATCCATCTATTCCGAAGCCCATGCGCGCTTCCGCGCGCTTTACCCCGCCATCAAGGGAGCACTCGCATGACCACCGGTTTCTTTGGCGACATCAAGCCGATCAAGTATGAGGGACCGGAGTCGACCAATCCGCTCGCCTACCGGTTCTACAACAAGGACGAGATGGTCGCCGGCAAGCGGATGGAGGACCATCTGCGCTTCGCCATCGCCTACTGGCACTCCTTCGCCTGGCCGGGCGGCGATCCGTTCGGCGGGCAGACCTTCGAGCGGCCGTGGTTCGGCGACACGATGGAGAACGCGAAGCTGAAGGCCGACGTCGCGTTCGAGATGTTCACGCTGCTGGGCACGCCCTACTACTGCTTCCATGACGCCGACGTGCGGCCAGAGGGCAAGAACCTCGCCGAGAGCATCGACCGGCTGAACCAGATCGCCGACATATTTGCCGAGAAGCAGAAGCAGACCGGCGTCAAGCTGCTGTGGGGCACGGCCAACCTGTTCTCGCACCGCCGTTACATGGGTGGCGCCGCGACCAATCCGGACCCGGATGTGTTCGCCTACGCGGCGGCGACGGTGAAAAGCTGCATTGACGTCACCAAGCGGCTGAAGGGCGAGAACTATGTGCTGTGGGGCGGACGCGAGGGCTACGAGACGCTGCTCAACACCGACATGAAGCGCGAGCTCGACCAGATGGGCCGCTTCCTGACCATGGTCGTCGAGTACAAGCACAAGATCGGCTTCAAGGGCGCGATCCTGATCGAGCCGAAGCCGCAAGAGCCGACCAAGCACCAGTACGATTACGACGTCGCGACGGTCTATGGCTTCCTGAAGAAGTTCGGGCTCGAGAACGAGGTGAAGGTCAATATCGAGCAGGGCCACGCGATCCTGGCCGGGCACTCGTTCGAGCACGAACTGGCGACCGCCAATGCGCTCGGCATTTTCGGGTCGATCGACATGAACCGCAACGACTACCAGTCCGGGTGGGACACCGACCAGTTCCCCAACAATGTGCCGGAAATGGCGCTGGCCTTCTACCACGTGCTGCAGGGCGGCGGCTTCAAGACCGGCGGCACCAATTTCGACGCCAAGCTGCGCCGCCAGTCGCTCGAACCCGACGACCTGCTGATCGCCCATATCGGCGGCATGGACGCCTGCGCGCGCGGCCTGAAGGCGGCGGCGAAGATGATCGAGGACAAGGCGCTGTCGGGTCCGCTGGAAGAGCGCTATGCCGGCTGGAAATCGGCCGAGGCGAAGGCGATGCTCTCCGGCAAGCGCACGCTGGAAGAAATTTCCGAGCGCGTGCTGAAGAAGACCATCGAGCCACAGCCGAAGTCGGGCCGGCAGGAACTGCTGGAGAATGTCGTCAACCGGTATGTGTGAGAGGCAGAGCCCGGGAGCCTGTGGCGCAGCGTCTCACGCACCCGTTGCTGACTCAAGGAGTCGCGTGCGCTGAGAGAGTGCCTCAGTGATGGACGCCACGAGTGATGTGGGGAATCCCTTTGGAAGGGCTTCCTGCACCTTTTCGGTTGTGCGCTCCACACGTCCTGCGAGTTCTTCGAACAAGGCCTTCATCGCTGGCTTTCCGATGCCGGCCATGTCCGCTGTTTGCTGAAAATGGCGCGGCACGATGTCGTTGACGGCATAGTGCCGGTTCTTGCCGATCGCCATCGCCAGTTTGAACTTTCCGCGCGGGATTTGGTGGGCGTCGAGGCTCGGCTGAGCCGTCAGCACGTCGTAGAGCGGTGCAAGCCGGAAGCGGCCGCCGGGCGTCAAGAAGATGCTGAAATTCTTGGCGTGGCCGTCGGTCGCGCCGATCAGCCAGAAGATGATGTTGGCGCGCATGAAGGTCATGATGTCGTCTTCGGGCGTATCGCTGCCTTTCAGCAGCTCGATGATTGGCCGGAGGCCAGGGCCGCCGTCCGACTCGTATTTCCTCGTCGGCGGAACGGAGAGTGCCTGGCAGAAATCTTCCTGCGGCAGGCGCAGAAGACGGCCGTCGCGGGTCCATAGCCGGTCGAACCGCTCGACGATCAGGGTGCGGCGATCTCCGAATTCGGCAATCTCTGCCTTGGCGACGGGCACGCCGAAGGCTTCCATCAGTTTGAGACACAGATATTCGTTCTCGACGCTGTTTGAGAGGTCGATGCCATTCGGAAGCTGGCCAATCTGGGGTTTGAAGATATGGGTGGTGGCCGCTGTGCCGATCGGCTTGAACCATTGCCCGTCCTTGTACTGCAACGCCGTCTTTTCCTGCGCTCCTGCGAGAGAGATGCGGAAATCCTCGTCGTCGCCAAGTCCAAGGGGGGCGGTAGCGAGGTTTTTGAGCATATCAGCGATCCCGTCTGCCGAGACAGGTTTCCCATCGACAGATCCGGCAGGGCCGGGATCGTCGCCATCGGTCAGGAATTGCATCGCCCCAACGCAGTCGTGACCCAGGGCGTAGAGCAGGCTGTAGGCGTCGATGCCTTCGGCTCCGACGCGCTCTGCGACTCGCTTGCGGATCGCATCGGCGTCGGGAAGCAAATTGTCGAAGACATTAATGACCGGCGCGCCGATGTAGCGCTCCTCGCGGAGCGGCAAGGACAGCGAGACCGGGAATGTGCCCCGCCAGTCGAGCCAGTCACGCGCGTAGCGGAAATCGATGGCCCCGCTGGATTCTCGGTTCCATTACGCCCACGAGGCGTCCGTTGAGCCAGACGTTGAGCGGGGCATAGGCTGGTCGCCTTGCCATCAAAACAGGTCTTCGATGTCGGCGGAGCTGCCCTTGGTGCGGTAGCGGATGACGAGTTCGAGGTCGAGGGCGGCCAGGGCAGCCATCAGCGTCCGTAACTGCATGGCAGGCTCGCCCGCTTCAAGGCGGGAAACCGTGGCTTGGCGGAGATGGATATGATCGCCAAGCGCGCCCTGCGTCAGGCCGGCCTGTTTACGGGCGCGCCGCAGGATAGCGCCGATCTGGCGCTCGTTGCGAGCGATCTGGTTCTTGGGAACTTCCATGATTGCAATATACGCGAAGCGGTATGGATTGGCAATATACGGATTCACGTATACAGCTCAAATATACGCGATCAAGCATAAAGCCACTCTATACGGTATCGCGTATTGACGTAGCAGCCAAACCTTTCGGCTAAAGCCCTCGCGCGATCGCCCTGAACAATGACACCGTCTCGAACTCCCGGTAGCTGCGCTCGTCATTGGTCTGGCCGTAGTTGGGGCTGGCGGAGAGTTTGACGATGACGAGGTTGCGCGTCGGGTTGACGTAGATGAACTGGTTGTAGACGCCGATGGCGGAGAATTCGCCCTCGTCGCCGTCCATCAGCCACCACTGGTAGCCATAGCCGAAGGCGGTGTCGGACAGGCCGTGGTCGCCTGGGACAAGGTGCGGGGCGTCGGCCTTCACGGATGCTTCGACCCAGGCTTCCGGGACGATCTGCGCGCCATTCCATCGTCCCTTTAGACGGAACAGTTCGCCCAGTTTGGCGAAGTCGCGCGCTGTCGCGGTCAGGCCGCCGAAGGCCATCTCCATGCCTTCCGAATCGAGCAGCCAGTGCGCGTCGTCCTCCATGCCAAGCGGGTGCCAGAGCTTTGCCTCGACATAGTCGCGCATGGGCAGACCGGTGACCTTTTTCAGCAACATTCCCAGCACGTGCGTGTCCATGCTGTTGTAGAGATTGTAGGTGCCGGGTGGCCGCTGGCGGACCATGCCGGGCGGGATGGAATCGAAGGAGCCGCCATGAGCGTAAACCGCGATGAAGCGGTTCATGTCGGACTCGGGGTCGGAATAGTCCTCGTTCCAGCGGGCGCCCGAGGACATCTGCAACACGTCCTTGATCGACACGCCGTCATAGGCCGAGCCGCGCAGTTGCGGCAGGTGGTCGGAGACGACTTCCTCGACGCTGCCGAAGTGGCCTTCGCCCCAGGCGATGCCGAGTGCCGCCGAGGTGAAGCTCTTGGCCACGGACATCGACATCCAGTGGACCGCCGGTCCGCCGGTCAGCCAGTAGGTTTCGGAGCGCGTGCGGCCATTCTCGATCACCAGCAGCGCGACCGTGTCAGTGTCTGCGAGGAAAGCTTCGACCGAACGCTCAGCGCCCTCGTGCAGATAGGTCGAGGGGAGGGTGAGCGGCGTTCCGGTGGGGAAGGGGCGTGGGTTCGGCGAGGCTGTCATGGTCGAGATCGGGAAGATTCGATGCATGTTGTTGAACGTGTCGATCTGCCTCGTTCCGGAAAACATCGATCCGGCAAATTCCGCCCGCGTGATCATCGGCTCGTCTCCATCGACAGGGATTCCACAATCCGTTGCGCCTGGCTGCGCATTGCGTCGGCGGATGCCGCTAGGCCGAAATCGTTCAGGCTGGTCTGACCGAGCGCCAGCGACAATATGGCCAAGGCCGCGTCCCGGCGCGACGTGGCGGAGCCGATGCGCTCGCGGGCCAGCGCGTCCGTCAGCAGCGATGTCGCATAGAGATAGACGCCATGAACGCGATCGCGGATGTGCGGATCGGTGCGCGCCAGATACCAGAGCTCGCCCATCAGCGCGTTCGAGCGCTCGTCAGCGAAGACCTCGCCGAAATACGCGTCGAGCAGACGCGCGACCGACATGTCGCCGCTGGCGTCCCTCACGGTGTCGATGCGCGACGTGGCCACGGCCATCAGCCGCTCGATCAGGCGGTCGACCATCTCATCGCGGTTGCCCATGAAATAGCGCACCAGGCTGCGCGGCAGGCCGGACTTATCGGCGACATCGGTCAACGTCGTCGCGGCAAGGCCGTGGCGCAACACGCAGGCTTCGAAGGCCCGCATGATCTCCTCGCTGCGCTCCTCGGTCTTCGGTGGGCGACCCATCGCGAATCCTTTCCTGTCACTGTTGACAACAAATGCCGATCGGTCGTTTATTGTCAACAATGAAAAGAAATGATCGACAAAGGGGAATGGCATGAAACGCATTACGACACGTGTTGGCCGCGCAGCCGGCGCGGTCCTGTTCTCGGCCTTGCTGGCCGGTTCCGGGATGACCGCCGCCATGGCGCAGGATGCCGGGCTTTCGGTGTTCGACTGGTCCGGCTACGAGGATCCGGCACTGAACCCGGACTATGTGGCAAAGCATGGCGACAGCCCGACCTTCAGCTTCTTTGCCGATGAAGACGAGGCCTTCGAGAAGCTGCGCGCCGGCTTCAAGGCGGACATCTCGCACCCTTGCGGCACCAATATCGTGAAATGGCGCGACGCCGGCCTGCTGCAGCCGCTCGATACGTCGCGCATCGCCGCCTGGAACGACATCCTGCCAGGCTTCAAGAGCATCAAGGACCTGATGACGGACGCCGAGGACAAGGCCTGGTTCCTGCCATTTGACTGGGGCAATACGCTGCCGCTCTACCGGACCGACCTGGTCAAGCCGGAGGACATCGCCTCGGTGAAGGCCTTCGCCGACCCGAAGTTCAAGGGCAAGATCGCGCTGATCGACAATGCCGACGCCAGCTTCGCGCTTGGCCTCATCGCCGCTGGCGTCACGGACGTCCAGAATGTCAGCGATGCGCAGTTCGCGGCTGCCGCGGCGTTCCTGCGCGAGGTGCACAAGAACGTGCGCATGTATGCGACCGACAATACCGAACTCAGCCAGGCCTTGGCGTCGGGGGAGATTTCGCTCGCCTGGGCCTGGAACGAGACGGCGACGATGCTGAAGGCGAACGGCGTCGCGGTCGACGTCAAGCGCGATGTCAGCGAGGGGATTGCGTCCTGGGTCTGCGGCTATGTTCACCTCAAGGACGCGCCGGGAAGTGTCGACAAGGCCTACGACTTCTTCAATGCCCGCATGGCGCCGGAGGTGTCGAACTACATGGTCACCGCCTGGGGCTACGGCCACGCCAACGGCGCCGGCATGGCGAAAGTCGATCCGGCCGCGGTCGCCATGGCGGGCTATTCCGACATCGGGGAGATGACGAAAAAGACCCTGTTCGCCGCGCCGGTCGTCCCGGAAACCAAGCAGAGATTCGTCGCCGAATTCGAGAAGATCAAATCGGGGTATTGACCAGGCTCGACCCGCGCCGCCCCCTCATCCGGCCCGTTGGGCCACCTTCTCCCCGAGGGGAGAAGAAGGAGGCGCACGCGCCTGACCAATCTCCTCTCCCCTCGGGGGGAGGTCCGCGAAGCGAAGCGGAGGCGGGGTGAGGGGCCTCGCTCCCAAACAGCGCTTCGACGACGCACGCATCGGCTTCCTGGGGAGATGATCCATCGCCTTCTTGCACCCGACGGCCAGCCGGCATACTGGTATGGTAGTTGGAGGCGGTGCGATGCGGCAGACGTGGCGGTGGTTCGGTCCTAAGGACAAAGTGACGGTCGAGGATGCGCGCCAGGCGGGCGTCGAGGGAATCGTGACGGCGTTGCATCATGTCCCGACCGGCGAGATCTGGACGCCGGAGGAGATCGAAAAGCGCCAGCGCGAGGTCGCCTTCCTGCCCGATGGTTCGATGAGCAGACTGAAGTGGGAAGTCGTCGAGAGCCTTCCGGTTTCAGAGGCGATCAAGACCCAGGTTGGCGACTGGAAGCTGCACATCCAGCACTACAAGCGCAGCCTGCAGAACCTCGCCAGTGCGGGGATCGAGGTCGTCTGCTACAATTTCATGCCGGTGCTGGACTGGACGCGCACGGACCTGCACTGGCGGGTCGGCCACGGCGGCAAGGCGATGCGCTTCGACCTGGCTGATTTCGCAGCCTTCGACATCCATATCCTCAAGCGCAAGGGCGCGGCGGGGAGTTTTCCGGACCATGTGGTGGAGGCGGCTGCGAAGCGCTTCGCCGACATGAGCGATGACCGCAGGAAGCAGCTCGCGTCCAACGTCACGGCGGGCCTGCCGGGCGCGGTGGAAAGCTGGTCGCTGCCCCAGCTGTCAGCGCATCTCTCGACCTATGACGGCGTGAAGCCGGAGGGTCTTCGCCGGAACCTGATCGACTTTCTCGCCGAAGTCGCGCCGCTGGCCGAGGAGGTCGGCATCCGCCTCTGCTGCCATCCGGACGATCCGCCGTTTCCGCTGCTCGGCCTGCCGCGCATCATGTCGGTCGAGGCGGACTATCGCGCCGTTCTGGACGCGGTCAACGTGCAGGCCAATGGCGTCACCTTCTGCACCGGCTCGCTCGGCGCGCGGCCCGACAACGACCTGCCGGCAATGGTGCGCAACCTGGCGGACCGCATCCATTTCGTCCACCTGCGCAATGTCCGGCGCGATACGGAAGAGACGCCCTGCTCGTTCTTCGAGGACGAGCATCTTGGCGGCCAGACCGACATGGTGGCGGTGATCGCGGAACTGCTCGCTGAAGAGAAGCGGCGGCGTCAGACGGGCCGTAAGGATTCCGAGATTCCGATGCGGCCGGACCATGGCCAGGACATTCTCGACGATCTGAAGCGCGGCGCGCAGCCCGGCTACCCGGCGATCGGCCGGCTGAAGGGCCTGGCGGAACTGCGCGGCGTGATGACGGCGCTGAGCCATCCGGTGGCGGGACTAGCGTGATGACGCGCCTGTCCTCCGCCTCCCTCTCAAACCTCCCGTCCACAGTCGCAGCCCCCGCCTACGACCGCGGTTCGCGCGCTTCCGGCATCGTCCACATCGGCACGGGCGCGTTTCACAAGGCGCATCAGGCTGTCTACACCGATGACGCGCTTGCTGCGTCCGGCGGCGATTGGATGATCACCGGCGTCAGCCTGCGCTCGGGCGATGTCGCCGACCAGCTCAACCCGCAGGACGGACTCTACACCCTGGTCGTGCGCGGGCAGGAGGGGACGTCCGCCCGGGTCATCGGCTCGATCGCGCGGGTGCTGGTCGCGCCGCGCGACCGCCAGGCGGTGCTGGAGGCGCTGGCTGCGCCAGAGACCAAGATCGTCTCGCTGACGATCACCGAGAAGGGCTACGGGGTAGACCCAAAGACCGGCGGCCTCGACCGCGCGCATGCGTCGGTCGCGCCCGATCTCGCGGCTCCGCGCGCGCCGTCGGGAGCGGTCGGATACATTGTCGAAGGGCTGCGGCTGCGGCGCGAGCGCGGCCTGCCGCCTTTCACGGCGCTCTGCTGTGACAACCTTCCGCACAATGGCCGGGTGCTGAAGAGGCTGGTCACCGAGTTCGCCAAGGCGGTCGATCCGGCGCTGGCGGCCTGGATCGGCGACAATGTGCGGTTCCCCTCGACCATGGTCGACCGGATCACGCCGGCCAGCACCGATCGGACATCGGCCGAAGTCGAGGAACTGATCGGCCAGCGCGACATGGCGGCGGTGGAAACCGAGCCGTTCACGCAATGGGTGGTCGAGGACGATTTCGTCGCCGGTCGGCCCGACTGGGAAGCCGGCGGCGCGATCTTCGCGCGCGATGTCGCGCCCTACGAAAAGATGAAGCTGCGCATGTTGAACGGTGCGCATTCGATGCTTGCCTATTCCGGCTACATCGCCGGGCATCAATATGTCCGGGACGTGATGGGCGACGCGGCTCTGGCCAAGCTGGTCAAGCGGCAGATGAGTGCAGCCGCGGCGACGCTCGACCCGGTCCCCGGCGTCGATCTCGACGCCTATGCCGCCGACCTGCTGGTGCGATTCGCCAATCCGGCCATCGCCCACCAGACCTACCAGATCGCGATGGACGGGACGCAAAAATTGCCCCAGCGGCTGATCGAACCCGCAATCGTTACATTGGGCGCGGGTGCTTCGCTGGATGCCTATGCCTTCGCAGTGGCTGCATGGATGCGGTATTGTGTCGGCATGAACGAACAGGGTCAGACATACGAGCTGCGGGATCCGCGCGAGGCCGAGATCGCGGCGCTGGTTGGCGGCGCGGGCGGTGCTTCCGGCTCAATCGTCGACCGGCTGCTCGGCCTGCCGGGGCTGTTCCCCGAAGAGCTTGCGACGGCGCCCGAATGGAGCAACGCGGTGAAGACACGTCTGGAAGCCATGCTGTCCCAGGGCATGCGCGCCGCGATCGAACGCGAGGCGGCGCGGTAAGCCGGTTACTGCACGACGAAATAGTCCTCGATCCGCTCGACCGCTCGCTTCAGCCGCGGCAGGATCTCGCGCCGCATCTCGACTGCGGTGAACCGCACCGCCTGCGTCGACACGTTGATGGCCGCAACCGTCTTGCCGGCCCGGTCGCGGATCGGCACCGCGATCGAGCGCAGGCCGAGTTCCAACTCTTCGTCGACCAAAGCGTAACCCTCCGCGCGGGTCTTGCGGATCATGGCCGCCAGCGCGGCGGGATCGGTGAGCGATTTCGGGGTCAGCGGCCCGGGCGCCGAACGCTGCGCGAAGACATCGATTTCGGTCTCCGGCAGCCCGGCCGCCAGCACTCGCCCCATCGATGTGCACCAGGCGGGCAGGCGGGTGCCGACATGCACCGCGACCGACAGGATGCGCGTCGCGCCGACCCGAGCCACATAGACCACGTCGAGATCGGACAACACCGCGGCCGAACAGGATTCGTGAACCTGTTCCGACACTTCGCGCATGAAGGGCTCGGCGAAGGTCCAGAGCGATGAGCCGCCAACCCAGGTGCGCGCGACGGTCAGCAAGCGCGGGGAGAGGCGGAAGGTGCGGCCGTCCTGCAGCGCATAGCCTGACGCGACCAGCGTCAGCAGGAAGCGCCGCGCGCCGGCTCGGGTGAGCGACGCGGCTTCCGCCATCTCCGTCAGCGTCATGCCGTCCGGGTGCGCGGCGAGGATCTCCATCACGCCAAGGCCCTTCCCCAGCGAGCCGACGAGGTCGCGGGTCTCGGGCGCAATTGACTCGGAATACGTGTTCATCTAACAGAGTATCGCATACGAAACATATGTTCGCAATGCGAACTTTCCAAATGCCGTCGAAGTCGGCACACCAGCGGTGGGACTCAGGATGAGCAGGATCTACCCCAGTATCGCGGATGCACTGGACTGCATCCAGGACGGAATGGTCGTGATGATCGGCGGCTTCGGTGGCGCCGGCGCGCCGATCGAACTCATCCATGCGCTGGTCGACCGCTACAAGGCGAACGGGTCGCCTGGTAATCTGACAATCGTCAACAACAATGCCGGCAATGGCGATGTTGGCATCGCGGCGATGATCTATGCCGGCATGGTTGCGAAGATGGTCTGCTCCTTTCCGCGCTCGACCGATCCGAAGGCGTTCACCGACGCCTATCTCGCTGGGAAAATCGGGCTGGAACTGGTGCCGCAAGGCACGTTGGCCGAGCGCATCCGCGCTGGCGGCGCGGGAATCCCGGCCTTCTACACGCCGACGAGTTTTGGCACCCAGATCGCCGACGGAAAACCCATCGCCGAGTTCGAGGGACGCAAATATGTCCAGGAGCGCTGGCTCAAGGCGGACGTCGCGCTGATCAAGGCCGAGCTTGCCGACAGCAAGGGCAACTTGACCTATCGCATGGCCGCCCGGAATTTCTCGCCGCTGATGGCGATGGCGGCGAAGACGACGATTGTCCAGGCGAGCCGCGTGGTCGAGCCTGGGACGATAGATCCGGAACACGTCGTCACGCCGGGCATCTTCGTCAACCGCATCGTCGAGGTGCCTGAGCCAAGCCAGGAAGAGGCTCTTTTGCGCAAGGGAGCGAAGTGATGGCCGCGAAGCTTTCCAACGCACAGATCGCCTGGCGCGCGGCGCAGGACCTGCCCGACGGGTCCTATGTCAATCTCGGCATCGGTTTTCCAGAAATGATCGCCAAGTTCAAGCCGAAGGGGCGCGAGGTGGTCTATCACACCGAGAACGGCATTCTCGACTTCGGTGAGGCGCCGCCGGCCGGCCAGGAGGACTGGGACCTGATCAACGCCGGCAAGAAGGCGGTGACGCTGAACCCGGGTGCGTCGTTCTTCCATCACGCCGACTCGTTCGCCATGGTGCGCGGTGGCCATCTCGACGTGGCCGTGCTTGGCGCCTACGAGGTGGCCGAGAATGGCGACCTCGCCAACTGGAGCACCGGGCCTGGCTCAGTGCCGGCCGTCGGCGGGGCGATGGATCTCGTGCATGGCGCGAAACAGGTATGGGTCGTCACCGACCACACCACCAAGGACGGGAAGCCGAAGCTGCTGAAAACCTGCCGCCTGCCGCTGACCGGCGTCGGTTGCGTCACCACCGTCTATACCAGCCTTGCCGTGGTCGACATCGTCGACGCGCGCTTCGTGTTGCGGGCGAAGCTGCCTGACATGAGCCTCGATGAATTACAGGCCTTGACCGGGGCCACGCTGACGGTCAATGGCGCTGTCCAAGATCTTGTCGTTCCGGAGTTGTGACATGACCGAAGCCTATATCTGCGACTACATCCGCACGCCCATCGGCCGCTTCGGCGGGTCGCTGTCATCGGTGCGCACCGACGACCTCGCGGCCATTCCGCTGAAGGCGCTGATGACGCGCAATCCGGGCGTCGACTGGGCGGCGGTGGACGACGCGATCTATGGCTGCGCCAACCAGGCCGGCGAAGACAACCGCAACGTGGCGCGCATGGCGGTGCTGTTGGCGGGCTTGCCGCAGGACATCCCGGGCTCGACCGTCAACCGGCTCTGCGGCTCCGGCATGGATGCCATTGGCATAGCGGCCCGCGCCATCAAGGCGGGCGAGGCCGAACTGATGATCGCCGGCGGCGTGGAAAGCATGAGCCGCGCGCCCTTCGTCATGCCGAAGGCCGGCGAGGCGTTTTCGCGCAATGCCGAAATCTACGACACCACCATCGGCTGGCGCTTCATCAATCCGCTGATGAAGAAGCAGTATGGCGTCGATTCGATGCCCGAGACCGGCGAGAACGTTGCCGCCGAGTTCAACGTGTCGCGCGAGGCGCAGGACGCGTTCGCGGTGCGCAGCCAGGACAAGGCGGTCGCGGCGCAGGAGAGCGGCCGACTAGGCCTGGAGATCACGCCAGTGTCGATCCCGCAGCGCAAGGGCGACGCGATCGTCGTGTCGAAAGACGAGCACCCGCGCGCGGGCACGACCGTCGAGTCGCTGGCCAAGCTCGGCACGCCGTTCAAGAAGGAGGGCGGCACCGTGACCGCCGGCAACGCCTCCGGTGTCAATGACGGCGCGGCCGCCCTCATCATCGCGTCTGCCGCTGCGGTGAAGAAATACGGCCTGACGCCGATCGCACGCGTGCTTGGCGTCGCCACGGCGGGCGTCGCGCCGCGCATCATGGGCATGGGCCCGGCGCCAGCGTCGAAGAAGCTTTGCGCGCGGCTCGGCCTCAAGCCGACCGATTTCGACGTGATCGAGCTGAACGAAGCCTTTGCCTCCCAAGGCATCGCCGTGCTCCGCGACCTTGGCATCGCCGAGGACGCGGGGCACGTCAACCCGAATGGCGGGGCGATTGCGCTCGGCCATCCGCTCGGCATGTCGGGCGCCCGCATCACCGGCTCGGCCGCGCTGCAACTGCGCGAGACCGGCGGCAAGCTGGCGCTGGCGACGATGTGCATCGGCGTCGGCCAGGGCATCGCGATCGCGCTCGAACGGGTGTAATCCGCGGCCCGGGTACACCCGGGACAGTTTACTTTCCTCCCGCCCTCGCTCACTTTGGACGGGCCGCACTTGATTGCGGGAAAAAGCAAACTGTCCCCCGAGGCACCCCATGGCCGTCCAGCCCCTAATCACCGTTCCTGTTCCCGAACGACCCGACCTCATCGCGTTTGACGGATCCGAGGTGCGCATCCTCGCCCACTCGCCGCGCGGGACCATGGCGCATTTCACGTTGCAGCCGGGGCAGGTGTCGAAGGCGATCGCGCACCGGACCATCGACGAAATCTGGTTCGTCGTCTCCGGGGCCGGCGAGATGTGGCGCAGCGATGGCGTGACCGAAGAGGTGACAGAGCTGCGCCCCGGCGTCTCGCTGACCCTGATGCCGGGAATGGGCTTCCAGTTCCGTTGCACGGGTCCCGAGCCGCTGCGCACCGTAGGCGTCGCCATGCCGCCCTGGCCGGGCGACGGCGAGGCCGAGTATGTCGAGGGGCGCTGGTAACCCACGCCTGACTGACCTCGCACCCGGGAGATTGTTGCGCGATTTCGTTCTTTCGGAGAGCCCCATTGCTGGGGATATGCAGCGCGCGACCCTATGTAGGACCTTGAACCCACTTCACCTGGTGCAAGGACTTCTTCATGACCACGCTCTTCGATCCCCTGAATGTCGGCGACATCGCGCTCTCCAACCGCATCGTCATGGCGCCGCTGACGCGCAACCGTTCACCGGGCGCGGTGCCGGGCGATCTGGCGGTGACCTACTACACGCAGCGCGCCACGGCCGGTCTGCTGATCACCGAAGCGACCGCGATCAGCCATCAGGGCCAGGGCTATGCCGATGTGCCGGGCCTCTACGGTCCGAACCAGCTCGCCGGCTGGAAGCGCGTCACGGATTCGGTGCACGCAGCGGGCGGCAAGATCGTGACGCAACTCTGGCATGTCGGGCGCATCTCGCACGATACGCTGCAGCCGAACGGCGGCAAGCCGGTCGCGCCGTCGCCCATCACCGCCAAGTCGAAGACCTATCTGGTGAAGCCCGACGGCAGCGGCGAGTTCGCGCCGACCTCGGAGCCGCGCGCGCTCGACCGCGGCGAACTGCCGGGCATCGTCGCGGATTACGCGCACGCAGCTAAGTCAGCCGTCGAGGTCGCGGGCTTCGACGGTGTCGAGATCCATGGCGCGAACGGCTATCTGCTCGACCAGTTTCTCCGCTCCGGCAGTAACCATCGCACCGACGATTACGGCGGCTCGATCGAGAACCGGGCGAAGCTGTTGTTCGAGGTGGTCGACGCGGTTGTGGGCGCGATCGGGGCCGGCCGCACCGGTATTCGCATTTCGCCGGTGACGCCGGCCAACGACGCCTCCGATCCCGAGCCGCAGGACCTGTTCGAATATGTTGTGGCGGGCCTCGCCACGCGCGGCCTCGCCTACATTCACGTCATCGAAGGCGCGACCGGCGGTGCGCGCGACTTCAGCCAAGGCGAGAAGCCGTTCGACTGGGCCTCGTTCAAGGCCGCGTACCGCAATGCCGGCGGTGAAGGCGCGTGGATGGTCAATAACGGCTATGACAAGGCGTCGGCCGACGCCGCGGTGACAAGCGGCCGCGCCGATCTGGTTGCGTTCGGAAAGCTCTACATCGCCAATCCGGACCTGGTGGAGCGTTTCAAGCTCGGCACTGCGCTCAACGAACCGCAGAAGGCGACCTTCTACGGCGGCGGCGCGGAAGGCTATGTCGACTATCCGGTGGCGGCGTAGCGAATCTGGGCTGGGCGGCAATTAGGCTGCCGTCCAGTCTGCGACGCTAAGCAGGATGCTCAGACCGGCTCTCGAGGCACCTGACGAGGCAGGTCTCGAGCAGACTCAGCTCTGTAGGGATGGCGGCGGGGGAGGTGCTTGAACGTCCTCCCGATCCTCGGTTGACAATATGATCCCTCCCGACGACGGATCTCGTCTTACGAAAACTTGTTCTGCATCGAACGAAAACTCGTCGGGCAAGTCGACGCACTGATCTCCGTTGTCGAAAAAAGGGCGAGCTGTCTTGGTCATGGCGCGTCTCCTGCGACGGTAAACAATACCATAGGCTCCTATCCGCGTCTCATCTCCGCCGGGGGCTGCCCGAACCCGGCTTTGAACGCGCGGCTGAACGACGAGCCTGACGAAAATCCCGTCCGCGCGGCGATGTCGGCCATCGGCTCCGCCGTGTCGAGCACCAGGCGCCGCGCGGCGTTGAGGCGCAGGCGGAGATAGTAGGCGCCGGGCGTTTCGCCGATCGAGCGGGCGAACAGCAGTTCCAGCGCCCGAGCCGACAGGCCGACGCGGCGCGCTATTGCCGCGACGGTCAGCGGCCGGTCGAGATGCGCTTCCATCAGCCGGATCGCCTGCGCGAGGCGCGGGTCGTAGCCGTCGAGCCGGCCGAGCGAGACCAGCGGCTGGGCGTCGGTCGCGGCGCGCGCCTGATCGTAGATGAAGACGCTGGCGACATCGAGCGCCACCGCCATGCCGAGTCGCGAGCGGACCAGATGCAGCATCAGGTCGAAGGTCGGCGACGCGCCACCGGTGGTGAAGACCGTACCGTCGATGACATAGCGGTCCGGTCGGACATCGGCGTTCGGAAAGCTCGCGGCAAAATCCTCCAGATCCTCCCAGTGAGTCGTCGCAGCACGGCCGTCCAGCAGACCAGCTCGGCCGAGCAGCCAGGCGCCGGCCTCGACGCCGCCGACCACGCGAGCCGTTTTCGCCGCGCGGCGGAAGCCGGAGACCAGCGGCGAGGCGGTCTCGTAGCGGGTGCCGAAGCCGCCGATGGCGACCAGCACGTCCGTCTTGGCGGCTGGCTCGAACCGCCCCGACACCGCGACCGGCAGGCCCGACGTAGTGACAGGCGGCTCCCCGTCGGCCGATACAAGCGTCCAGTCGAACACCGTGCGCCCGGCAATGCGGTTGGCGGCGCGCAGCGGGTCGATGGCGGATGCAACGCACATGATCGACGCGCCGGAGAAGATCAGCATCGTCAGCCGCAGCGCGTCGGGCGATGACGCGAAGATCGAAGGCGTTTCGCTTTTTGCCATATCGATTTCGTAATTCGCAAATCGCCTGTCCGCAAGACCGGACATTCTGACGCCAGTCAATTTGGAGGGAACACATGCCGCTCGAGATGAATCGCGAGGTCTTCATCACCTGCGCCGTCACCGGATCGGGCGGCACGCAGGACCGCTCGCCGCATGTGCCGCGTTCGCCCAAGCAGATCGCCGACAGCGCCATCGACGCGGCGAAGGCCGGCGCGGCGGTGGTTCACTGCCATGTCCGCGATCCCGAAACCGGCGCGCCGCGCCGCGATGTGGCGCTCTACCGCGAAGTGACCGAACGCATCCGCGACGCCAATGTCGATGTGGTGCTGAACCTGACCGCCGGGATGGGTGGCGACATGGTATTCGGCGATGTCGAGAACCCGCTGCCGCTGAAGGAGCAAGGCACCGACATGGGCGGCGCCTCGGACCGCGTTGAGCATGTGCGCCAGTGCCTGCCGGAGATCTGCACGCTCGATTGTGGCACGATGAATTTCAACGAAGCCGACTATGTCATGACCAACACGCCCGGCATGCTGCGCGCCATGGGCTCGATGATGACCAAGATGGGCGTCAAGCCGGAGATCGAGGCCTTCGACACCGGCCACCTCTGGTTCGCCAAGCAGCTGGTCACCGAAGGTGTCCTTGCGCCCGATGCGCTGGTGCAGCTCTGCATGGGCGTGCCATGGGGCGCGCCGGACGACCTCAACACGTTCTTGGCAATGGTCAACAATGTGCCGAAGGAGTGGACCTTCTCGGCCTTCGCGCTCGGCCGCAACCAGATGGCCTATGTCGCCGCCTCGGTGCTGGCCGGCGGCAATGTCCGCGTCGGGCTGGAGGACAATCTGTGGCTCGACAAGGGCGTGCTGGCAACCAACGCGCAGCTGGTCGAAAGGGCGGTGACGGTGATCGAAACCCTCGGCGCCCGCGTCATCGGGCCCGAGGAAGTGCGCAGGAAGCTGAACCTGACCAAGCGCGCGCCAATCGCGGCGATGGCTGCCTGAGGAGAACATCATGACAATCATCAGCAAAGCAGCCTGCATCGGGGGCGGAGTCATTGGTGCGGGATGGGTGGCGCGGCTGGTGCTGAACGGCATCGACGTCGCCGTGTTCGACCCCGATCCCGAGGCCAAGCGCAAGGTCGACGAGGTGATGAAGGGCGCGCGGCGCGCCTACAAGCGCCTGGCGACCGCCGGCCTGCCGAAGGAAGGCAAGATCAACTACGCCAGGACCATCGCGGAAGCGGTTGCCGACGCCGACTTCATCCAGGAAAGCGTGCCGGAGCGGCTCGACCTGAAGCACAAGGTGCTGGCCGAGATCGATGCGCATGCGCCATCGTCCGCCATTGTCGGTTCGTCGACATCGGGCATCAAGCCGACCGACATGCAGGTGGCGATGAAGAAGCACCCCGAGCGGCTGGTGGTCGGCCATCCGTTCAACCCGGTCTATCTGCTGCCGATCGTCGAGATCGTCGGCGGCGAGCAGACCTGGCCGGAGGCAATCGAGCTGGCGCGCGACTACTATGCCGCCATCGGCATGAAGCCGGTGGTGATCCGCAAGGAGATCGAGGCCTTCGTCGGCGATCGGCTGCTGGAGGCGATGTGGCGCGAGGCGCTGTGGCTGATCAAGGACGGCATCTGCACGGTCGAGGAACTCGACGACATCATGCGCTACGGCTTCGGCCTGCGCTGGGCGCAGATGGGCATGTTCCAGATCTACCGCGTCGCTGGCGGCGAGGCGGGCATGCGTCACTTCATGGCACAGTTCGGGCCGTGCCTGACCTGGCCGTGGACGAAGCTGATGGACGTGCCGGAGTTCAACGACGAGCTGGTCGACCTGATCGCCGGGCAGTCCGACGACCAGTCGTCGCAATGGTCGATCCGCGAACTTGAAAAGATCCGCGACGACAATCTGGTCGCGATCATGGAAGCGCTGTCGAAGGAGAACAAGGGCAAGGGCTGGGGCGCCGGGGCGCTGCACAAGTCCTATGTGAAGCAGTTGGGCCAGGCCGCGAAAGCCAAAGTCTCCAAGGCCGCGGAAAAGGCGAAGGCGGAGAAGCCGAAGAAGAAAAAGAAGGCGTGAGGCGATGCATTTCGGCCTGACCGAGGAACAGACGCTGATCGTCGACACGACGCGGGCGTTTGTCGAGAACGAGCTCTATCCGCATGAGGCGCTGGTGGAGCGCACCGGCCATCTGCCGATGGAGATCATCAAGGATGTCCAGCAGAAGGCGATTGCCGCCGGGCTTTACGCCGCCAACATGCCGGCGGAAGTCGGCGGGGCGGGGCTCGATACACTGACCTGGCTGCTGTACGAGAAGGAACTCGGCCGCGCCAATTACGCGCTGCACTGGACCTGCGTCGCGCGGCCGTCGAACATTTTGCTCGCGGGAACCGAGGAGCAGCGCCAGAAGTATCTTTACCCCTGCATCCGTGGCGAGACCTGGGATTGTCTGGCGATGACAGAGCCTGGCGCGGGCTCGGACCTTCGCGGCATGAAGGCGACCGCCGTTCAGGATGGCGACGATTTCGTCCTCAACGGCACCAAGCACTTCATCAGCCATGCCGACATCGCCGGTTTCGCCATCGTCTTCATGGCGTCGGGCGAGGAGGAAACGTCGCGCGGCAAGCGCAAGAAAATCACTGCCTTCTTCGTCGACAAGGGCACCAAGGGTTTCGCCGTCCGCGACGGCTACCGCAACGTCTCGCATCGCGGCTACACCAATGCGATCCTCGAATTCGACGATTGCCGGCTCCCGAAGGAACAGGTCCTGGGCGAGGTGCATCGCGGCTTCGAGGTGGCCAATTCCTGGCTCGGCGCGACGCGCCTGCAGGTCGCTTCCACCTGTCTGGGGCGTGCAGAGCGGGCATTGCAGCACTCGATCGAGTACGCGGCGAGCCGCGAGCAGTTCGGCCAGCAGATCGGCAAGTTCCAGGGCGTCTCGTTCAAGCTTGCCGACATGGCGATGGAGTTCAAGGCGGCGGAGCTTCTGACCCGCGAGGCCGGCTGGAAGTACGACAACGGCACGGTCACCGACGAAGACATGGCGATGGCCAAGCTGAAGGCGACGGAGGTTCTGGCATTCATCGCCGACGAGGCGATCCAGATCCATGGCGGCATGGGCCTGATGGACGACCTGCCGCTGGAGCGCATCTGGCGCGATGCGCGCGTCGAACGGATCTGGGAAGGCACCAGCGAAATTCAGCGCCACATCATTTCGCGCGCGCTTTTGCGGGCGGTTGGCGGCTAGAACAGCGGCATGGCGAAAACCCGCATCCGCGAGACCGATCTCTACCTGCCAGTGAAGCGGACGCTCGAGGGGCAGGGCTACACGGTCAAGGGCGAGATCGGCGCGGTCGATGTCGTTGCGGTGCGCGACGGCGACGAACCAGTCATTGTCGAGCTGAAGGCCGGCTTCTCGCTGTCGCTGTTTCATCAGGCGATTCAGCGCCAGGCGATCAGCGACGCCGTCTACATCGCGGTGCCGCGCGGGGCAGGGCGCGCGTCGCTGAAGGCGCTGGCTGACGCCAAGGCGCTGTGCCGGCGGCTCGGACTCGGTCTGATCACGGTGCGCCTGTCCGACGGGTTCGTGGAGATCCACTGCGATCCCGCGCCCTACAAGCCGCGGCAGTCGAAGCCGCGCAAGACGCGACTGTTGCGCGAGTTCGCCAGGCTGGTCGGCGACCCGAACAACGGCGGCTCGACGCGGCGCAATTTGATCACCGCCTATCGCCAGGAGGTGCTGGTGTGCCTGCGGATGCTCAATGAACAGGGTCCGACAAAAGCGGCTGAGGTCGCGAAGCAGACTCGCATCGCCCACGCGCGGCGGCTGATGGCCGACAACCATTACGGCTGGTTCGAACGGATCGGCACGGGCATCTACGCGCTCGGTCCAAAAGGCGTGAAGGCGGCAGCCGACTACGCCGCCGAAATCGAGACACTTGCCGCAAGCAGAATTGCAGACAGCACTCCCGACATGACGATCGCCCCATGACCCGCATCGAACGCCTGCTGCGCCCGAAATCGATCTGCGTCGTCGGCGGCGGCGGGTTCGGGACCAATGTCGTGAAGCAGACGCTGAAGATGAAATTTCCGGGCGACCTCTGGGTGGTGCACCCGACGAAGGAGACGGTCGAGGGCGTCAGGGCCTACAGGACAATCGCCGACCTGCCCGGCGCGCCGGACGCGGTGTTCATCGGCGTCAACCGCAACCTGACGATCGAGGTCATCCGCCAGTTGCGCGCCAAGGGCGCCGGCGGCGCGGTCTGCTTCGCCGCCGGCTTCCGCGAGACCGGCGACTACGATGCCGATGGCGAGCGGCTGCAAGGGGAACTGATCGAGGCGGCGGGTGACATGCCGGTCATCGGGCCGAACTGCTACGGCCTGATCAACTATGCCGACGGGGCGCTGCTGTGGCCCGACCAGCATGGCGGACGGCGGCTGGCGCCAGGCGAGCGGGGCGCTGCGATCATCACGCAATCGTCCAACATCGCCTGCAACCTCACCATGCAGACGCGCGGCCTGCCGGTTGCCTATCTGCTCACCGCCGGCAACCAGGCGCAGACGGGCCTGTCCGAAATGGCGCTGGGCCTGATCGAGGACGAGCGGGTCTCGTGCCTGGGATTGCACATCGAGGGCTTCGATTCGGCCGCCGGTTTCGAGAAGCTTGCGGCGCGGGCGCGGGAGCTGAAGAAGCCGATCGTGGCGATGAAGGTCGGCCGCTCGGAACAGGCCCGCGCGGCGACGGTGTCACACACCGCGTCGCTGGCCGGCTCCGACGCGGCGTCCGACGCATTCCTGAAGCGTCTCGGCATCCCGCGCGTTGATAGGATCCCAGCCTTCCTGGAGACGTTGAAGCTGCTGCACGCCGTCGGGCCGCTCGCCGGCAACACGCTGTCCTCGATGAGCTGCTCTGGCGGCGAGGCGTCGGTGATGGCCGACAGCGCCGAGGGCCGGGGCGTGCACTTTCCGCCGCTGACGGCCTCCCACAAGGCGGGCGTCTCGGAAGCGCTTGGGCCGCTGGTCGCGGTGGCCAACCCGCTCGATTACAACACCTACATCTGGAACAACGAGCCGGCGATGACCGCCGCCTTTACGGCGTTGGTGTCCGGCGGTTTCGACCTCAATTTTCTCGTGCTGGACTTCCCCCGCACCGACCGCTGCTCGGACGCCGACTGGTGGCCGACGGTCAACGCCTTCGAGGCGGCGCTGAAGGCGAATGGCGCGAAAGGCGCGATCGTCACGTCGATGGGCGAGAACATACCGGAGGCGCATGCCGAAGAGCTGTTCCGCCGCGGCATCGTGCCGATCCTCGGCATCGCGGAGGCGATGGACGTTGCGGAGGCGGCGGTTATGATTGGGCGGGCGTGGGCAAAAGAGCCCCCCGTTTCGATAGGGTCGCGCCTTGTCGCCCCCCCCCTTGCTCCAGCGAGTGCATCTCCCGACGAAGCCGCAGCCAAAGCCATCCTCGCAAGCTTGGGCCTGCCCGTCCCCTCCGGCCTCCGCGCCGCGAACGCCAGCGAGGCCCTCGCCGCGGCCAACTCCCTCGGCTACCCTGTCGCTCTCAAGGCCCTCGGCGTTGCCCACAAATCCGAACTCGGCGCGGTGAAGCTCAATTTGCGCGACGCGGATGCCGTGCGCTCAGCAGCCGATGCGATGGCCGGCCTGGGCTCCGGGCTCTATGTCGAGCGGATGGTCACAGGCGGTATCGCCGAGCTGATCGTCGGCATTACCCGCGACCCGTTGTTCGGCCCAGTGATGACTGTCGGCACCGGCGGTGTGCTGGTAGAGCTGCTGAAGGATTCGGTCACGCTGCTGTTGCCGTCTTCCCGCGCGGACATCGAAGCCGCGCTGCGCTCGCTGAAGATGTTCCCGCTGCTGGATGGATATCGCGGGCGGCCGAAAGCGGACGTGGACGCCGCGATCGACGCGATCCTCGGCATCGCCGATTTCGCACTCGCCAATGCCGCCACGCTCGACGAACTCGACGTCAATCCGCTGATCGTGTGCGACCATGGCGCGTGGATCGCGGATGCGTTGATGGTGTTCGCACCGTCAGACTGATCAGATGCCGCGCCCTCAAGCGCCACTCGCCCAGGAGGAAATCATGTCCGTCATTACCTTGCGCAGCGAAGGCCCCATTCTTGAGGTCACACTGAACCGCCCGAAGGCGAACGCCATCGACCTCGCCACGTCGCGGCAGATGGGCGAGACCTTCAAGGCATTCCGCGATGACCCGGAGCTGCGCGTCGCCATCGTCAAGACGGCTGGCGACAAGTTCTTCTGTGCCGGCTGGGACCTGAAGGCGGCGGCTGGCGGCGATGCGGTCGACGGCGACTACGGCGTCGGCGGCTTCGCCGGCCTGCAGGAATTGCGCGACATGAACAAGCCGGTCATCGCCTGCGTCAACGGCATGGCAGTGGGCGGCGGCTTCGAGCTGGCGCTGTCGTGCGACCTGATCTACGCGTCCGACCATTCTTCCTTCGCGCTGCCCGAGATCCGCGCCGGCACGCTGGCCGACGCCGCCACTATCAAGCTGCCGAAGCGCATTCCGTATCACGTGGCGATGGACCTTCTGCTCACCGGCCGCTGGATGGACGTGCATGAGGCGCACCGCTGGGGACTCGTCAACGAGGTTCTGCCGAAGGAACAGCTCGAGGACCGCGTCTGGGAGATCGCGCGCCTGCTGGCGTCGGGCCCGCCGCTGGTCTTTGCCGCGATCAAGGAAACCGCCCGCGACGCCGAAGGGTCCAGGTTCCAAGACACGATGAATCGCGTCACCAAGCGGCAGCTGCCAACCGTCGACCTCCTCTACGGCTCGGAGGACAATCTCGAAGGCTTCAAGGCCTTCGCGGAGAAGCGCGACCCGGTGTGGAAGGGGAAGTGATGACCGACTACACCAAGCTGATCGACGCCGAGACCTGGGCCTTCATCGAGCGGACGAACGCGTTCTATCCCCCCGACACGATCGACTACACGATCGTTCAGCAGCGCGAGATCTATGACCGGATGTGCCGGGAGTTCCATGTCGGACATCCGGAGGGCGTGACCACCGAGACGACGGCGATCGACACGCCGACGCACGCCGTCCCGATCCGCGTCTACCGCGCTGCCAAGCCGGATGCATCGGCGATGGTGCTCTATTTCCACGGCGGCGGCTTCATGCTGGGCGGGCTGGAGAGCCATGACGATGTCTGTGCCGAGATGTGCGACCGCACCGGCTTCGAAGTCGTCTCGGTCGACTACCGGCTCTGCCCCGAGCATATCTATCCGGCGTACCGCGACGACGGCTATGCGGCATTCGAATGGACGGTCGAGACATATCCTGACCGCGCGATCGTGCTCGCGGGCGATTCCGCTGGCGGCAACATCGCCGCCGCCGTCGCGGGACACTACCGCCGCCACGCGCATGCGCCTGTCGGCCAGGTGCTGATCTATCCCGGCCTCGGCGGCGACCACACGACAGGCTCTTACATCACCCATTCCGACGCGCCGATGCTGACGACGCGCGACATGGCCTTCTACCAGAAGCAGCGCACCGGCGGCGCCGACGTTTCGACGGATGCGGGCTTCGCGCCGCTGTGCGATACCGATTTTTCTGGATTGCCGCCGACCGTCTGCGTAGTGGCAGAGTGCGACCCGCTCGCCTCCGACGGGCCGGCCTATCGCGACGCGATCCTCGCGGCCGGCGGCAAGGCGGCTTCGTTCGAGGAGAAGGGACTGGTGCATGGCTATCTGCGCGCCCGTAGCACGGTCTCAGGCGCAAGCCGGAGCTTTACCCGCATCGTGAACGCTGTAGACATGCTCGGACGAGGCGCATGGGACGAAGGATTGCTGCGATGAAACTCCTGTCGGTGTTGAGCTTCGCGGTGTTGCTCGCGGTTTCGACAGCCGCGTCCGCGGCGGAGACGCGGTGCGGATGGCTGCAAAACCCGACCCCCGGCAATTATTGGCTGACCGACAAGGATGCGACCTGGACCCTGATGAGCCAGGGCGAGGAATCGCGCGACGAGGTGATGGAGAACCTGCCATCCTTCGACGAGAAGCAATATGTCGCGACCAATGGTTATTACGGCTATGGCTGCGCCTGCCTTTCGGTCGATGTCGACAAGGCCGACGAGCGCATTGTCCGCACCTACAGTGGCAAGATCCTGCCGCTGTCGCGCTGCGAGGCGGACACATCGCTCTCGAAGCCCGAGTAGGAGCACGAGATGGCGGCGCATTCCGGATCGAAGACCGTCATCTACGCCGCGCTTGCCGGCAATCTGCTGATCGCGATCACCAAGTTTGTCGCCGCCTTCTTCACCGGCAGTTCGGCGATGCTGTCCGAAGGCGTGCATTCGCTGGTCGATACCGGCAATGGCGCGCTGCTGCTCTACGGGCTGCGCCGGGCCGCCAGGCCTGCCGACGCCGGCCACCCTTTCGGCCATGGGCGCGAGCTCTATTTCTGGAGCTTTGTCGTCGCGCTTCTGATCTTCGCGCTGGGTGCAGGGGTCTCGATTTATGAAGGCATCCAACATATCCGCAATCCGCACGCGGCGACCGATCCGATCATCAATTATGCCGTGCTTGGGCTCGCCATCCTGTTCGAAGGATTCTCTTGGTCGGTGGCGCTGAAGGAGTTCCGCCAGACCAAGGGCGCGATGGGCTATGTCGAGGCGGTGCGCAAGAGCAAGGATCCGAGCGTCTTCACCATCCTGTTCGAGGACACCGCCGCCCTGCTTGGCCTTGTCGTCGCGCTCGCCGGCGTGTTCGGCGCTCACATGCTCGACATGCCGGAACTGGATGGCGTGGCGTCAATCGGCATCGGCCTGATCCTCGGCATGACGGCAATCTTCCTTGCGCGTGAGACCAAGGGCCTGCTGATGGGCGAGGCGGCGTCGCCCGAAGTTCAGGAGACGGCTTTGGCCGTTGCCCGTGCCGACCCGGCGGTGCAGTCGGCCAATGGCGTGCTGACCGTGCATCTCGGCCCGTCGCAGATCGTCGCCGGCTTCAGCATCGAGTTCCGCGACAATGTCAGCGCCGACGAAATCGAGGCCTGCGTCGAGCGCATCGAAGCGAAGCTCAAGATCGAGGCGCCGGAAATTGTCGCGGTTTTCGTCAAGCCGCAGACGAGCGCCACCTGGCAGACACGCCGCGACCTGATCGTCGGTCTATAGCGCCATTCCCTTCGCCCGGATTGCGATGTAACCAGCGGCGATGACCAACCTGCGGCTCGCCCAACCGATCACTTCCGCCTCGCTGTCCGCGATCCTGGCGCTCAACAATGCGCATGCGCGCGAGCTGTCATGGCTGGAGATGCCGAAGCTGGAGCATCTGGTGAGCGAGGCGTTTCTGGCGCTGCGTGTGGGCGAGGCGGATGCGTTCCTGCTCGCCTTCGACCAGGACGCCGACTACGACAGCACCAATTTCCTCTGGTTCAAGGCGCGCTATCCGCGCTTTGCGTATGTCGACCGCGTGGCGGTGTCGGAACAGGCCCGCGGCAAGGGCATCGCACGGCTATTCTACGAGACGCTGTTCGACAAGGCGCGGGCGGCGGGGCACACGATGGTCGCCTGCGAGGTCAACTCCGACCCGCCCAATCCGGGCTCCGATGCCTTCCATGCCGCCATGGGCTTTGCTGTGGTCGGTGCCGCCGCGATCTATGGCGGCGAGCGGACGGTCCGGTATTTCGTCAAGAAGCTGTAGCGCCCGGGGATAATTTACTTTCCTTCCGCAGAAGGGCGCGGCGTTCGAAGGCGTTCGGGAGCGGAAAAAAGTAAACTTTCCCAAGCACTTAGCCGAGGAATGGCTTCGCCTTCATCGTCGGCGGAATCTTGACTCCCAGCCGCTTCAGCACGGTCGGCGCCAGCTGCAACTGGTCGAGCAGCACGTCGTGCTTCGGACCCTTGCCCTTGCCGAAATAATAGAGCGCAACGTCCTGCATCTCGTCGTCATGGCCGCCATGGTGGCCGCGGTTGGTCTGCCCGTGGTCCGCGGTGACGATGACCTCGTAGCCCATCTGCAGCCATTTCGGCAGGAACGCCGCCAGCATCGCGTCCATCGCCGCTAGCGCGTGGTCCATCTCGCCACAGTCGTGGCCGAAGCGGTGGCCCATCGAGTCGAGCGTACAAGTGTGCAGGATGCCATAGTCGATGCCGAAGCGCGCGCAGAGCATGGTCAGCGTCGCGAACAGGTCGACGTCGGACGGCGTCATCTGGTTGGCGTGGCCGTAGCCGGTCATGGTGTGGAAACGGCCGTGCGTGATCGGACTGTCCGGCTCGTCATACTCGATGTCGCGCACCAGATCGAACGGGTAGCGGTTGAAGAACTCCGACCAATACGAATGCGTCACCGCGCCGGTCTTGCCGCCGGCCTTCGAGACCTCGCCGAAGATGTCAGGCTGCTCGACCTTGAACCTGACCTCGTTCGACAGAATGCCATGCACCTGCGGCGTCACGCCGGTGTGGATCGAGCCGTAGCAGCAGGCCGACGTCGACGGCAGCACCGAGCGCATCTTCCAGACGCGCGCCTCGCCGGACTGCACCCAGCCTTCGAGGTTGCCCATGAAAGGCTTCCAGTTGCGGTAGGGGAGGCCATCGAGAATGATGAGGAGGAGTTTCGAGGAGAGGGGCATGTTTCAGGCTTTTCTCAATCGCGAAGTGAGATCCATCCGTTGATGCAGGACACGCATCACGTGGATCACTCCATCTACCTTCTTGTAGAATATGAAGTGGGAGCCAACCGGCAACTTGAAGTAGCCAGCCCGGAAGTTGCTTGCGGACCGACCGATCGTGACGCCTGAACCGAGCGCCTTGCATTCGTCCCGGATCATTTCGAGATAGCGCTCGGCCTGCTCCGACGACCAATTCTCCTCCGTGTAGTCCCAGATATTGTCCAGGTCAGCCTGCGCCGCCGGACTCAGGACATAGCCACTCATGTTGCCCTTTGGGCTTTTTTCCGCGCGATGAATTCGTCAAAATCAAACGGCTCCGAAGGCCCACTTTGCTCGCCTTCGATCAACGCGGCTCGCACTGCGGCAACATACGCTTCCTGCTCTTCGAGCAGTTTGAGACCAGCTTTGACGACCTCGCTTGGGGACGCGTAGTTACCATCTTCCACCTGCTGCTCGACGAACTCGGTGAACGGCGTTTCGAGAGATATGGATGTGCGCTTGTTCATGCCGACACGATACCAGAGGTGCGCTGCGCAGCAAAGATAATGTGCGCGTCAGTTCCCCGCCGCCTCCATCCGCCTTCCCTTGATCGCCTTTTCCAGCCAGCCGATCTCCATTTCCGGCACGGAGGAGAGGAGCAGGTCGGTGTAGGCGTCGAAGGGTGGCGCGAGCACCTGGCTCTTCGGGCCGTAGCGGACAACTTCGCCGCGGTACATCACGGCGATCGAATCGGCGATCGATTTCACAGTGGCGAGGTCGTGGGTGATGAACAGGTATGCGACGTTCTCGTCGGCCTGCAGACCGAGCAGCAGCTTGAGGATGCCGTTCGCCACCAGCGGGTCGAGCGCGGATGTCACTTCGTCGCAGATGATCAGCTTCGGCTTGGCCGCGAGCGCGCGGGCGATGCAGACGCGCTGCTTCTGGCCTCCCGACAGTTCCGCCGGATAGCGGTCGATGAAGCCCTTGCCCATCTCGATCTTCTCGAGCAGTTCGGCGATCTTCAGGTCGCGCTCGCGACCGCGCAGGTCGAAATAGAGCTCCAGCGGTCTGCCGATAATCGTGCCAACGGTCTGGCGAGGGTTCATCGCCGTGTCGGCCATCTGGTAGATCATCTGCAGTTCGCGCAGATCGTCGCGCGTACGGTCCTTCAAAGCCTTGGACAACGTCCGACCTGAGAAGGTGATCGAACCCTGCTCCGGCGGCAGCAGGCCGGTGATGGCCCGGGCCAGCGTCGACTTGCCCGAACCGGATTCGCCGACGACGGCCAGCGTCTGGCCGGGATGAATGTCGACGGTGACGTTCTTCAGCACCTTCGGCCCACCGCCGGAATAGGCTGCGGTGATGCCTCTGGCCGACAGGATCGGGTTGGTGGTGGGGGCGTGTTCCTCGTGCTCGATATGGTGCACGGAGACCAGCGCGTTGGTGTATTCCTGCCGCGGCTCCTTGATGATCTGCCGCGTGCCGCCCCATTCGACCAGTTTGCCGTGGCGCAGAACCATGATCTCGTCGGAGACCTGCGCGACGACCGCGAGGTCATGCGTGATGTAGAGCGCGGCGACGCCAGTGTCGCGGATCGCGTCCTTGATGGCGGCCAGCACGTCGATCTGGGTCGTCACGTCAAGCGCGGTCGTCGGTTCGTCGAAGACGATCAGGTCGGGTTCCGAGCAGAGCGCCATCGCCGTCATCACGCGCTGCAGCTGTCCGCCGGAGACCTGGTGCGGGTAGCGCTCGCCGATCGTGTCGGGATTGGGCAGGCTGAGCTTCTTGAAGAGATGCTTCGCCCGCTTCTCCGCTTCGGCCCGCGTCGCGGTACCATGCTCGATCGCGGCCTCGACCACCTGGTCCATCAGCCTGTGGGCCGGGTTGAAGGCGGCTGCGGCCGATTGGGCGACATAGCAGACCTCGCGGCCGCGCAGCTTGCGGAAACCGTCGTTGCCACCCTTTAGGATATCGCGGCCGTTGAGGATGACTTCGCCGTCGGTGATGCGCACGCCGCCGCGGCCATAGGCCATCGAGGAGAGGCCGATGGTTGATTTGCCGGCCCCGGACTCGCCAATCAGGCCCAGCACCTTGCCGCGTTCCAGCGTCAGCGAGACGCCGTCGACGATTGTGACGTTCCGCGGGCTTTCGCCCGGCGGGAAGACGCGCGCCTCGATCTTGAGGTTGCGGATCTCGAGCAGCAGGTCTTCCGGTTTCGGACGCGGAGGGGTGTCGACGTGGTGAGCGGTGTCAGCCATCAGCCGCGCCCTCCCTTGAGGCTGGTGGTGCGGTTCAGGATCCAGTCTGCGACGAGATTGACCGAGATCGCCAGCGCGGCGATCGCGCCGGCGGGAATGAGCGCGGCCGGAATGCCGAAAACGATGCCTTCCTTGTTTTCCTTGACCATGCCGCCCCAGTCGGCTTCCGGCGGCTGGACGCCGAGACCGAGGAAGGAGAGAGCCGAGAGGAACAGCACCGCGTAGATGAAGCGCAGGCCGAGTTCCGAGATCAGCGGCGACAGCGCATTGGGCAGGATCTCTCGGAAGATGATCCAGCCCGTGCCTTCGCCGCGCAGTTTCGCGGCCTCGACGAAGTCCATCACGTTGATGTCGACCGCGACGGCGCGCGACAGGCGGTAGACGCGGGTTGAGTCAAGGATGCCCATGACCATGATCAGGGTCAGCAGCGTCGAGGGCAGGACAGAGAGCACGACGAGGCCGAAGATCAGGGTCGGAATCGCCATCAGCAGGTCGACGAAGCGCGACATGATCATGTCGAACCAGCCGCCGAGCACCGCCGCCATGAAACCCAGCACGGAGCCGAGAGTGAATGACAGCGCGGTGGCGAGCACGGCGATGAAGATCGTCGTCTGCGCGCCGAAGATCATGCGAGAGAGGAGGTCGCGGCCGAGATTGTCGGTGCCGAGCAGGAACTTGGCTGACATAGGCTCCCAGACGCCGCCGACGATTTCGCCGAGGCCGTAGGGCGCGATCCACGGCGCGAACACCGCGGCGAAGAGGAACAGCGCGGTGAGGACCAGTCCGATCAGGGCGCCAAGCGGAATGCGTTTGATGTCAAGCATGGACGCGCCTCACTTCGGATGCCGCAGGCGCGGATTGGTGACGATGGCGGCCACGTCGGCAATGATGTTCATGCCGATATAGACCGCCGCGAAGATCAATCCCACGGCTTGGACCACAGGCACGTCGCGCTTGGCGACATGATCGACGAGATACTGGCCCATCCCCGGATAGACGAAGATCACCTCGACCACGACGACGCCGACCACCAGAAAGGCAAGGTTGAGCATCACCACGTTGATAATGGGCGCGATGGCGTTCGGGAACGCGTGCTTGCGGATGATGTTGAAGGCAGACAGCCCCTTCAGTTCCGCGGTTTCGACATAGGCCGACTGCATCACGTTCAGGATCGCGGCGCGGGTCATCCGCATCATGTGGGCGAGAACCACCAGTGTCAGCGCGGTTGCGGGCAAGGCGACGGCGTTCAGCCGCTCGGAAAAGGGCATGCCGTCATAGACGGTCGAGATGCCCGGGAACCACTGCAGCTGCACGGCGAAGAAGAAGACCAGCAGATAGCCGATGAAGAACTCCGGCAGCGAGGTCGACGCAAGCGCGAGGCCCGAGATCGTCTTGTCGATCCAGCCATTGCGGTAGCGCACTGCCAGCAGGCCGAGAATGATGGCCAGCGGCACCGCAACGATCGCAGCGCAGGCCGCCAGGAACAGCGTGTTCCAAAGCCGCGGCATCAGCGTCGTTGCAATGTCCTGGCGCGTCGTGAGCGCCGTTCCGAGATCGCCGGTCAGCACCCCGCCGAGCCAGCGGAAATAGCGGACGTAGGCCGGGTCGTTGAGGCCCAGCTCCTCGCGCAGGTTTGCCAGCGACTGCGGCGTCGCCGACTGGCCGAGGATCGACGCGGCAACGTCGCCCGGCAGGATCTGGGTGCCGGCGAAGATCAGCGCCGACACAGCGAAGAGAAGGAGGATGCCCAACGCGACGCGCTGGGCAACCAGTTTCAGGATTGGCGACGACATATCCGGTCAGCCCGGATCAAGCCGCGACCCAGCACTCGGCCAGTGCGTAGCCGTCCATCATCTCGCCAGCCGGATGGACATTGAAGCCGCCCGCCTTGGCGCCCGACGCGTCGATGAAGTCGTTGAACATCGGCAGGATCAGGCCGCCTTCGTCGCGAACGATCGTGCCCATGTCGGCGTACATCTGCTTGCGCTTGGGCTCGTCCAGCTCGCTGCGCGCCGCCAGAAGCATCTGGTCGAACTTCTCGTTGAAGAAGCGCGTGTCGTTCCAGTCGGCCTTCGAGTAGTAGGCGGTCGTGTACATCTGGTCCTGCGTGGACCGCCCGCCCCAGTAGGAGGTGGAGAAGGGCTGCTTGTTCCAGACTTCGGACCAGTAGCCGTCGCCAGGCTCGCGCTTGACCTCGATCGTGATGCCGGCGGCAGCGCAGGACTGCTGGTAGAGCTGGGCCGCATCGACCGCGCCGGTGAAGGCGACGTCCGAGGTGCGCAGCAGAACCGGGCCGGAATGACCGGACTTCTGGAAGTGGAACTTGGCCTTGTCCGGATCGTATGTGCGCTGCTCGAGCTCGGTGAAGAGCGGATAGGCGGCGTTGATCGGGAAGTCGTTGCCGATCGTGCCGTAGCCGAACAGGATCTTCTCCAGCATTTCCTCACGGTTCATGGCGTATTTCAGCGCCAGGCGCAGGTCGACATTGTCGAACGGCGCGGTGTTGCAATGCGCGATGAACACGTAGTGGCCGCGGCCCGACACGTTCTGGATCGTCACGCCCGGCACGCGCTTGATCAGCTCGACGATCTTCGGCTCGACGCGGTTGATCATCTGCACCTGGCCGCCCTGGAGCGCGGACGTGCGCGCGGTGGCGTCGTTGATGACGATGATTTCAATCTGGTCGGCATGGCCCATTGCGTCGCCGCCCCAGTAGTTGGCGAACTTTTCGCCGCCCTGGCGCACGCCCGGCTCATTGACCGTGACCTTGTACGGACCGGCCGAGATGCCTTCGGTCGGGTTGTCCTTGCCGCCATTCGGCTGGATGATCAGGTGGTAGTCGGCCATCAGGTAGGGGAAATCTGCGTCGGCGTTGGCCAGCGTGACGATCACCTCATTGCCGCTCGCCTTGACGCCGGTGATGTTGGTCAGGATGCCGAGCGCACCCGACTTGGAATTGGCGTCCGCATGGCGGGTGATTGTGGCCGCGACGTCCTCGGCGGAGACGGTCTTGCCGTTGTGGAACTCGACGCCCTGCTTGATCTTCATGGTCCAGGTCTTGGCGTCGTCGGACGCGCCGATCTCTTCCGCGAGCTTGTTCTCGAGCGAACCGTCACGGTTCAAACGGACGAGATACTCGCCCCAGCACTTGCCGAAGGAAAACGGCACCTGGCTGAGGAAGGTCGCAGGGTCCAGGCTGTTGGTCGCCTCGCCGCCCTGCAGGCCAGCCTTGAGCGTGCCGCCCTTGACCGCGCCCTGGGCCATGGCGGCGCCGGACAGGAGGGTGTTGGCAAATGCGGCGGATGCGCCGAGCGCAGCGGCGCGTCCGAGAAAGGCGCGCCGGTCCATGCGCCCGGACACGACATAGCGGCTCAGGAATTCGAGTTCGTTCGACATTGTAGCTCCTCACTCAGATTGTGTTGCCCCAGGGCCAATTAGAAGGCCTCTTTGTGACAGGGATATTGATGCTGTTTAAGCCTATGTCGCAAGACCGTCTGCGACATTCCGTGGCGTAATTCGCAATAGCGGAGATATGCCCAGAAATTGGGCAATAGTCAGAGCTGGTTGCGGGGGATCGTCGCCCGAAAGTCGCGGGCAAAGACCTGTGCTTCACCCTCCCAAGCGCCGAGCCGGGCTGCGACGTTGAAGGTACCCGCGTCCGAGCGCATGGACGCCACCGCGTCGGTCCGCACCGACCAGGCGTCGCGCGAAAGAGTCTGCTCCCACCAGATTTCCCCTCGCGCGGACAAGGGGTCGTCGGGCCGGATCGTCCAGCGTTCCGACATTTTCGAGCCGCTGACCAATCCATGGTCAAGATCGCGCACTTCGCCGAAATCATTGGCGACGATGATGGTGACCGTTCCGCTCTCCAGGTCGCGCTCGACCCGGCGCTCGGATGCGGCGTGGCGCAATTGCTCGGTCCGCCACGGCTCTGCCGCCTCGGCTTCGGCGAATGTCCATTCCTCGCCGACTGTTGCCGGACGAATGGGCAGCGCGAGCGCGCCGGACAGAAGCGTCAGCGCGACGGGCTCTGGCGACGGCCAGATCGCCGGCCAGTAGGCGGTGGAAATGGCGATGCGCAACCTTTGACCGGCAGGGACGCGATAGGCGATCTGGTCAAGGATGATCGTAGCTTTTGTCGGTTCGCCGGGGATCAGCTCTTCCGGGAACTTGTGTGAGTTCCTGTGCGTCAGGTTGAGCAGGCCGTAGCAGATCAGTTCGGACGCGCCGTCCGGGTGAACGTCGCACAGCCGGACGCAGATGTTCGCCTGAGGACGATCGCACTTGAACGCCAGTTCGATCCTCGGCGCCCCGACGATGTCGAGCGATTCGGCAAGCGGCTGGCCGTCGAAACAGGCCGACAGCGCGTCGTCCGGACGCTGGTCGCCTGGCAGCTCGGGGCCGAAATTGAACGGGAAGTATTCGCCCGTCGCCAGACCGCAATCCTGCGGCGAGGCGACAAGACGGCAGATGAGCGCCGGTTCGCTGGACAGGCCAGTCTCCGCGAGATGCAGCATCTGCGGCGCGATCGCTGGCGACGGCCATTGCGCCTCCGCGATCCAGCGGCCCGGCCGTTCGGGATGCCAGTAGGCGGGGCGAACGCTGTCCATCAGCCAGAGGCGCATGGCCGGGTCGTCCTCGACGCCGGTGTCGATGTCTTTCAGCCAGCGGTCCCACCAGCGCAGCGCCTCCTGCAGGAAGCCGATGGCGGGCTTGGGCGCGGCGAAGTGCGGATATTTGTGGATCCATGGCCCGACGATGCCCTTCACCGGCGCGGAAACATTCTCGACCAGATGCGAGATCGTGTTGCGATAGCCGTCGTGCCAGCCGCCGATCGACAGCACCGCGGCCTCAATCGCCGAATAGTCCTCGCAGACCGAGCCGTGCTTCCAGTAGGCGTCGCGGGTCTGGTGCGACAGCCAGGTCTCGGCGAGGAACGGCATGTTCTCCAGGCGCTCCAGCCACATCTCGCGCCAACCGTCGCCGACGAGCGCCGGGTCCGGCGGGCGCGACGAATAGGACAGCATGTTGGCCGCCCAGCCGAAATTCTCGTTGAGCAGGCAGCCGCCCTTGTAGTGGATGTCGTCGGCATAGCGGTCGACGGTGGAGCAGAGCGTGATGATGGCCTTCAGCGCGGGCGGACGAAGCGCTGCGACCTGCAGCGCATTGAACCCGCCCCACGAGATGCCCATCATGCCGACCTTGCCGTTGCACCATGGCTGCGCGGCCGCCCAGGCGATGACGTCGCAGGCGTCCTGCAGCTCCTGCGCGGTGTATTCGTCGGTCATCAACCCATCGGACTCGCCATTGCCGCGCATGTCGACGCGGATGCAGCCATAGCCATGCCCGGCCAGATAGGGGTGGGTCAGTTCGTCTCGCGCGGTCGTGCCGTCGCGCTTGCGGTAGGGCAGGTGCTCGAGGATCGCCGGAACGGGATCGTCGGCCACATCCACCGGCATCCACACCCGCGCGGACAGCCGGCAGCCATCTGGCATGACAATGCCCATGTCGGGGATTTCGACGATCCTGCGGGGAAAGGAGGTGACGGTCTTCATCGGCGCATCGGACTACGGGCCGCGCGCCGAGGCAAGTGCCGGATGCGACATCGGTGTAGGTCCCCCGTCGCTATCGCCTTGCCGAGACCACTTGCAGGTGCTATTTGAGGCACTCAACAGAGCATTCGTCATGACCCACATCATTCTCGCCGAAGTCACCGCCAGCGTCTCCGAGCTGAAGAAGAACCCGATGGGCACCGTCGCAGCCGGCGAGGGATTTCCGGTCGCCATCCTGAATCGCAACGAGCCGGTATTCTATTGCGTGCCGGCAAAGGCTTACGCGGCGATGATGGATCGGCTGGAGGATGCCGAACTCCTGGCACTCTCCGAAGAACGGCGGGATCAGAAGCGAATCCGGGTGACGCTGGATGAGCTATGAGCTCGACTTCCTCGAAGACGCGCTGAAGGAATGGCGCAAGCTTGACGCCAACACCAGCGAGCAGTTCAAGCGAAAGCTCGCCGAGCGCTGCGAGAACCCGCATGTGCCTTCTGCACGACTTCACGGTGCAAAGGACATCTACAAGATAAAGTTGCGAACCGTCGGGTATCGCCTCGTCTATCAAGTGCTGGAGCGCGAAATCGTGGTGTTGGTCGTTGCGATTGGCCGGCGGGACAAACGGGACTTCTACGACGACGCGATCGCGCGGACGCCGCGTTAGCGTCGGGTCAATTCAGCGGAATGTCATTCTCGCCCTTGCTCTCTTGATAGGCCGCTGACAGTTCGTCGTAGTGTTTCGCCAGTGCATCACACTTTGCGGAGAGGCGAGACCGGTCGGGTTCCGCCAGTTCCGCGACCATCCGGCGGATGGAGCGGCCGGTCCAGAAGGCGTTTTCCTTGTTGTAGCCGCCGGGATCGAGGGTGAAGACCTCTTTCAGGATCTTCAGGTCGTGCGGGATGGCGAAGGCGTCGCGGGAATCCTCGTGGCTGAACAGGTAGTAGAAGTTGTCGAAACCAGTCCAGGTGATGGCCGACAGGCAAAGCGAGCAGGGCTCGTGGGTGGCGATGAACACGCAGTCCTTGGTGTCGGGCCGCGCATCCTTCGGCAATTCGTAGAAGCGCTTCAGGGCGTGCACTTCGCCATGCCAGAGCGGGTTTTCCAGCTCGTTGTTGGTTTCGGCAATGACGACCGACAGGTCGGATTTCCTCAGGATCGCCGCGCCGAACAACTTGTTGCCTTTCGCGACGCCAGCCGCGGTTCGGGGCACGATGTCGTGCTCGATGACGTCGATCAGGCGCTCGACCAGATGTGCATCGCTCATCGCATGGTCTCCGGGAGTTGGATCGTCCAGGGTTCGGCGAAATGATGTTCTTCGAGGTTCTTCTCGACGCCAACGCGGTCGACGACGAGGAAATCCTGTGGCTCGCCGATTGGCATGAGAACCGCGTGCCAGAGGTTGCGCGGGTAGTTCACCCCCTGCCCGGGAGCGGTGACGAAGGCTTGCGGTTCGCCCGGCGCGCCGTCAGCGTCGTGTGCGACGACGACGAGAAACCGGCGCGGCGACAGCGGCATGAAGGCCTGGCTGCCATAGGGATGACGCTCCATCATCGCGAGCGTCAGCGGTAAGGCATAGGGTGTGCCGCGAAAGATCGACATGATGACGCGAGCGTCCGTGCCGGCCGCCTCGGCGGTTGCAAGATCGTGGTAACGCTCGCAAGCGCCGGCATTGATCGGGTAGTGGTTTGTCCATTCCCCGGCATCGAGGACCTGACCGAAGGGTGCGAAGGCCTCTCGGGTCAGCGGTCGTGCGGTGATGACACGGCTCATCGCAACCCCAATTTCGGGTGCCGGTTCACATCCTTATAGAGCAGATAGCGGAACTTGCCGGGTCCGCCGGCATAGCAGGCTTGCGGGCAGAAGGCGCGGAGCCACATGAAGTCGCCCGCTTCGACCTCGACCCAATCCTGGTTCAGCTTGTAGACCGCCTTGCCTTCCAGCACGTAGAGCCCGTGCTCCATGACATGGGTTTCCATGAACGGGATGACGGCGCCGGGCTCCAGCGTGACGATGTTGACGTGCATGTCGTGCGCCAGGTCATCGGGATCGACGAAGCGAGTCGTGGCCCATTTGCCGGCGGTGCCGGGCATCGACAACCGCACGACGTCCTGGTCGTTCGCGAACAGCGGCTGCGGCACCTCGATGCCGTCGACCCGCTCGTAGACTTTGCGCACCCAGTGAAAACGGGCCGGGTGAGGGCCCGTCGCCCTGACGGTCCAGCCGCTGCCAGGCGGCAGGAACGCCCAGCCGCCCTTCAACATGCGACGCGTTTCGCCGCCGACCGTCACAGCCAATTCACCGTCCATCAGGAATAGCACGCCTTCTGCGCCTGCGTCCGGCTCAGGCCGATCGCTGCCGCCGCCGGGCTCCACTTCCATGACATATTGCGCGAAGGATTCCGCGAAGCCCGAGAGCGGCCGCGCGATGATCCAGGCACGGGTCTTGTCCCAGTGCGGCAGGTTCGAGGTGACGATGTCGCGCATCACGCCGTGCGGGATGAACGCATAGGCGTCGGTGAAGACGGACCGGCCGGTCAGCAATTGCGTCTGCGGCGGGTGTCCGCCTGCGGGCGCGGTGTATTTCGGTCCGGCCATGATGTTCCCCTAGGCTGGCAGAATGTCGGCAAGGCGCAGACGGGCGATGCGCTCGACCTGTTTGCACGCCGTGGCGAACTCCGCGTCGCGGCTGTTCGAGATGCGGGCGCGGAAGGCGTTGAGAATATCGGCCTTGGTCAGGCCGCGCACGGCGATGATGAAGGGGAAGCCGAATTTCTCGACATAGGCGGTATTGAGCCCCGTGAACTCGGTGCGCTCGGTGTCGGTCAAGGCGTCCAAGCCGGCCGAGGCCTGTTCGGCGGTCGATTCCGCGGTCAGGCGCTTGGCGGCGGCCAGCTTGCCGGCGAGGTCAGGATGCGCCTTGAGCACGCCCAATCGCTCGTCCGCGCTGGCCGAGCGGAACATCCGGGCGAGCGCGTTGTGCAAGCCGCCGGCGCTGTCATGCGCGGGGCCGAGTTCGAGCTCGAAGGCATGTTCGGCGATCCAGGGCGAGTGTTCGAAGATCGAACCAAAACGATTGACGAAATCCTCGCGGCCCATACGCGACGGCCGCAGCGCCGGTAGATGGTAAGGGTGGTGCTCGCGCCAGTGGCGGGCGATGTCGGTCCGCCGTGCGATCCAGACGTTCCCGTGCGATTTCACGTAGTCGATGAAGCGGCGCAGCCCAGCAGCGCGGCCGGGGCGGCCGGCGAGGCGACAGTGCAGGCCGATGTTCATCATCGAAGCGCGGCCTTCGCGGCCCTCCGCGTAGTGCGTGTCAAAGGCGTCGCGGAGATAGGTGAAGAACTGCTCGCCCTCGGTGAAGCCGGCTGAAATAGCGAAGCGCATGTCGTTGGCGTCGAGCGTGTAGGGCAGGATCAGTTGCGGCTCGATCGGATTGCCGTGGCCG
>Ga0209906_100220_pt1 | contig 47651 bp, 45 predicted proteins | sample FECB24metaG_FD_188303 | JGI IMG/M metagenome (GOLD analysis project Ga0209906, IMG submission 188303) | Cyanobacterial communities from the Joint Genome Institute, California, USA from Joint Genome Institute, California, USA - FECB-24 metaG... ... | reverse complement strand
CTTTATGCGCGCGGGTCCGCTGACGACACATCTGCTGTCCTTGCTGATTCTGCTGCTATGGGCGGCCGCGGCCGCCGTGCTGCCGCCCTATCTGATGCCCGGTCCGTGGACCGTGCTGAAGGAAATGGCGTCGCTGATGGCGACGCCGACCTTCGTCATCAACGGCGCGCTCTCGATCTGGCACGTCCTTGCAAGCATCGCGGTCGCGATGCTGTTCGGCATGCTGCTGGCGCTGACGGTGTATTTCCTGCCGATAACGCGGCTTGCGATCAACGAGCGTCTAAATCCGTTCCTGTCGTCGTTCTCGACGGTCGGCTGGGTGTTTCTCGCGGTAATCTGGTTCGGGGTGAACGAGATCACGGTCATCTTCGTGGTCGCCGTGACGTTGCTGCCCTTCGCGCTCTCCAATCTCCGCGCCGGTCTCGAGGCGCTTGATCAGGAGACGATCGAGATGGGGCGTAGCTTCACGCGCAGCCGCGCCCGGATCGTCGGGCTGGTGCTGATCCCGCTGATGGTGCCCTACATCTTCGCGACTTTGCGCATCTGCCTCGGCGTCGCATGGAAGGTCGTGCTCACCGCCGAACTGTTCGGTGGGACGTCGGGCATCGGATATCTCATCGCGCGTGCGCGCGCGGATTTCGATACGCCCGCGATCTTCGCCATGATCGTGATCATCGTCGTCTTCGTCTACGGAATCGACAAGTTCGTGGTCGAACCGGTGCAACTCCGTCTGCGGAGGAACTATGCGGTCACCTGACGCGGCGCCGCGCAAGACCCTGTCGTTTCGACTGGGAGAACGGGCCGTCGGCGATGGCCTGGTGGTTCTTGCGCTCTTCGGCTGGTGGGCGATGTCGTACGCCCTGCCCCCTTATCTTTTCCCCGACATCCCGTCCGTTTTTAGTGCGATGGTGAAACTGGTCGCAGACCCGGCTTTCGCGGTGCATACCGCATCGACCGTGGGCCGAATCCTGATCTCCATCTCGCTGGCGCTGGCGCTCGGGGCCGCTCTCGCGCTGATCCCGCGCTACCTGCCGCCAACCTACGACTTCATTCACGGGCGAGTGAAGCCGGTGCTGAACTCGTTCCCGTCGCTCGGCTGGGCGCTGCTCGGATCGATCTGGTTCGGCGTGTCATCCACCGCGGTGATCTTCATCCAGGTCGCGATCCTGACGCCATTCGCGCTGATCAACATTTCCGAGGGACTGCGGGAGCTGAACGCCGAGGACGAGGAAATGGCGCACAGCTTTTCCCGGGTGCGACGGCGAATCTTCGCTCTGGTGATCTTCCCGATGCTCTATCCTTATCTGGTCGCGGCGTTGCGGATCGCCTACGGCGTCGCCTGGAAGGTCAGTCTGGTTTCCGAACTGTTCGGCGCGCAAACCGGGCTGGGCTATCTTCTAATGGACGCGCAAGGCCGGGGGCGGATCGACATGGTGTTCGCGATCTGCCTGCTGATCGTCGTGCTGTACGTTGCCGGAGAGAAGCTGATCGTCGATCCGCTGTCGCGTCTATATCGCGGCGGCCGATAGGGGAATGGGGGATTTATGGACGAACTTCAACGGCTGACCATCGAGTCGGCATGCATCCGGCTGATGAACGAGTTCTCCTGGCGCGTCGACGCCATGGATTACGACGGCTTGATCGCATTGTTCACGCCCGACTGCAGCTTTGGCCGCGCCGATGTCTACTATGAGGACCATGATGGATTGCGTCAGTCGCTGACTATGCGCCCGTCCGATCGGCTCACGCGGCATGTCGTCTCCAACACGGTCGTGGATGTACTCGATGGGGACAACGCGCGCGGCAAGGCGTATTGCGTAGTCTATGGTCATCGCGGCGCTCTTAACGCCGACGGCGAAGCCGCGCTCGGCGCTCCGGATTCGCTCATTCTCTACACCGGAGAATTCAGGCGCGGTCCTCAGGGCTGGCGCATCACGCGCTGGCATATCGGGCTGTCGTTTCGCAAGCCCGCCGCGGCCTAGTGAGGTGTCATGAAACTGGTGATGATCGATTGCGTTTCAGGCGGCCGTCCTGGAGCGATCCTTGTATCGGGGGAGATCCTGCATCTGGAACGCGCGGCGCAGGCCGGCTCTGCGGAGGCGTGGATCCCCGACAGTCTCAAGCGCATTCTGCGCGCGGGCCGCGAAGGAATGGACCTTGTCCGCCGCATCGTCAGCCGGGTCGAACGATCGTCCAAGGATCAACAGACAACGTTGCGCGAACGGGGCGCCCTCCTGCCCTCCTCGACGCGCCTGCTCGCCCCCGTCGCCGATCCCTCGCTATTCGTGTCGGCCGGTCACGCCTACCGCTCGCATGTCAACGAAATGAAGTCGCAGGCGCCGAAGACTCCTCAAGGTTTTCTCAAGGCGCCCGGCACGATCGTCGGACCGCACGCCGATGTACGTCTGCCGCCGCAATTTCCCGACCACGTGGACTTCGAAGGAGAGCTCTGCGCCGTGATCGGCCGCGCCTGTCACAATGTCGGCGCGGATGAGGCGATGGACTATATCGCGGGCTTCACCATCACCAACGACGTATCAGCGCGTGACTGGGTTCCGGAAATAGCGAAAGCGACGACTACGCCCGAAGCGCGCGCGGCCTGGGACCTCAATCACATGGGCAAGCAATTGCCGTCGTTCTCGCCGCTGGGTCCGGCACTTGTGACCGCGGACGAGGTCGATTTCGGCAATCTCGATCTCACCACACGTCTCAACGGCGAAGTGATGCAGCGGGCCAATACGGCCGACTTGATCTTCACAGTGGCCGAGTCTCTGTCGTTCTTCTCGCAATGGTATGAATTCCAGCCCGGAGACATTCTTTCAACTGGTACGCCCGCTGGCGTCGGATTCGGACGCACGCCGAAGGTCTTTCTGAAGGAGGGCGACCTGATAGAGGTCGAGGCGACGGGTCTCGGCACGATCTCGAGCCGCATCGTCGCGGCGTAGAGCCGCCTTGGCGCTGATGCCGGACACAAGGCCGCTGTCTCTGCCACATAACCTAGATGAGAATCCGCCCCCGAGAGAGGCTGTCTTTGCCCTCTAGAACTGAGCCAGTGTCGTGGTGCCAGTTGGAGGTTTTGGGATGGCTCGGAAGCGATGTTCGGACGAGGAGCGTTTGAGGATTTGCGGCAGGTCGAGGCTGAACTGGCGGCTGGAACCGATGTGACGTCAGCGTGCCGATCGGCCGGGATCAGCGATGCTACGTTTTACACTTGGCGCAAGAAGTTCGGCACATGGGCCGCTCGCAGCTGAGTGAGCTGAAAGCGCTTGAGAAAGAGAGCCAGCGGCTCGTGGACGACATTCGCAATGACCTGCCACTGAGTATTTGCTCCAAGAGGAGTTAGAGCCCGACCTGAAGTGCACCGAGGCCAAACTTTGGATCGCCGGAGGTTAGATTTTTCCGGCTCCGTCACGGTGTAATCGGCGCCTTGTTGCCGATCGCCCGATGCGGCCGTTCTTCATTGTAGTATTCGCGCCAATCTCCACCTCCACCTTCGCCTTGGCGTCGTCAAGCGTCAGGAACCAATGCGCGTTGAGGCATTCCGCTCGGAAGCGGCTGTTGAATGCTTCGATGAACTGCACTGAGGCCGAACTTTGGATTGCCGGAGTTTCTTTTTTCGGCTCCGTCACGATAGCGGGCTGGCTGCGCCATCGCGGTTCAGCACCATAATCGGCATCTTGTTGCCGATAACGGCATGCGGGCGCTCCTCATTGTAGTATCTGCGCCAATCCTCCAATTTTTTCTGTGCATCTGCAAGGCTCAGGAACCAATGCGCGTTTAGGCATTCCGCCCGGAAGCGGCTGTTGAACGCCTCGATGAAAGTGTTGTCGGTCGGCTTGCCGGGCCGGGAGAAGTCCAGGGTCACGCCACGCTGATACGCCACGGATCCAGATCACGACACACAAACTCAGTACCTTGGTCGACGCAGATCGTCGCGACGACGCCGATCGGGCTGTCGCGTGACGATGATCCGGGCATCGGTGCGGGGACTCTGGATGGTCTCGCTATAGACGCGCCGCGCTTCCTCCGCGTAGAACTCGACGAAGGAGGCCGCGTAGTCCATCTCGCCGCGCGCTTCAGCGAGTGGCTTACCTTGTTCGCTAGTGAGGATGCGGGCGAGGTCTTCCTTGCTTTGTGAAATGAACTCGAACCAGCGTCGCAGCACGGTGGCGCGCTGCTTGGCAGTAGTGCCAGACCAAGTCTTAAAGGCAGCTTTAGCAGCCTCAACGGCTCTTTGAGCCTCGGCACTTTTAAGGTGTGGCACCCACGAAATTGGTTCCCCGGTTGCCGGATTGAATACGTTGTCCTGTGGGATGCCAACCCAACGACCGCCGATCAAGCAGCGATCGACTAGCAGCAAGGGATCGGCCAAGCCTTCAATCATTACTATCCTCTCGAAAACAATCGAGTCCGATTACGCGGTCTGTGCAAGAGTCTTGTCCACGAGTTCAGTTGCGCAGACCGAGGTTGTCGTCTGAAGCCAACAACGTGCTTCACGGTTGCGGCCTTGTGAGCCTCCGAAAAGGCATGGTCAGACATCTTGATGTGCAACGATGGGACGCGCTTATGCGCTAGTGGCCAAGGGTCGTGGCAGGGTCATCCTGCAAAGGATCCGTAAGAACCATCACAATAGACAAGAGGCCGCTTGATGTTGGCTTGAACCGACTCGTCAATCTCCGCGATGAAGAGGGTATGAGTGCCAAAGGCGATCTGCTCGCTCACACGCCCGAAGAACACCACGTTAGCATCGCCGAGATATGGTAACCGAGAAAGGGACGCCTTTCGTCCCTTATAGGAATTCCAGTTCCCGCAATCGAAGCGATCTTCAGCCTTGCTACGAGCGAAGTGCTGGCCGATGTATTGTTGCCTTTCTGAAAGCACGTTCACTGAAAAGGCGCCGCGCAGCCGCAGCGGCTCATGAAGCGACGCGCTGCTGTTGATGCAGACGGCGAGGGAAGGCGGCTCAAGCGAGACAGACATCATCGCTGTTGCGACCATCCCGTAACGCCGACCGGCGTGCTCGACCGCGATCAATGTCACGGTCGAGGCGACACCGCGCATCGCGGCTCTGAAAGCCACGGCAACCGCTTCGGGTTCATGGGCGGACGCAAGCGACTGGCGAGCCATCTAAAAGCTCCTTGAATATTTTGTTGAACGTACAACAAATATATTGGTATGCTTTCCTGTGTCAAGGGACGGCGAAGGGCCGGTCAATGAAGGTGAAGGCAGGCGATTGGGGATTTGATCAGACGGCGAGCGTCCGCAAGCAGTGGCTTGAGGCGGCAGGGGCCGTGGCATCGGAGCATTTTGAATCGACGGCTACGGCCGCAGTATCGCCCGTCCAAACACCCCTCGACACCTGGCGTCCGCCAGCCATAGCTGAGTTGCCCATCGCAGGCGGTATCGATGAGGCCTTAAAGGTCGTGGTCGCGGCTGCCGAGGCGTCACTCAATACGACATCACCTGGGTATTTTGGGTTCATTCCGGGCGGTGGCCTCTACGCAACGGCAATCGCCGATTTCGTCGCCGATATTCTCAATCGCTACACCGGACTTGCCGCACTGTCTCCGGCGCTCGCGCAGTTGGAGGCGGACGTGTTGTCGTGGCTCGCGCGTGAATTCGGTTACGGCCCGACGGCGCAGGGGCTCTTCACATCCGGTGGATCGCTGTCGACTTTTGTTGCGGTGGTGAGGGCGCGCGACGCACGACGTTCATCGTCTTCGGATCTCCGGCTCGCCACGGGATATGTATCGGCGGAGGGACACGGCAGTGTTGCGTCCGCGTTCCAGCTTGCCGGGATACCCAAGGGCAATCTACGCCGCATCCCGGCGGACGCAACACTCCGTATGCGTGTCGATCAGCTTGAAGCCGCAATCGAGAACGATCGGCGTGCAGGTCTCGAGCCTTTCATCGTGATCGCGACAGCCGGCAGCACTAATACGGGCGCGATCGATCCGCTCCTTGCGATTTCAATGCTATGCGAAAAGCATGGCCTTTGGCTGCATGCAGACGCGGCTTATGGCGGCGCCTTTATCCTCTGCGAGACAGGCCGCCGCCTGCTGGCAGGCATCGAGCGTGCCGACTCTATCACGTTCGATCCGCACAAGGGGCTGTTTCTGCCTTACGGAACTGGATGCCTGCTGCTGCGTGACGGACTGAGTATCCGTCCCGTTCAGCAAGGTCAGGAATCGTATCTGCGCGATGTCTATTCTGAACCGGACAACGAGACGATGACAGACCCATCGGCATTCGGACTTGAGCTCTCGCGTCCGTATCGTGGATTGAGGGTGTGGCTGCCGCTCGTGCTGCACGGCGCCGGAGCATTTCGTGCCGCGCTCGACGAAAAGCTCGCGCTCGCCCGTGGTCTTCATGAGGGTCTTAAGGCGCTGGCTGACGAAGGCTTGCCACTCGAGATCGCAGTCGCGCCGCAACTATCGATCGTCGCGTTTCGCGCAAGACGCCACACGAACGAGAGCCTTCCGAACTGGAATAGACGTAGTCTCGCTTTGCTTCAGCGCATCAACGGACGGCAGCGCAGTTATCTGTCGAGTACGATGCTGCCGGCCGATGAAGGCCTGGTCGTTACCTTGCGCGCGTGTGTTCTGAGTCACCGCACCCGCGCAGAACACATCCGCAATTGTCTGGACGACATTCGAGCTGCGGCGCTGATGTTTTGAGCGCGATGCACGCTTCTCTGGTTGCCGTGCACCTTGTGGACCTGCATCTAAATAACTGCAATTACGAGAGATTTCGAAGTGACGTTGCCTTACGAAGATTGGTTGAAATTTTTGCTGGACAACAAGCAAAATAATTGGCACGGTCAAATATGACGATGCGTGATGGTGAGGGTCGCGTGACAAGTCTCGAAATGCTGACCCCGGCAGGGTGGGAGAGAGCAAAAGGCTTCTCTTACGGAGTAGTGTCCGACGGCGGGCGTACGCTCTTCATCGCAGGCCAGCTTGGCGTCATTGATGGCGCCACGAGCGTGCCCGCAGGCATGGCCTTTTCGGATCAGTACATCCAGGCCTTGCGCAATGTGGTGGCCGTCGCGAAGGCCGCGAGCGGAGACGCTGCGAACATCACGATGATGCGTGCTTTCGTCCGCGACATGGTCCTGTTCCGCCAATCCCACGAGCCGGTCGGCGCCGTATGGCGCGAGCTGTTCGGCAAGTACTTCCCCGCGATGACCGTCGTCGAAGTAACACAGCTCTATTGCCCGAATGCGCTTGTCGAAATCGAAGCCGTCGCCGTGATCGGCTAGTTCAGAGAGAACCTATGAGATTCTGTATCCTCGTCGTTCCGTATATGCGTTCGCGCGGTGAGAAGGTAGGCCTCGCCGGCTCAGATCGCGGACGTTTCCAGACGCTGATGCATCAGGTCCGCAAGCAGATGCAATTTGCGGAACAGCTTGGCTATGACGGCTTCTGCATGACCGAGCAGCACATGCAGATCGAAGGCATCGAGACGACGACCAATCCGCTGTTTTGGAACATGTATATCGCCCAGCATACGAAGACGATGCGGGTCGGTCAGCTCGGCATGAACCTGACGGCGGTCAATCCGATCCAGCTTGCTGAAAATATCGCGATGCTCGACCATTTCACCAATGGCCGCGCTTTCGCAGGCTTCTCGCGGGGCAATACACCCCGCTGGGTTGGAACATTCGGCCAGCACCTGAATGTCACCTCGACCGAGTCCGACAAGTCGTCGGCTGACGAGCGCAACCGGGCGATCTTTTACGAGAATTGGCGAATCGTGAAGGAGCTCTGGACAAAGCCGACCACCCGAATCGAAGGCCGGTTCTGGCAGGTGCCTCCGGCGATGGAATGGAAATTTGCGCCGACCGACGACTGGGCGCCGGACACTGTCGGTCCCAATCACGAATTGCGAGAAATTGGCATCGTGCCCCGCCCGTTGCAGGATCCATACCCGCCGGTTTATGCGCCCTTCAGCTACAGCATGGAGACGGTGAGGTTCTGGGCGCGTGAGGGCGGAAAGATGGTGTCCTTCGTCAACGAAGAGAAGGAGCACTTCATCCCCATAGTGATCCAGAACTACATCAAGGAAGCTGAGTCGGTCGGCCGCAAGCCGAAAGCAAAGGACATCGTCGGAATCGGCGGGCATCTCGTGATGGGGCGGACGCCGCAGGAGACGGACGATATCTTCACCGGATTCTCGGAGTTGTTCCGTCACGCCTACGACGCGCCGCCCTACAATGTTCCGATGGGCCGCTTGTGGAAGGGCAGTCGGCCGGAAGTCGCAGATCACGTTAACCGTCTCGCTGACACCTACAAGGTCGATGAATTCTTCTTATGGCATCACGTCGGATATTTCCCGGAAGAGGTCGAGATGGCTATGCTCAGCGAGTTTGCTGAAGCAGTTATCAAGCCGTCCCGTCAGACGGCCCCCAAGATGGCCGCCGTCTGACGGTGTGATCGGAGGGGTCATGCTGACATTCGGTCACTTGGTTCAAAGAAACGGGCGCAACTGGGCCGACAAGGCGGCCTTTGTGGAACTGGACAGGCGCGTTACCTGGGGTGAATTCGATCAGCGCACCGACCGGCTTGGCCATGCGCTGCGCAAGATGAACGTCCGCAGCGGCGATCGCGTCGCAATCCTTTCAAGCGATTGCATCGAGGTGGCCGAGGTCTTCACCGCCTGCGCAAAAATCGGGGCAGTCCGGGTCGGTCTGAATGCTCGGTTTGCGCCGCGCGAAATTGCTGCGCTGATCGCCGATTGCGCGCCCGATGCCATTTTTGTTCAACGCAGCTATCTCAAGACATTTCGAGATTCATTGCCGATTGCAGATCGCCAGACGAACGACGCGTTTGCGTTGAACATCGTCGGCTTCGGCCCGGGTGACGATGGCGCGGACTACGAAACGCTGATTGATGAATGCGCCAACCTTGGGCCGCTACAGCAGACACCGTCGGACATCGTGATGATTGCATATACGACCGGGTCAACCGGTCTGCCGAAAGGCGCTATCTATCCGCATGCGAAGTTTTTGAACTCGATCATCTACACCGCTCTCTGCGAGGGCATCGAATTCGATGCGCGCTGGCTGCACGCGATGCCGGCGGCAGGCATTCCGATCATGCACATGCTGCGGAACATTTTCCACGGCGCAACGACAGTGATCGTCGGTCCTTGGGAAGCCGAAAAGGCGCTTGTTTTGATGGAGCGTGAGCGGACGACTAACACCGTGCTCGTTCCGACCATGCTGAATTCGTTGCTCGAGTGTGACCGGCTTTCCAATCACGATACATCGTCGATGCGCTTGATGGGCTACGGCGCATCGCCCTTGCCGCCCGCGACTATCCGCGAGGCGATGTCGATCTTCAAGTGTCCGTTCCTGCAGATGTACGGTACAACAGAATTGATGGGCATGTCGATGATGTTGACGCCCGAGGATCACCAACTCGGTGTCACGTCACGTCCAGATATTCTCGCTTCGGCAGGAAAGGCTCTGCCTTTCGTCGACCTGCGCATCGTTGATGAGGACGGAAAGGACGTCGGTTCAGGTGAGACCGGCGAACTGATCGTCCGCAGTGAGGTCCAGTTCGAGCAATACTGGAACGCACCTGAAAAAACGGCGGAGACGCTGAAGGACGGCTGGCTCTATACCGGCGACATCGCCCGGCGCGACGCGGATGGCTACATCTTTCTGAGCGATCGCGCCAAGTTCCGGATTAAGACCGGCGGCTACCTCGTCTTTCCGACCGAGGTCGAAAACGTTCTTGCCGAGCATCCGGCGATCAACGAGGTTGCGGTGGTCGGGTTGCCCGATCCGCGCTGGGGCGACCGCATCCACGCGGTAGTCAGCCTAACGGCAGGCCAGAGTGTTACGCCGGCCGAACTGCGCGATTTTTGCAAGGACAAGATCGCGACATTCAAGATTCCGAAGTCGATCGAGATCTGGGCAGACATCCCAAAGGGTGCGACCGGCAAGATTCAGAAGCGCAACATTATCGACTTCTACGCCGCGTCGGCGAACAAGGCGGCCGAATGAACGGGCCCGACGAAACCTTCCGCGCGAATCTGGCGAACGGAAAGTTCATGTTGCAGCGTTCGCGCCTGAGCGGAGAATTCGTGTTCTATCCGCGGGTGTCCTGGCACGGGGCGCGCGGCGACGATCTGGAGTGGGTCGAAGCCAGCGGCGACGGCGAAGTGTACTCGGCCACGACAATCCGACGCAAAGCCGAGCACGGCGGCGATTACAACATCTCTCTGGTTCAACTGGCCGAAGGACCGCGCATGATGACGCGGGTGCTCGGTATCGCGCCCGATCAGGTCAGGATCGGGATGCCTGTGAAGGCCGCGGTGGAAGCGCCGCAGTGGTCCGCGAAACACACGGAGCCGGTGGTCGTGTTCTATCCGGCCCAGCGCGCCGACGGGAGCAAAGCCGGTGCGTGACAGGTTTCGCGGCGCCACCTCGATCGTCGGCGTCGGTTATGACGGTCTTGGCGCGTCACCGGGATGGACCGCGCTGGAATTGCTGGCGCGCGCGACCGACAAGGCGCTGGACGATGCCGGATTGACGATCTGGGATATCGACGGCCTGTGTGCGGGGACGCTGTATCACTTCTTTCCGACACTGAGTGTTGCCGAATATCTCGGCATCAGGCCGGCCTGGTCCAATGCCGACATGGTTGGTGGCTCCTCGTTCGAGTCGCACATGCTGCAGGCTGCGCTTGCCATTCAGGCGGGGTATTGCAGCACCGTTCTGATCGCCTATGGCAGCAATGCCCGCAGCTCCCGTAACATCGGCGGTCTGATCGAAACGCCGCCGCATGAGCGCGCCTACGAACAGCCGATTCCGATCGCGGGCTACGCGATGGCGGCAGCGCGGCACATGCACGAATACGGCACCACGCGGCGCGACCTTGCCGAAGTTGTCATCGCCTCGCGCAAATGGGCGAAGCTCAATCCAGACGCCACCCTGCGCGAGGATGTCGACATCGACACCGTCGCGTCGGCCGGCACGATCGCCGACCCGTTCTCCAAATACGATTGCTGTCTCGTTTCTGACGGCAGCGCCGCGCTGATCATGACGTCCACCGAACGCGCGCGTGACCTGAAAAAGCCACCGGTCCTCCTCCTCGGCGCAGCCGGTGCGCATTGGCATCGTGAGATCAGCCAGATGCCTGACCTCACACGCACGGCGGCGAGCGATAGCGGCAAGCGCGCTTTCGAGATGGCGCGGCTCGGCGTCGGCGATGTCGATGTCGTGCAGCTCTATGATGCGTTCAGCATCAACGTCATCCTGTTTCTCGAAGATCTCGGATTTTGCGCAAAGGGTGAGGGCGGCCGCTTCGTAGCTGACGGCGCCATTGCCCCGGGCGGACGCCTGCCGGTCAACACCAATGGCGGCGGGCTCTCTTTCGTGCATCCCGGGATGTACGGACTCTACTGCTTGATCGAGGCGGCAATCCAGTTGCGTGGCGAAGGTGGTGAGCGGCAGGTCAGGGATGCCGCTATCGCAATCGCGCACGGCAACGGCGGAACGCTGTCTCATCAGTGCACAACAGTGCTGGGACAACTGGCCACGCGGTGAATCGCACAGCGCATAAGGGGAATGGTCATGAAGTTGAGATTGGGTTTTGTCGCGGTATCGGCCCTGCTGGCCGTCACGGGTGCAGCACAGGCGCAAATCAAGGTTGGCGTCACAGTCAGCGCGACGGGGCCGGCTGCGACGCTTGGTATTCCAGAAAAGAACGCTGTCTCGCTGATGCCGAAGACCATCGGCGGCAAGAGCGTGGACTACATCATCCTTGACGATGCGTCGGATCCGACGACCGCGCGCCGCAACGCCGAGCGCTTCGTCGGCGAGGATAAGGTCGATCTGATCATCGGCTCATCGACGTCGCCGGCATCGCTGGCAATGATCGAGGTGGTGGGACGTGGCAAAACGCCGGCCATCAGCCTCGGTGCGGCGCGCTCCATCATCCATCCCATGGACGATAATCGCAAATGGGTGTTCAAGACGCCCTACAACGATGCGACCGTGGCCGGCGCCACCGTCAAGCACATGAAAGAGACAGGCATCAAGACTGTCGGCATCATCGCCTTCAACGATGCCTACGGTGAGGGCTGGGTCGCCGAATTCACGCCGATCGCGAAGGAGGCGGGCATCAATATCGTGGCGGTCGAGAAATTTGCCCGCAACGATACCTCGGTGACCGCGCAGGCTCTGAAAGTGCTGACCGCGAAGCCGGACGCGGTGGTGATCATCGCGTCGGGAACGCCCGGCGTGCTGCCGCAATCGACGCTGGTCGAGCGCGGTTACAAGGGCAAGTTCTACCAGACGACCGGCATCGTGAATAACGACTTCCTCCGGGTCGGTGCAAAAGCCGTCGAAGGAACGCTCGTAGCCGGTGCGCCGCTGGTCGTCGCTGATGAATTGCCGCCGGGTCATCCGGCTCGCGACGCCGCGATCGCCTTCAAGAAGGCCTATGAGGGGTCATTCGGTGCGGGCAGCGTATCGGCCTTCGGTGGTTATGCCTGGGACGCAGCACTGATTGCGCAGTTCGCGCTAGGGGAAGCCGCCAAGAAGGCGCAGCCGGGAACGGAGCAGTTCCGGGCGGCGGTGCGGGACGCCATCGAAGCCGCGAAAGGCGTGTCGACGACCGCCGGGCCCGTGACCATGAGTGCGTCCGACCACAACGGGTATTCGGCGGATGCGCCCGTGATTATCACGGTCCGCGAAGGGGCATGGAAGTTGCAAAAGCCCTGATCGCAGTTGCGAAGGCTTCTTCTGGCTTGCGGCGTGATGGACGCCTCACCGCGCCCGTCCGCCACCTTTGACCGGAGTATTCCGTGAGCACGGACATCATCCTGTTTCTTTTGCAGGACGCCATCACCAACGCGGCCATTTATGCGCTGCTCGCGCTGGCGCTCATACTTGTATTCACGGTCACGCGTGTGATCTTTGTGCCGCAGGGTGAATTCGTGTCCTATGGCGCGCTGACCCTCGCCAGCATGCAACAGGGCGTGCTGCCCGGGACGGCGTGGGTGCTGCTGCTGCTCGGCTTGCTTGCGGTTGCGGTCGAGCTCGTAACGGCCGTGATGCGCCGTGAGGTTTTGCGCGCGCTGCCGGTCTGCCTCCTGTATATTCTCTATCCGGTTGCCGCGCTGGCGGTATTGCACTGGCTGCCGTTGAAGCAGCTTCCGCAGATACTTCAGGTGCTGATCACGCTCGCGATCGTGCTGCCGATCGGGCCGTTCCTGTACCGTGTCGTGTTCGAGCCGCTGGCCAATGCCTCGGTGCTGGTGCTGCTGATTGCTGCTGTTGCCGCGCATCTCGCGCTCGTCGGGTTGGGATTGCTGGCTTTCGGCGCGGAAGGCGCCCGCACTATACCACTCAGCAACATCACCTTCGACCTGTTCTCAATTCCGATGACCGGACAGAGCGTCGCGGTCATCGCCATCAGCGGACTGCTCATTGTTGCGCTGTTCTGGCTCTTCGGACACACGCTTTATGGCAAGGCGCTGCGGGCGACCGCCGTCAATCGCACCGGTGCCCGCCTTGTCGGCATCAAGCCCGAACTATCCGGGCGCATCTGCTTTGCCTTGGCGGCGGCCATCGGCGCCATCTCCGGCATACTGATCTCGCCTATCACGGCAATCTATTACGATTCCGGCTTTCTCTTCGCCCTCAAGGGATTCGTCGCGGCGATCATCGGCGGATTGGCGAGCTATCCGATCGCCGCATTCGGCGCTCTCGCCGTCGGCATCATCGAATCCTTCTCCTCATTCTGGGCGAGTTCATTCAAGGAAGCGATCCTGTTCGCGCTGGTGATTCCCATTCTCCTTTGGCGGTCGCTCACCACCAAGGCGTTGCCCGAAGAGCACGAGTGATGTCTTTTCGCATTTTAATCATTGCGGTCATCGTCGCCTTCGCGGCCGGCGCGTTCCTGTCCGACTTCTACGTCTCCGTGCTGAATTATGTCGCTCTTTACGCGCTGGTAACGCTCGGCGTGGTGCTGCTCACCGGTGTCGCGGGCATCACGTCGTTCGGGCAGGCCGCCTTTGTTGGCATCGGCGCCTATGCGTCCGCCGTGGTTTCGGTGAAGTTCGGAGTGTCACCCTGGCTCGGCCTCTGTCTCGGGCTCGCATTAACCGCTGTTTCCGCGCTTATTATCGGCTGGGTCACGCTGCGGCTCTCTGGACACTATCTGCCGCTCGGCACGATCGCCTGGGGCGTCAGTCTTTATTATCTGCTTGGCAATATTGAATCTTTCGGTGGGCATACCGGTCTCACCGGAATTCCCGCGATATCCATCGCCGGCTATTCGCTCGACACCGGCCGGAAGATGTATTTCCTGATCTGGGCCGTGCTGCTGGTCGCGATGGCGCTGATGGCAAACATGCTTGATTCGCGCCCGGGGCGCGCAATCCGCGCGCTGAAGACGGCGGCCGGTACGGCGGAGAGTTTCGGTGTCGATACGACGCGTACCAAGATGCTGGTGTTTCTTTACGCCGCGCTGCTCGCCTCGATCTCCGGCTGGCTCTACGCACATCTTCTTCGCTTCCTGAATCCAACGCCGTTCAGCCTCACAATGGGCATCGAATATCTGTTTATGGCCGTCATCGGTGGAGCGGGCAGCGTATGGGGTGCCCTGGTCGGGGCCGGCATCATCACGGTGCTGAAGGAATATTTGCAGGTCGTGCTGCCGCAATGGATCGGCCGCTCCGGCAATTACGAGATCATCGTTTTCGGCGGTCTCATTATTATGTTGCTGCAGTTCAACCGCGAGCGCGGATTGACGGCCTTGCTGGCTGGCTGGTTGCGGGGAAGCGCGGCGGCGGCAGGTCCTTCCGAAAGCGCCACGGCGTTGACCAAGCGTGCAGTAAACACTCAGTCGCCCGTCGCCGAGGTGAGTGGAGTGCGCAAGCAGTTCGGCGGACTTACGGCGATATCCGATCTGAGCTTCGATATCCGCAGGGGGGAGTTGCTAGCTCTTATCGGGCCCAACGGTGCCGGCAAGACCACGTTGTTTAACATCCTCAGTGGCGCGCTCCCGTCGAACGGCGGTTCGATCAAGTTCAATGGAGAAGCCATCACGGGACTGCCACCCCATACCATTGCACGCAAGGGTGTTGCGCGGACGTTCCAGCATGTTCAGATCGTCAGAGGAATGTCCGTCCTGGAGAACACCATGCTCGGTGCGCATAATCGCGCTTCTCATGGAACGATCGCCGCAGCCCTCAAGCTTAACAAACAGGAGGAAGCCAATCTTCGCTGCGAAGCACTACGCGCGCTGGAGCGCGTCGGTCTTGCCGGCGCAGCGGATGAAATGGCCGAAAGTCTGGCGCTCGGTCAGCAGCGGATCCTAGAGATTGCACGCGCGCTCTGCGCCGACCCGGAATTGCTGTTGCTGGACGAGCCAGCTGCGGGCCTCCGTTTCGCGGAGAAGCAGAGCCTTGCTCAGTTGCTGAATGGTTTAAAGAACGAAGGGATGAGCATTCTTCTTGTCGAGCACGACATGGAATTCGTCATGAATCTTGCCGACCGTATTGTCGTGATGAATTTCGGGCAGAAATTGTCGGAGGGTGTGCCAACCGCGATCCGGAACGATGACCGCGTGATCGAAGCCTATCTCGGGGCGGATGTCGCATGAGAGCGCTGCTTGAAGTGAGAGGGCTTACGGCGGGCTATGGCAAAGTCGAGGCCATCCATGCGCTCGATCTTGATATCGAGCCCAAAGGTGCGGTTACGGTCATCGGCCCCAACGGAGCCGGAAAGACCACGACGCTGAACGCTTTGATGGGATTGCTGCCATCGCGCGGCTCCATCCTGTTCGAAGGGCAATCGATCGTTCATCTGTCGACTGAAGATCGCTTGGCGCGAGGATTGTGCCTTGTATCCGAACAACGCGAGCTGTTCGGCTCAATGTCGGTAAAGGACAACCTGTTGCTCGGTGGTTTTGTCCGCCGCCGCGACCGGAGCGCGAGCGAACGAATCGACGAGGTGTTCGGACGCTTTCCCCGGTTACAGGAGCGCAGTGAGCAGCTCGCCGGAACGTTGAGCGGCGGCGAGCGCCAGATGCTTGCCATCGGGCGCGCATTGATGTCGAAGCCCAAGCTGCTCATGCTTGACGAGCCGAGTCTGGGTCTTGCACCGAAGATCGTGCAGGACGTGCTGCAGGTCATAGGCGACTTACGGCAGTCCGGCGTTTCCATCTTGCTGGTCGAGCAGAATGCGCGTGCGGCATTGCGGGTTTGCGATCGCGGATATGTAATGGAAATGGGGCAGATCGTGCTGCAGGGCGAAAGCCGGCAGCTTCAGACGGACCCCCGCGTCGTTGCGACTTATCTTGGCGGCGGCCGCGGCGATTCGGATGCGGTGCGCAAGGCCTCGGTTGCGTGACATGACGGATGTCTCGCGGCTGACAGCGCTGGAATTGCTGACCGCTTATCGGTCGCACGCGCTCTCGCCAGTTGAGGTGGTCACCAGCGCATTCGATCGGCTCGACCGCGTCAACCCGGTCATCAACGCATTCTTCTGGCTGGATCGCGATGGCGCTCTCGACGCCGCACGCGAGTCGGAAAGGCGCTGGATACGCGGTGAGCCGTGCGGCCTGCTCGATGGGGTCCCAACGTCAGTCAAGGACGCGCTGCCCTATCGTGGCAGTCCGGCCTTTCGCGGCTCTATCGCTTACGGAGAGCGGCGTGATCCAGATACGACCGATGCTCCGTCTGTGGCGCGCATGCGAGAACACGGCGCGATCGTTCTCGGCAAGACCACAATGTGCGACTTCGGGATTCTCGCATCCGGTTACAGCTCGAAGCACGGTGTTACCCGCAATCCCTGGGAGCCAGAACGCAATTGTGGCGGGTCCACATCGGGTGGCTCCGCCTCCGTGGCTGCCGGCATCAATCCGATTGTGATCGGGACCGACATTGTCGGCTCGATCCGGCTGCCCGCGGCGTTCTGCGGGCTGTTCGGACTGAAGCCGAGCCAGGGTCGCGTGCCATATTATTTTCCGAACAGTCCAGCCCTGGTTGCTGGGCCAATAACGCGCAATGTCGAAGATGCCGCCTTGCTTCTGGATGTCATCGCGGAACCGGACGTGCGTGACTTCACGGCACTGCCATCGCCGCCTCAGTCGTTTCGCGATGCACTCGATCGGCCGCTGGAAAAGGTGCGGATCGGCGTTGTTACCGATCTCGGTTTCGAGCCGAAGCCCGACCTCGAAGTAGTGGCGGCCGTGGAACAGTCTGCGCATCTTTTCCAGGATGCGGGCCATCAAATTGTGCCTGTCAAGCCGAATTTCGATCAGTCGGATCTGCTCGCGGCCGAGAATTTCTACCGCGTTCGCTGTTTCACGGAGTTCATGACCTGCAAGGAAGATGATCGCACGCGGGCTGACGTGATCGGACGCTGGGCAAGGCCGGCTGAGGCCATGACCGCGCGTGGTTTATACACCGCTTTCAATACCATGATGGCCATGCGCGAGCGTGCCATGCTGATGATCCAAAATGTCGATTTTCTCCTGCTTCCGTCGGCGGCATGCGCACCTTATAATGCAGGCCTGCCCGGGCTCGATGGTGAACGCATTTTCGAGCCGTGGGCTTATACGTTCCTGTTCAATCTGACCGAGCAGCCCGCCAGTTCGATCCCTTGCGGCCGGTTTTCCGATGGGTTGCCGATCGGCGTTCAAATTGTCGGCCGGCGTTATGACGATGCCGGCGTGCTCGCGATGTCACGCCTCTATGAGACATTGCGGGGGTCGTTTCCGCAGCCGGAAATGTGTGTGGAACGGTTGGGAAAGCCGTACTAAAGCGGCGAGAACTGCATATTCAGATTGAAACCGGGAATTCGCATGTCATCCGAGAACCAGTCCGCTTCGACCTCGCCCGGCAGGCGGGTGCCACGCCGCAAGAAGGTTTCGAAAGTCGCGTCGCAGCGGCGTCGCGATCTTATCGAAGCGGCGATACGGTCGATCGCATCTGTCGGCTACGAGGCGGTGACGATCATCAGCATCTGTGAGGAGGCCGGATTCTCGCGCGGGCTGATCGGCCATTATTTCAAAGGCAAGGACGATCTCCTGCTCGAAGCGATCGAAGCCATCACGACCGAGCTTGGCGAGGCGACCCGGCAGGCATCCGCCGGTGCCGGACCTGACGCCATCGAACGGCTGCACGCAGTGATCAGGGCAAGCTTCACGCCGCCGGGTTTCACGCCTGAGAAGGTGGCGGTCTGGGTTGCGCTGACAAGCACCGCGCGCTGGTCGCCACCTCTCGCCGAAATCTATCGCCGGCTATGGAAGGACTGGCGGGAAGGCATAGGGCGGCTATTCGACAAGGCCGCCGAGCAGCACAACCTCACGATCGACTCGCGTCTCGCGGCGCTGACTCTCTCGCAACTGATCGAGGGCTTCTGGGTTGGCTGGGCGGCCGATCCGGCAACCGTCACCGAGAGAAAGGCCGAGGCGGCTTGCCATCAATATCTGGACATGCTGTTTGCCGGCACCGGAAAGCGCAACGTCAAGCCGGCTGGATGACCGCTAGCGTTGTTTCAAGGAAATCGGAGAGTTCGATGCCTTTCACACGTATCTCGTTGCGTGCCGGAAAGTCCGCCGCGTACAAGGAGGCGATTTTTACTAGCGTCTACGAATCGATGCGCGAAACATTTGCGATCGCAGAAGGAGACCGCTTCATGGTCGCACAGGATTTCGCGGCGTCAGATTTCACCTACCATCCGACCTATCTCGACATGAACAGGACAGACGATGTGGTCGTGATCGAAATCACCTGCAACAACACCCGCACGGTGGATCAGAAGAAGGCGCTGTATCAGCGCATTGCCGAGCGCTTGGCGAAAGACCCCGGCATCAATTCTGACGACCTGATAATCTGCTTGGTCGAAGTTGCGAAAGAGAATTGGTCGATGGGGAAGGGTCGAGTTTCGTTTGCATGACGAGGTCGCAAAAGCGACGTTCATTAGAACCGGGACTGTCGACAAAGGCCAGCGCAATTTGTCGCTGGTTTGAGAATAAAATCATGGACCAGCATGTGCTCACTGGCGTCGTCTAATGGATGAGGCGGTCCAACCCGTGGTCTGGTCGCGCCCCATGAGCTAAACGCTGCTCGCAAACAGCACAAGGAACACTATTCCGAGCGGCGTGATGAAGTGTCATCTCGGCTGCGGATGCGATCCCGCGGATCGAGTCCAGAAAGATCGCGCATTATCGGTGCGGTCGCAACTGCAGGCTTAAATTGTGAACTCCGACCGGCAGCAACCACAGAGAAATATCGATGAAGGTTCGTAATGCTGATGCAAAAATGCCAAGGTTGTCGGATGTTTCGCTGCTCAAAGAACTTTGCTACGTCGACGGCTCTTGGAACGCGGCCGATAGCGGCGAAGCTATCCCCGTCCATAATCCCTCTACAGGAGAAGTCATCTGCAGCGTGCCGCTGATGGGGCAGGTCGAGACACGTCGCGCCATCGCGGCCGCAAACGCGGCGTTGCCCAGCTGGCGTGCGAGGACAGGCAAGGAACGCGCCACGATACTCCGTCGACTTTTCGATCTGATGATGCGGAACCAGGAGGATCTGGCGCGGCTGATGACGGCCGAGCAGGGTAAGCCGCTCGCCGAGAGCCGCGGTGAAATTGCCTATGCCGCTGCTTTCATCGAATGGTTCGGCGAGGAAGCCAAGCGCGTTTATGGCGACACCATTCCGGCTCACGGCGGCGACAAGCGCATCATTGTGCTGAAACAGCCGATCGGCGTTTGCGCAGCGATCACGCCGTGGAATTTTCCGTCCGCGATGATCACCCGCAAGCTCGGGCCGGCGCTGGCGGCGGGCTGCACGATGGTGCTCAAGCCCGCGACGCAGACCCCATTGTCCGCGCTTGCGCTGTGTGAACTCGCCGAACGCGCGGGTGTGCCGCGAGGCGTATTTTCCTGTGTAACTGGTTCGTCCGGCGCCATCGGCAGCGAGATGACCGCGAATCCGATCGTCCGGAAGCTTTCTTTCACGGGTTCGACCGAGATCGGCAAGCTGCTGCTGCAGCAATGTGCCGCGACCGTGAAGAAGACCTCGATGGAACTTGGCGGCAATGCGCCTTTCATTGTGTTTGACGACGCCGATGTGGATGCTGCGGTGCGCGGCGCTCTGGCCTCGAAGTTTCGCAATGCTGGGCAGACCTGCGTTTGCGCCAACCGCCTTCTGGTCCAGGACGGCATCTACGACAGATTTGTCGACAGGCTGTCTCAAGCGATCGGCGCGATGGCCGTCGGCGACGGTTTTGCCGCGGGTACAGTGATCGGTCCGCTGATCGATGAAAATGCTGTGCTGAAGGTCGAGGAGCATGTTTCAGATGCGGTTCAGAAAGGGGCGCACATCGCGGTCGGCGGACGGCGTCATGCTTTGGGCCGCACCTTCTATGAGCCGACGCTCCTCGTCGATGTGACTCGCGACATGCTCATATATCGGGAGGAGACGTTTGGTCCGGTGGCGCCGATCTTCCGCTTCAAGACGGAACAAGAAGCCATCGAGATGGCAAATGACACTGAATTCGGTCTCGCGTCCTATTTCTATGGGCGTGACATCGGCCGAATTTGGCGCGTGGCGGAAGCTCTGGAATACGGGATGGTGGGCATCAATGAAGGTATGGTTTCAACCGAAGTTGCGCCATTCGGCGGTGTAAAGGAAAGCGGTCTCGGCCGCGAAGGTTCGAAATACGGAATCGAAGACTACCTGGAGATCAAGTACCTTTGTGTCGGTTCCATTTGAACGACGGGGTTGAATGGCCTGCACCCGGTTCCGAAGACACCGAGTTAGGTGTTTTATTGGGACCGGAGGGTGGTCATGGAGAGACGGAAGTTTACGCGAGAGTTCAAGCTTGAGGCGGTGCGCCTGATCAAGGATCGGGGCGTATCCTATGTGCGGGCGTCGGAAGACCTCGGGGTGCACACATCGCAATTGCGCGATTGGGTGAAGAAGTTCGCAGACGATCCGCCGCATGCGTTTCCCGGCAATGGCCAGATGAAGCCGGAGCAGCTCGAGATCGCGCGGCTGAAGCGCGAAGTAATCAAGCTGAAGGCCGAACGAGACATCCTAAAAAAAGCCGCGGCCTACTTCGCGAAGGAATCACTGTGAAGTTCTCCTTCATTGCGAAGCACCGGGGGGTCTGGCCGGCGGAGTGGTTGTGCGAGGCGCTCGGTGTCTCGCGGGGTGGGTTCTATGCCTGACTGACACGGCCGCGCAGTGAGCGCAGCCGAAGCGATGAAGAGCTTGGCGCAAAGGTTCGCGCCAGCTTGCTGGCCAGCGATCGGACTTACGGGGCTAGGCGGGTGTGGCACGACCTGCTGGCCGAGGGAGTGTCGTGCGGATTGCATCGGATCGAGCGTTTGATGCGGCTGCAGGCCCTCAAAGCACGCCCGCGCCGGCGTCGTCTGCCGCCCGACGTGGGTGAGCGGCAGCACGCCGCCGTCGCTTCCAACATGCTCGACCGCAGCTTCGATGCTGCTGTTCCCAACCGCAAATGGATTGCCGACTTCACGTATATCTGGACTGCGGAAGGGTGGCTCTATGTGGCTGCCGTCGTCGATCTCTTCTCCCGCCGTGTTGTCGGCTGGTCAATGAGCGCGGCAATGACGGCCCAGCTCGTCACCGATGCCCTGGTGATGGCGATCTGGCGCCGAGGCAAGCCGGATGCGCTGATGCATCACTTAGATCGCGGCAGTCAGGGCGGATTCAATTGGTCGTCGCAACACCCTTAGATCGGAGGTTGCGATGACGGCTCACAGACGCGCTTCACATCGGTGCACACGAAGGAAATTGCGGTCACCGGGCCGCCCGCCGGCATGGCATCGTGAGAATCGTCGCCGCTTCTGGCAAGCTATCGCTTCAGGATGCACGAGCGAGGAAGCCGCAAGGGAAGCTGGCGTGTCGTCGCCCCTTGGTCCACGCTGGTTTCGGAGTGCAGGGGGAATGCCACCGACGCACCTGGCGGTTTCTGCGAACTTGCCCTCTGGTCGCTATCTAAGCTTTCGCGAACGTGAAGATATTGCGATCGAGCTGGCTAAAGGTTCTGGAGTACGAACTATTGCGCGAAAGCTCGGTCGGTCACCGAGTACGATCTCACGAGAGGTACGGCGCAATGCCGCCACGCGAAGCGGCAAGCTGGACTACCGCGCCAGCGCCGCTCAATGGTATGCCGACCGTGCATCGAGGCGTCTTCGACCTAGCAAGTTGGCGACTAGCCCGGCATTGCGCGAATACGTAGAGGAGCGCCTTGCCGGGAAAATCACTAATTCGCAGGGAATCGGATTTAGCGGGCCAAGGGTGGCGTGGAAGAAGCGACGGGCTATCCATCGCCAGAGTCGGCGCTGGTCAAAGGCCTGGAGTCCTGAGCAGATCGCGCATCGACTCCGGATTGACTATCCAGAGGATCCGACCATGCGGATCAGCCATGAGGCGATTTATCAGTCTTTGTATATTCAGGGACGCGGAGCATTGCGCCGTGAACTGACTGCTTGCTTACGATCGGGCCGCGCTCTTCGCGTGCCGCGCGAACGCACCAGAAATCGAAACAAATCCTTTATCGGGGACGCCGTCATGATCAGCGAGCGACCGCCGGAGATAGCTGACAGGGCCGTCCCGGGTCACTGGGAAGGTGACCTAATCCTTGGTCTTGAGAGCTCGGCGATCGGCACGCTTGTGGAGCGAAGCTCGCGGTTCACCGTGCTACTGCATTTGCCGCGGATGGAAGGCTATTAAGCCGGTCAACGTGTCCGAAACGGTCCGCCACTCGCAGGCCACGGCGCCCATGCGGTCCGTGAGGCTATTGTCCAATCAATGGGCGAACTTCCCGGGCGGTTGCGTAGATCGCTGACATGGGACCAAGGGGCGGAAATGGCACAACACGCGCGGTTGCGTATTGATGCCGGGCTGCAAATCTACTTCTGCGATCCGCAAAGCCCTTGGCAACGTGGCTCGAACGAAAATACTAACGGCTTGCTACGACAGTACTTCCCGAAAGGCACAGACCTCAGCAGGCATAGCGCTCAAGAACTGGATGCTGTCGCCCACTCGATGAATATGAGGCCTCGCAAAACACTTGGATGGAAGACACCCGCCGAGGTTCTGAATCAGTTCCTGATCGGTCAGTACAATCCGGGTGTTGCGACGGTCGGTTGAATCCGCCCAGTACACCAGTGAGCAGTTCCAGCGGCTGATGGCCGACACGGCGTCGTCTGTTCAATGAGCCGATCGGGGAACGTCTGGGACAATGCGGCGATGCGGGCGCTCCGCAAATAAGTTACCGCGAGGCTCGTTGTGGTTACCCGTTGCGTGTCATTGATGACTGCAAGCGCAGCAAAGGACATGGCGAAGTCCAGCATTGTGGCGACTGTGCCGCCCTGCAGGACGCCTGGCACCTGGCAGAAGGCCGCATCCGGCGCAAAGGAGAGCATGATTGTACTGCCCTCTTTATCGACGCCCTCAAGATATCCGGAAAGTGCGATTGCCAATGGGCTGGTGTCAATACGAAGTGGCCCGCTGGCTTCCGCGTCGAATCGACGAATAAGCTGCTGATCGCTATTGAAAAGGACGGATTGTACCGTTGTTCGCTAGAGAGATGGAGGGCGTTTCAGGCCAAGCTTGGCCATCCGTGAGCGCAAGGTGTTGGGATGTAGCGCCAGGACTTCGGCCGCTCCCCCCCGTCCATTGATTCTCCAGCGGCAGTCGTCGAGAACGGATCTGATGTGAGACCGTTCGACCTGTGCCAGCGCGGCGCCAGAGCAAATCTGGGTCGGAAAGGGGCCATGCCCAAAAAGGGTCGGCTCGATGTGCAGGACGGGTCCAGCGTTCGTCAGCATCGCACGTTCGAGAACATTGCCAAGCTCGCGCACATTCCCGGGCCAGTTATGAGTTTTCAAAACACGCATGGTGTCGCGGTGGATCCCGGGCGGGCTTATTCCAAGGCGCGCGGCGATGGTACGCACGAGATGGTCGGCTAGGACGGGGAGGTCGTTGGGGCAGTCGCGAAGGGGAGCCAGATTGAATTCGAGGACTCGAAGCCTGTGAAACAGGTCTTCCCGGAAGGTCTTTCTGCCAACATCATCCTGCAAATTTCGGTGGGTTGCTGAAATGACGCGAGCATCCACCTTGAGCGCGCGCGAACCGCCAACGCGTATCAGCTCACGGTCTTCGACAACGCCAAGAAGGCGCGATTGCAGCGCTACGTCCAGTTCGCCGATCTCGTCGAGAAAAATGGTGCCGCCGGAGGCCGCCTCGAAGCGGCCAATCCGCTGGCTGACCGCGCCGGTGAACGCGCCGCGTTCATGTCCGAACAGATCGGACTCGATCAACTGACCGTTGAGTGCGCTGCAGTCGCATTTGACGAAGACGGCCGCGGTGCGCGGGCTCATGTCGTGGAGGGCACGCGCGAGAACGCCTTTTCCCGTCCCGGTCTCGCCCGTCAGCAGAATATTCGCTCCGGATGCCGCGTATTTGATGAGCGTCCTGACGTGGCCTCTCAGCGACGGCCGCAGTAAGGTCAACTCTGCCGGAGGCATAGCGAGTTCGGCTATCGCATCAGGGCTGGGCATCAGAGACGCAACCCCCGGGGTGCGCGCTACCGCGCCTGCGACGGCGGCCAGCGTATCAACGCAATTTCTGCTGATCTCGGCCTTCCGGCGCCAGTCGACATTCAGCGTGCCGATTGCCTTGTTTCCGTTCATCAGCGGCAGAGACAGGCCAACGTGCATGCCTTCGGCGGCGAGGAAGATATCTTCGCGGAAATATTTCTCCGTACGAAGATCGGCGCGCATTTTCGGCTGCTTGGTTTCAAAGGCGGATCCTACGCGGGTTCCCTTGCGAGGCAGACGAAATCCCGATCGATACTTCGATGCCGGATCGAGCTCAACCAGCACGACGTGGAAATCGTCTCGCCTGGGGTCGTACATGGCTAGCGAGAGTCGGTCGATCGAAAACTGCTGATGCAGGAATTGACTTAACACACGCAGCGCGTCGCGAGGCGGCAAATGGCTCGCAAGAGAAGCGGCGACTAATGCAATCGCGTCTCTCTGCACTGTGTTCTTCTCCAAGTGATGCGCCTTTGCGCGCAGGCTTGCGACAGCCGACCCGTGACGGCGTTTCTGGCCCCTCTTCTTTTGTTAGCATACGAACGATATCGCCATTGTCAATGCGCGGCCGAAAGGCGGACCGCCCCTTGAGCGGAGCCAGGACGTTTCAGGTCAGCTTTTTGAGAAGCCGGACGAGTGTTCGTCGCTCAGGTTCGGAAAGGGGAGCAACCGTCTTAAGCGTGATATCGGCCGCTCTTTCAGTCGCCCGTTCTGCGAGCTTCTGGCCCTTCGATGTCAGTGTCACGGCACGCCGGCGCTTATCGGAGGGGTCCGCGCAAAGCTCGACAAGTCCTCTTGCTTTAAGGCGGTCGACGATGCCCTTGATCGTCGCCTGATCGAATGCGATCAGGCGGCCAAGGTAGTTCTGGGAAGTAGGCCCGACCTCGAGCAGCTTTGCCATCGCAGAAAACTGCGGCGGGGTCAGGCCCCCGATCATGCTCTGGGTGAAGATCGTCGTGTGCCGCTTCAGCACAAGCCGGAACAGAAATCCCGGCTGGTCGTCAAGCACATAGTCGCCCTCTTCGCGAAGGCTCGGGTTGGCGACGATCCGTAATTGCTTCACACGCGCCAACGTCGGGCTCCGTTCTGCATGTATAGCGGTTGAACTGGCAGGCACTGCGGGTGAGAGCGACGCCACAGCGACTCGCTGGATATCATTTTTTGCATTAACGCGCGCCATTTTTTCTTCCTACTCAACCTGACGGATGCGGGCACTTCGAGCAAGGGGCTAGCGCCACTGCCGGACTCCGGAGGGTGGCGCGTACGAAAAGCCACAGATCAATTCCACTTGTCTCTACACATACAATATGTTCCTATACATACAAATTCCGGGAAAACCGGGTGATCTTGTACGATCGAGCCACGATAGGAGGGATACATGGCTTTGAAACGACTTGTCGCACTCGCCTTTTCAATATCGATCGGTGGCGCCGCATTCTCGGCTTCGGCGGAGCCCCTGAAGATTGCTTTGATCGAGGCCCTGTCCGGGCCGGCTGCAGGGTCTGGTCGCTTCTATCAGGACGCCGCAACCTTCTCGATCGAGCGGCTCAACAGCGCGGGCGGTTTCAATGGCGAGCCGATTGACCTGATCGTGCTCGACAGCGCCGGAAGTTCTTCCCAGGCCAGCGACAAGGTGAAAGAGGCGATAGAGCGCGGCGTGCATATCATAGTCCAGGCCGGCGCCTCATCCATATCGGGCCAGATTTCCGAGGACGTGCGAAAGCACAACATCCGTAACCCGCAGAAGCCCGTCATCTATCTGAATATGGGTGGCGAGGCGTTCGAACTGACCGGCCAGAAGTGCAACTTCTATACGTTCCGCTTGGCCGGAACGGCTTCGATGCGGATTAATGCTCTCCTCGACGTTATGAAAGAGAACAAGGCTCTCGGCAGCCGCGTCTATTCGATCAATCAGAACTATTCCTACGGACAGGACGCCGAAGCGGCCATCACGGCCGGCGCATCCAAGTTCAAGTACGAAATTGTCGGAAAGACGCTGCACGACTTCAACCGCGTCCAGGACTTCGCGCCATATGTCGCGAAGATCAAGGAAACCAATCCGGACACAATCCTGACAAGCAACTGGTCGACGGATCTGCTGTTGCTAATAAAGGCCACCCGCGAGTCCGGGCTGAAAACCGTGTTCGGGACAACCTATCTCGACTATCCGGGCAACATCGCGAGCCTCGGAGACAACGCCGCGGGTCAGTATGTTGCAACAACCTTCAATCTCGAACTGGAGAATCCGGAGGTGGTTGAAGCGTTCAAGAAGCGGACCGGCCGGTACCCAATTTATCACGCCGACCTGCACATGGTCAGTATGTTCGATCTGCTCGGTAATGCGCTCAAGAAGCTGAGTTCCAAGGGCGCCAAGGTGGATGTGAAGAAGCTGGCGTTCACGATCGAGGGCTCGTCGGTGAAGGATGGTATGGGCGTCACCTCCGTACGCAAGGAAGACCACCAGGCGATCATTCCGATCGCGGTTTCGATCGTGAAAGAAGGCGTCAAGTATCCTGCGGATGGCACGAAATATGGGTTTGCCCCCGTTCGGGTACTTTCAGGAGAGCAGGCGATCTATCCTGTCCAGGCTACTTGCAAGATGGAGCGCCCGCAGTAGTTCATCAGTCTGATGACCACCCGAAGCGCGGCATCCGCACGAACGTAATCGTGCGAATGCTGCGCCTCGGTCTGGTGCGCGCCGGGAGGCGCAGGTCGTATCGATGGGCGCCGGCTCAGAAAGGCTACGATAGGGAGAAAGCGACTCTATGGAATTCTTTATAGTGTCGTTGCTGAACGGGGTCGTCTACGGCCTGCTGCTGTTCATGGTGTCGGCCGGCCTGACGCTGATATTCGGGATGATGGGCATTCTGAACATGGCGCACGCCTCCTTCTACATGATCGGGGCCTATGTCGGCTTCGTCGTGGGCGGCCATTCCTTTCTTTTCGGTTTGCTAATCGCGCCACTCTTCACCGCGCTGATCGGCGTTCTAATGGAGCGTTATCTGCTTCGACCGATCCACAGCTACGGCCACGGCCATCAGCTGATGTTCACCTTCGGCTTTGCGTTTGTGGTCGAAGAGATCATCAAGCTCCTGTTTGGTGACTTTCCGGTCAACTATGCGGCGCCCTCGTATCTGACGTTCACGGCATTCGACGTCTTCGGCACGCACTTTCCATTCTATCGAGTCTTCATCGGGCTGGTGGCTTGCGCGATATTTGCGATCGTTTACCTGCTGCTTACACGGACTCGCCTGGGGATCATCGTTCGTGCCGCCGAAAGTCTGCCAGTGATGACGGCATCGCTCGGTCATGATGTGCCGCTCGTGTTCGGCGGCGTTTTCGCAGCGGGCGCGGGAATGGCCGGGCTGGCGGGCGCAGTTGGCGGCGCCTATTATCCGACAAGTCCGAACATGGCGATGGAATTCGGCGTGATCGTCTTCGTGGTCGTTGTCGTAGGCGGGCTCGGCTCAGTTGTCGGCTCATTGTGGGCATCGCTCCTCATCGGAATTCTGACGTCCTTCACGATCGGAGCCGATGTGTCGCTGCAGTCGCTCGCGACCGCATTAGGGATAGGACATCTTGCCGCCAAGCTTGGTGCGGCTGCCGAGGTGAGCATATCCATGTTCGCCGGTGCGGTGCCGTTCATTCTGATGTTGATTGTTCTCCTTGTTCGCCCCATGGGCCTTATGGGGCGTCGATGACAGCCTACGTTCGCTATGCCCTGATAGCGGCCGTTCTGCTGCTGACCGTAATTCTCCCGTTCGTCGTGAACACGACTTGGCAGGGGATTCTGACCAAGATGCTGATCGCGGCGCTGTTCGCGACCGGCTACAATCTGTTGCTGGGGCAAGCGGGCTTGCTCTCGTTCGGCCATGCCGCCTTCTACGGAATTGGCGCCATCGCGACCTTGCACGCCATGATCGCGATCGAGCGAGGGTCTTTCTATATCCCCCTTCCCTTGCTACCGCTGGTCGGAGGAGCCGCAGGCCTCGTCCTGGCTTTCATTGCGGGCTGTTTCGCCACGAAACGTTCGGGTACTTATTTCGCGCTTGTGACGCTCGCAATGGCGGAACTAATTCATGTCATCGCGCCGATGTGGGAAACGGTTTTCGGCGGCGAGGCCGGCCTGACGGCGATGCGAATGCCGTCGCTGGGGTTTAGTTTCGGCAGCGCCCGAGAAGTGTATTTGTTGACGCTGGTCTGGGCGGTCCTCGGCATCGGGCTCCTTTGGTATCTTTCTAAGACCGCCTTCGGTCAGCTTACGCTCGCACTCAACGGCAACGAGCAGCGTCTCAAGTTTCTCGGTTTCGATACCTATAAGAGCAAGGTCCTAACATTCGCGATCTCCGGAATGATTGCGGGTCTCGCAGGCAGCCTGCTTGCCATCGCCAATGAAACCGCGAACTATACGCTGTTCTCGGTCGGCGTATCGACGCAGGTCATCTTTCATTCCTTCATCGGCGGAACTGCCTTCTTCTTCGGGCCGGGGATCGCGGCGGCGGCTCTAACGGCGATCCCGTTCCAGCTATCAAACTTCACGCACTTCTGGCCGCTCTATCAGGGCTTGCTGTTCATGATTGTAATGTTGGCTACGCCTGCAGGCATCGGAGGGCTTCTGAGAGATCAGTTTTCCGGGGACTGGAGTGGCCAGCGTGTTCTGGCGACACTGAGGACGATTGCTCTTTCTTTAGTCCTGACGGTGCTAGTCGTCTTTGCGGTCGAATGGGCGGGCTCGCTACGACACGGTGGCGCATCACAGTCCGTCAGCAGTGTTACCCCATGGTCGGTAGCTTTGCTGCTGGCTGCAACCCTCGTTGTACTGATCCTGCGCTGGCGGTTTCCCGGCGTCTTCGGGCAGTTGAAAGCATCCCGCATGCGTACAGGCAGCCCGCAACGACAAGCCATGCGGGGATGACGACAATGCAACAGCCCATGGCCATGGGCGGAAACGCTCGCATCGATGCCGGACAGGGTGGGAACATCGGTCTGGAGGCGAGCTCGATCATCGAAATCAAGGACCTGCACAAACAGTTCGGAGAGCTTCAGGTAATTCGCGGTCTGAATCTGGAAATCAAGCGGGGCGAACGGCATGCGCTGATCGGGCCCAATGGTGCCGGTAAATCCACCGTCTTCGCGCTGATCTCTGGCCTCATCCCGCCGACGTCCGGGAGCATTCTCCTCAGCGGGGAAAACATCATTGGCGTGCCACCGCATCTTATCAACCGCAAAGGGTTGGGGCGTTCGTTCCAGATCACCAACATTTTTCCCAACCTCACGGTGTTCGAGAATGTCCGCATCGGCGTGTTGGCCCGCTACGGCATCCGTTACGGAGTAAACAAGGTGGCTTCCCGTCTGAGCCATGTGAGCGATGAGACAATGGCTCTGATCAAATCGGTAGGTCTCCAGGGAAAAGCCGATTTGTCTGCTGCCGTCCTATCTTATTCCGAGCAGCGCGCGCTCGAAATAGGTCTCACGCTCACGACCGATCCCAAGGTCATTCTCCTCGACGAACCGACCGCCGGCATGTCGCGTGAGGAAACGCAAAGGACAATCGAATTGATCATGATTCTGTCCGAAGGACGGACGCTTCTGATGGTCGAGCACGATATGGATGTTGTGTTCAGGATGTGCGATCGCATTTCCGTGCTGGTTTACGGCAATATTCTCGCGAGCGACGGACCCGAAGCCATCAAGTCCAACAAGGCGGTGCAGGAAGCCTATCTCGGGGAGGGAGTGGCATGAGCCAGCTTCACGTAACCAATCTGCATGCGCATTACGGTCAAAGCCACGTGTTGCAGGGCGTCAATTTCGACGTTCGTGCCGGCTCAATTACGACCATCCTCGGACGCAACGGCTCCGGCCGCTCCACGACGCTGAAGGCGATGATGGGGATCGTCTCGCCGACCGAGGGCAGCGTGAGGTTCGACGACACCGAGCTTGCCGGTCTGTCGCCGACGCGGATATCGCGATTCGGGATCGCTTATGTTCCTGAAGACCGGCAGGTCTTTCCCAATCTTTCGGTAGGCGAGAACCTGCTTGTCGGCGTTCAGAAGGCGCGCCCGGACACACCGGTCTGGACGATCGCCGATATGTACCAGCACTTTCCGCGCCTGAAGGAGCGTCGGGACCAGGTGGCTGCGACGCTGTCGGGCGGAGAGCAGCAGATGCTTACGATCTGCCGTTCGTTGCTTGGAAATCCAAAGGTGCTTTTGGTCGACGAGCCGACCGAAGGGCTGGCGCCACAGATCGTTGCGCAAGTCCGTGACGTCCTTGTCGAAATCAGAAATCGTGGCGTGACGATTATCCTTGTCGAGCAGCGTTTGACCATGGCGCTCCAGATTGCCGATAGCGTTCTGGTCATGGGCCACGGACAGATCGTCTACAGTGGTAGCGTCGTCGAGTTCAGAAAGGACACAACCGTGCGCAAGCGATGGCTGGAGGTCGCCTAGCAGACGGAGCGCAACGCACTTTAAATCCAGACGGTGTCACGATATTCGCGGATCGCAGCCCCGTGCACTACTCGGGGGCATGCGACGCCGCATCAATCGAACTGAATCGGCCAGGAACTTCAAAGAGACGAGATGAAAAAGTACAGTTACTGCTGCGGAACGGGCGACGAGCCGCTCTTATACGCAACGATCGGACAAGCGCTCGAATGTGCGGCCGAACTGCATCCCGATGAGGATGCAGTGGTGTTCATTCACCAGAACGTGCGCCTCTCCTTCAGGCAACTCCAGCGCGAGGTTGAGGCCGTTGCAGGAAATCTTCTGAGACTCGGCTTCGTGCCCGGCGATAGGCTTGCGATCTGGTCGCCGAACAGGATCGAATGGATCATCACGCAATTCGCCGCCGCCCAGATGGGCGCGATTCTCGTGACCATCAACCCGGCCTATCGCGCCATCGAACTCGAAGGCGTGATGAACAAGACCGGCGTAAAGGGACTGGTCGTCGCGGACCGCTTCAGGCACAGTGACAATATTGCGCTGCTCGATGAGATCGCACCAGAAATTAAACATTGCAAAACGGGCGAGATACGCAGCCGGCGTCTTCCCCATTTGAGGCGCGTCATCAATCTGGGCGAGCGAACCTTTCCCGGAATGTCGCGCTTTTCCGAACTCTATGGTCCGCTCGGCGAGCAGGATACGACACGGCTGCAAGCCGTTACAGGGCGATTGCAGCCGGATGATCCGATCAACATCCAATTCACGAGCGGGACGACGGGGACCCCCAAGGGCATTACCCTTAGCCATTTCAACATTCTGAATAACGGATACTTCATGACCGGCCGCATGGGTCTGACACGCGGCGATCGGTTGTGCATTCCGGTGCCGCTCTATCATTGTTACGGCATGGTCATGGGTGTGCTCGGTTGCCTCACGCGCGGCGCGGCCATGATTTTTCCGGATGAATCCTTTTCGTCGAAAGGCGTGCTGGGCGCGGTTCAGTCCGAACGGTGCACGGCACTTTTCGGCGTTCCAACGATGTATATCGCAATTCTGAGCGATCCGGATTTTGCCTCGTTTGATATCAGCACGCTGCGAACCGGCAATATGGGAGCGGCGCAATGTCCGCCGGAGATCATGCGGCAGGTTATCGAGCGAATGAACATGCGGGGCGTCACGATTTCCTACGGCATGACCGAGACAAGCCCGATTACCATCCAGACTTCGATCGATGACACGTTCGAGCGGCGTATCAACAGCGTCGGCCGCATTCATTCGCATGTTCAGGCGAAGATCATCGATAGCGTAGGAAGGGTCGTTCCGGTCGGTCAGCGGGGCGAATTGTGTATTCGCGGGTACTCGGTCATGCGCGGCTATTGGGAAGATCCTCAACAGACGGCCGAGGTCATCGACTCCGCCGGCTGGCTGCATACGGGCGATCTCGCAGTCTTCGATGAGGATTACTATTGCCGCATCGTTGGCCGCGCCAAGGACATGATAAATCGTGGCGGAGAGAACATCTCGCCGACGGAGGTGGAAGCCTTTCTGCTCACTCATCCAAAAGTCATGGATGCGGCGGTCTTCGGCATGCCGGACGAGAAGTTCGGCGAGCTAGTCGGCGCCTGGATAAAGCTGCATGACGGCCAGTCAGCCGATGTGGACGAGATCAGAGCTTATTGCAAAGACAAGATCGCACACTACAAAATTCCCGCATATATCCGGTTTGTCAATGATTTCCCCATGACAGTCAGCGGAAAGGTCCAGAAGTTCATCATTCGGGAGCAGATGAAACGCGAACTCCGGATCAAGGAGGTCGAGCTCACATGATCAACAGTAAGGCTACGGCTAGGGTGACAAGTGGGCGATCATCCGCGTCAAGAAGCTTGCATGCGCAAGACTCGGTCGGCGCCGATCCTGTCGCTCACCAAACGCGCGGAGCTTTGTCTTTTCATGATGCAGGATGTCATTGTTGCCACTGCGGGGTGCCGTTCATTGACGCGGTGGTTGTCCTCACCCGCAGCAGGCGGGTCGCACAGCTTACGCAATCGCTCGAAGCTGCGGCAATCGCGATGTGCCGCAAGCGATGGCTCCAATCTTATAGGAAGCAGATGACGAACTATCGTCACGGATGACGACATTTCGAGAGCAAAACGAGATTGGCTGCCGGTGTTTGGCGGTTTTGTGAGAAATTTCGTGTGCTTCGGCGATGGCACGGTAGTTGCTGTGAAATGTTGTGATCACTGTTCTGGATAAATAAACAAGCGTGGAAGAGGCGGGTATGAAAATTGGATTGACCTATTCGATCAGTGCAGCCAAAGGGCAGACGATCGTAGACGGTTTCAGGGATGCGGTTGAGCAGATCGTTTTTGCGGAGCAGCTTGGCTACGATCATGTATTTGTCAGCGAGCATCATTTTCTCAAGAATGACATGCTGCCGTCGCCGCTGATCGCGCTCAGCTATCTTGCGGCCAAGACCGAGCGTCTGAAGCTTGGCACCGGCCTGCTACTGTTGCCCCTGCATGATCCGGTAAGGATCGCCGAAGACACCGCGGTCGTCGATGTCATTTCGAACGGGCGTTTGATTTTGGGCCTCGGCCAGGGATTCAGGCCGGAGGAGTTTGCCGGCTTCCACCGCAATCTGAAGGACCGGAACGTCCTGATGCGTGAAAGCATACAACTTTTGCGCAGGTTCTGGTCGGAAACAAGCGTCACTTTCGAGGGCCAGAAGTTCTACTACCAGAACCTGAATGTCACGCCCAAGCCTCTGCAGCAGACTCCACCGATCTGGGTCGGCGCGAAAATGCCAAACGCCATTCGCGTCGCGGCCGATCTGGCCGATGTATGGTACGCGGATCCGATCACGCCGTTGCACCTGATTAAGGAGCGCCGCGAGGGATGGCTGAACGATCTCGACAAGAACGGCAAGGGTCGCGCCATCGCTTCGATGGCCTACTACCGCGAGTTTTTTGTCGGCGAGACGACGGAGGCAGCCTGGGAAAACGGCGGAAACGGCATCGTCACCGAATACAAGGGCTATCTGGCGATGGGCCATCTCGTGACCCATGACGGCCAGCCCATTCCGAAGGACCGGAAGGACCTGGTGCCCGAGATCGTCAACCAACGGGCGACCGTGGGCGATCCAAAATTCTGCATCGACCAGTTGAACGAGATCAAGGAGCAACTCGATCTCGAACACATGGTACTGAAAATGAAGTATTATGGCGTTCCATCCCAGAACGTGAAGGACTCCATGCGTCTTGCCGCGGAAAAGGTGCTTCCTATTGTCAGAAATTGAGGCGGCAATGACGTATGTCGGGCGTGGCATTCCCGGGCGAAACAACAGGCGCCTGGTTCAGGGCAAGGGATTGTTTACTGCTGACGTACAGCGGCCGGACCAATGCTGGGTCTCCATTGTCCGAAGCCCGTATGCGCATGCGAAGGTGCGTCGGATCAACGCTGACCGCGCCCGGGAACTTCCGGGCGTCGTCGCGGTGATCACAGGGGACGATGTCGCCCGAGTCTCCAAGCCATTCTCCTATGCGCAGCCGCCGGATGTTGGAATCAATCAGGCTGAAATGCGTGGAAAGACCTTTCGCAGTTTTGCGCTTGCGATGGACTGGGTAGGGTACAGCGGCCATCCGGTTGTCGCCGTCGTAGCCGAAAGCCCGAATGTGGCGGCGCGGGCAGCGGAACTGATCGAGGTGGAATACGACGAGCTTCCGGTCGTCAGCCGCGCGGAAGCGGCACTGATGTCCGACACGCCCGCCGCCATTCCTGGCTGGCCGGACAATCTCGTGTTTCAAGCCAGCTTCATTCGCGGCGATCCGGATGCGGCGCTCGCCGCCGCCGATCGAACCATCGCCGGAGAGGTTAAGGTGCAGCGCCATGTTCCGGTCCCGCTGGAGCCGCGGGCATTCGTGGCGGACTATGATCGTCGTGAGGATCGCCTAACCGTGTGGGCATCGACGCAGATGCCGCATTCGTTGCGCTCTCTGCTGGCCGGTTGTCTCGGGATGACAAGTGAGAACATCCGGGTCATTCAGCCAAACGTCGGCGGCAGTTTCGGAGCGAAGACGCCGGGCAGCCAAGAGGAAGTGCTCGTCGCCTTACTGGCTCGCGAACTGCGGCGGCCGATATGCTGGATCGAAGAGCGTACAGAATATTTCTTGGCTGCCGGACATGCTCGCGAAACGGCTTGCAAGTTCGAGGCGGCCTATACCGCCGACGGCAGGATCACCGCTCTCAAGGTAGATGTCATTGCCGACATTGGCATGCCGCAGGGAGCATGGATCCAGTCTTATGTGACGGCCTACTGTCTGCCCGGCGCCTATGTGGTCGACAATTGTGAGGTCAGGCTCCGGTCGGTCGTCACGAACAAATGCCGCTGGGCGGGCTATCGCGGTTTCGGCAAGGAAGTCGCGTCCTTTGTCATGGACCGCGTTCTCGACCGCATCGCCGACGCCACCGGCGTCGATCGTGTCTCAATCCGCCTGAAGAATTTCATCCCCGCGGACGCATTCCCCTACAGCCAGGTGTCAGGCGCGCTGCTCGACAGCGGGAATTATCAGGGTGCAATGGAAAAACTGCTGTCCCAGTTCGATCTCGCGGCATTTCGCGACGAGCAGAAGGCTGCGCGGGCGCAGGGGCGGTTGCTGGGAATCGGCTTCGGCTTCGAGGTGACGCCCGAAGGTGTCGCCATGCCCAACAACGACATGCTCCAGGGATATGACGGCGCGACGGTTCGCATCGATCCCATGGGGCGCGTCACGGTGCTCACCGGCGTCACATCGCCGGGAAGTGGAAACGAAACCGGCATTGCGCAGATCGTCGCCGACACGCTCGGTGTGGATCTCGACACCGTCACGGTCGTGCAGGGCGATACGGATCGATGCCCTTATGGTTTGGGGAACTTCAGTTCGCGCAGTCTGATGATCGGCGGGTCGGCGGCCCTCCTTGCTGCGCAGGATGTCAGAGCGAAGCTTCTGACCGTCGCCGGCCGCCTGATGCAGGCCGATCCATCCGAACTGGACGCCGGAAAGGGAGAGATTTTTGTCCGCTCGGCTCCCGACCGCAGCATCGCGGTCAAGAAGGTCGCGCGCTCGATCTATCGCGATGTGTTTGGACCGCATATCGAAGATCTCGAGCCGGGCATCGAGGCAACGCGGTATTTCCGGATCGGTAACATCTATCACCAGCCGGAGACGCAGGGCAGATTCAACCCGTATCCGACCTGGCCTTTCATGGCGAGCGCGGCGGTGGTCGAAGTCGACCGCGAGAGCGGGTTCGCGAAGGTCGTCAGATATTTTGGCGTGCATGACTGCGGAAAGGTCGTCAATCCGACGCTCGTCGATGCGAACACGCAGGGCGCAATCGCTCAGGGCATTGGCGGCACGCTGTACGAAGAACTCGCATACGACGAGAGCGGGCAGCTTCAGACCACGACACTGATGGACTACACGCTGCCGACCGCAGTGGAGATTCCGTTCTCCATGACGCTTGGCCATCAGGAGACGCCCACTTTTGCGACGCCGCTCGGCACGAAGGGCGCCGGGGAGTCGGGCGTCGCAGCGGCCATGAGCGCGGTCACAAGCGCAGTCGAAGACGCTCTGGCGATCCCTGGCCTCGCGCTTATGGAGTTGCCTCTCAAACCGCATCGTATATGGCGCGCCATCCGCGAGGCAGACCGTCATGCGTGACACCAAATCGCGCCCGGTAAGGATCGCGCTCATTCAGCAAGCGAACCTGTCCTCCGATCCGGAGCGCAACAAGGCATCGCTGTGCGAGGCGATTGCCGGCGTCGCGGACAACGCCGACTTCATCATGCCGACCGAACTCTCAACCACACTTTATCTTGGAACGGTGCGTGACCGAAGCCTTGAAGCTTGGGCCGAGAAGGCTGATGGTCCGTTTCTCACCGAGATCGGTGCGCTTGCTTCCCGGCATAAAACGACAATTCTGCTTCCTGTCTATCTGAATTGCGGAAGCGGCGAATTTGCCAACGTGGTCGTGGTTTTCGGTCAGGACGGCGCGGTTGTCCGCGGGCAGTCTCCGCGCGGGATGTCGGTTCCGCACTTTACCAAGGTGCATCTGCCGTTTGCATGGCGGGACGGCAAAGGGCTCGATGAACCGTTTTACTTTCGGCGCGGCGACTGCTTTCCGGTGTTTCAAACTCCGAAGGCCAAGATCGGCATTCTGGTGTGCTACGACCGCCGCTTTCCAGAAGCCTGGCGCTCGCTTGCGCTTGCCGGCGCTGAACTCGTTTTCATGCCATCCTGCGTGCCGGCCTGGAATCCGAGCGCGCTGTCTTCGACCGCTGACATGTTCATTGCGGAGCTTCAAACGCGCGCCTGTGAAAACGGTGTGTTCGTTGCTGCATCGAACCGCGCTGGCAAGCAGGAATTGGGCGGCATCGAAACGCATTTCATCGGCCGAAGCTGTCTCATCGATCCTGCCGGTGGCGTGGTCGCGCAGTCTTTGGTTCGCGAGTCCGACATCGTAGCGGCGGAGGTCGATCTGGACGATGTCCGGCGCGTGCGGCGGCGGCTGACGCTGCTGCAGGATCGCCAGCCCGGCGCCTACGACCTCGACGTGCCGTCTCTGCAAGGACAGGAGCGGCAGGCATGATAACGGCTGAATTCGAGCATCACTTGCCGCAGAACCTGTCCGACCTCTTTGCGCTGCTCCGGGATAATCCCGAACAGGCAAAGGTTCTGGGCGGCGGCATGACCTTGGTGCCGATGCTCAATCTCGGACTTACAGCGCCGACGATGCTCATCGGTCTGCGCAACCTGACGGAATTGAATCGCCTCGGCGAAGAGGCCGGTCATATCGTAATCGGCGCCATGACCCGGCATTCCATGATCGCCAGCGACGCCCTGATCCGGCAGCACGCGCCTGTGCTCAGGCTCGCAGCCGGGCTGATCGGCGATGTGCAGGTGAGAAATCGCGGCACGATCGGGGGCAGTCTGGCGCATGCCGATCCGGCGGCGAATTATTTGCCGGCCGTGATCGTTTCGGATGCGGTGTTCGAGTTGGCGAGCCCGCGCGGACGTCGCGCCGTTCCGGCGCATGAGTTCTTTTGCGATACAATGACGACGCTGCTGGAAGACGACGAGATCGTCGTTTCGATTCAAGTCCCTAAGGCAGGGGCGGAGGCCGGTTTCGGGTTCCAGAAGTTCACTCGCGTCAAAGGTAACTTCCCCATCGTATGCGCCGCGGCGCGGCTCGAGACGGCGAATGGGCCCGGACGCATCGTAGTTGGCGGTGTCACGCCTGTTCCAATCACGGTACAGGTCCCCGAGAAAGCATGCGAGGACTGCGGCGATCTGGCTGCGCTGGCGGATACGATGCGCGCCGCAATTGTCGATCCTTTGGAGGATCAAAACGGAGACGCCGAATACAAGCGGGAAATGGCGGTGCTATTCGGGTTTCGCGCGTTTGCGGACGCCCAACGTGATAGCAAGATCAGAGCCAGCCGACATGCCTAACAAAACGATAAATCTCACAGTAAACGGTTCGCCACACCGGCTCGAGATCGACACCCGCTTGCGCCTTGTGGACGTGATCCGGGACAGGTTGCATCTCACGGGAACGCATATTGGATGCGGCACCGGAAATTGCGGCGCCTGCACAGTGCTTCTCGGTGAACGGACAGCCAAATCCTGCTGCGTGCTTGCGGTCGAAGCTGACGGATGCGCGGTCGTAACGATCGAAGGCATTGGCGGTGAAGACGAACTTCATCCGGTTCAGGAGGCTTTCGTCGAAAATCACGGCCTTCAGTGCGGGTTCTGTACGCCGGGAATGATCCTGAGTACCCTGCAACTGATCCAGGACAGTCCAAATCCTGGCTCCGACGAGATCCGGGACGCGATCGCCGGAAACATTTGCCGCTGCACGGGATACGTCAAGATCGTCGAATCGATCCAGGACGCCGCACGGCGGATGTCGGTCGGGAGCAGCGAGTAGGGTCATGCCGCTCTTCACTTTCCAGTGCCGGGACTGCAATTGTCTGTTCGAGGCGCTCGTTGCCTCTTCAGAGAAGAGGACCTTGCGATGCCGGCAGTGCGGCGGCCTCAGCCGGCGGCACTCAGTCTCCGCTTTCCGCGTGGGGGGACGGCGTCCGACGCCCGGCAAAGGCGCGCTGCAGGCCAAAGGAAGCGATTTCATCTCCAATCCCGACAGTTTCGTATCGGCAATGGATTCGTTCGGCGACAAGATCGGCGACAGATTGACCAATCGTCAGATGGAAAAGGCTGTCGAGCAGATCAAGACAATCAAGCGCTGACAGCATGGACCTGGTCTTACGCAATGCCTTGATGGTGACCGCGGGTGCCCGTGCCGGCGCGGACATCGGCATTCGTGAGGGAAGGATCGTGCAACTCGGCGGCTCCATGTCGGGCCGGCGCGAGATCGATGTGGAGGGGCGGGTTGTGACGCCGGGTGGAGTGGACGCGCATGTCCATCTGACTCCGCCGACCCGGCGTTCCCGCGAGATCAATTGGTCTGACGATTTTGAATCGGGCACGCGGGCTGCCGCGGCGGGCGGCATCACGACCGTCGGCAACATGAGCTTCCCCGAAGCGGATGAGACGCTGGTTGCCGGGATCGAGCGGGATGTCGCGGAGGCGACCTCTCTGTCTCTGGTCGACTTCTTCATGCATCCGGTTCTGCTGCGGCCGAATGAGGAGAACATCGCGTGTATTCGTCAACTTCACGAAGCCGGGCACACCTCACTGAAGTTTTTCATGTCGTATGGAAACTTCGACCGGAACGTGCCGGCCTTTCTGGATGCGATGACGCGCGTCTATGAGGCTGGCGGCATCGCGCTCATTCACTGTGAGGACGCGGCCATAATGGCATGCTGCTGCGACGCGCTGCGCAGAATGGGCAAGACGGCTCCGAAATATTACCCCGACGCCAGGCCGGTCTTCTCCGAGGTGGTGTCGACGCAACGTGCCGTCGCGTTCGCCGAAGCGACGCAATGCCCGACCTATGTCGTTCATCTTGCGAGCGCGCGCGCATTGCTGGCCTGTCAGGACGGACGAAACCGCGGGCTGCCTGTCTATGTCGAAACGAGGCCGCTTTATCTCCACCTGACGCGCGGTGTGTATGCCGCGCAGGATGCAGCGAAATATGCAGGCGCGCCTCCCCTTCGTGATCGCGCGGACATGGACGCGTTATGGGCGGGGCTGCAGTTCGGCTCGGTGGATACGCTCGCCTCCGACCACGCGCCGTGGTCGCTGCAGGACAAGCTCGACCCGGCTTTCGATGCCACCAATCTTCGCCAGGGTGTCGCGGATCTTGAAACGAGCCTGCCGATGCTGTTCTCGGCCGGCGTCCGCACCGGGCGCATCACTTTGGAGCAGTTCGTGGCGGTGACATCGACCAAGCCCTCAAAGCTGTTCGGTCTTTATCCTAGCAAGGGCTCGATCGCCATTGGCAGCGACGCCGACCTCGTGGTCTGGGACGAACATGCGACCCGGGTTGTCAACGGCGCCAGCATGCAGAGCCGGTGCGACTATTCACCCTATGACGGATTCGAGGTCACCGGCTGGCCGAAGTGGACGCTGAGTCGCGGAGACATCGTTTTCGAAGATGGTCACGTCACTGGAGCCCCGGGGCGGGGACGACTGGTGCCGCGTGGCCGGCATCAACCGATATAGCGGCGTCGTGGTAACGGTCCGAGTACGATAATGTGGAGATGGGCGCAGTGTCATATGAACTGACCGAAGAGCTGACTATCTTTGCGCGCAGCGTCCGCGGCTTTGCCGAAAAGCACCTGGCCGACGGCGCTTTGAAGCGGGCGCATTCGTCGGCGTTCCCCTTCGATGTTGCAAAGCTCATGGCGCAGAATGGTCTGCTCGGGATCACGCTTCCGGAGGAAGACGGCGGACTTGGCGGCACGGCCTTTGATGCGATCATCGCGATCGATGAGGTGGCGCAGGTCTGTCCAAGAAGCGCCGATGTGATTCAGGCCGGCAATTTCGGACCGATCCGCACCTTCAGCGAGTTTGCAACCGAGTATCAGAAAGAGAAATTTCTTCCCGGTCTTCTTGCCGGCGAAACAGTCATCAGCCTTTGCATGAGCGAGCCGGAAGCCGGCTCGGCAGCGACCGAGCTGAAGACCAGCGCCGTGCAGGACGGCCAATATATCACCGTCAACGGCACCAAGGTTTTCTCGACGCATAGCGCCGACGCTTCGGTCTACCTCGTCTATGTGCGGTTTGGTCCCGGCATCAAGGGAATCGGCGCCGTACTGGTGGAGCGCGACGCGCCTGGCCTGGAGATCGGGAATCCGAGCTCCTTCATGAACGGCGAAAACTGGTGCCAGCTCTATTTCGACAATTGCAAGGTTTCCAGCAGGAATCTGCTCCTTGGACCTGGGGGATTCAAAAATCTCATTTCCGGCTTCAATGTCGAGCGGCTGGGCAATTCGGCGCGTTCGCTCGCACTCGGAAAATATGCGTTTAATCGGGCGCGCGAGCATGCGCTTGTTCGGCGTCAGTTCGATCGGGAGCTTTGTGAATTCCAGGGGATACAATGGAAGTTCGCCGATATGGCGACGAGACTCGATGCGGCGGAACTTCTGTTGCAGCGCGCCGCGCGATCGAAGGGCGCCGACGGTCTGCCGGACGGATATTCGACCGCGATGGCCAAGATGGCATGCAACGAGGCAGGCCATCTCGTCGCCAATGAAGCGCTGCAGGTCATGGGCGCCACCGGCTTCAGCCAGGAGGCTCTGGTCGAATATTGTGTGCGCCGCACGCGCGGCTGGATGATCGCCGGCGGCTCGATTGAAATGCTGAAAAATCGCATTGCCGAGAACGTCTTCGATCGACGCTTTTCGCAACGTGCCGACAAACGATAGTGGCGACGTCGCTAACCGGGGCTTGAATCTCCAGATTATCAACCGGGTTGAGGCTTGATAGCTCATGACTGGCATACTTTCGAACATCCGCGTTCTGGACTTCGGCCGCTACATTGCAGGGCCGTTCGGTGCCTGCGTCCTTGCGGAGCTTGGCGCCGAGGTGATCAGGATCGAAAAGGTTGAGGGGAGTGAGGACCGCTTTACGACACCCGTCGGCGACGGCGCCGAGGGCGAGGGGATGGTCGGCGCGGGCTATTTGCACCTCAACCGCAACAAGCTCGGCATTGCTCTCGACCCGATGACGCCGGAAGGGCGCGAACTGGTGAGGAAGCTGGTCGCCACGGCGGATGTCGTAATCGCCAATCTTCCGATCGATACGCTGAAGGCGATGCATATCGACTACGAGAGTCTGAAGGCGGTCAAACCCGACATCATATTGGCGATGTCGTCGACATTCGGGGAGACGGGCCCCTATGCACAGCGCGTCGGCTTTGACGGCATCGCGCAGGCGATGTGCGGAAACATGTATCTGTCGGGCTTTCCCGGTCAGCCGCTCAAGAGCTGGGTGCCGTGGTCGGATTTTGGAACTGCGCTGTCGACTGCGGTTGCGATCCTTGCTGCGCTCATGCATCGGGAACGCACGGGACGGGGCCAGTACGTCGAGGGGACATTGCTGGCAACTGCGCTGACTTATAACAATGCCTCCCTGATCGAAGAGGCAGTGCTCAGCATCGGCCGGGAGGGGACCGGCAACCGCGGACAGACCGGTGCGCCCGCAGACGTATTCAAATGCACGGACGGATGGGTTCTCGTGCGGGTGGTCGGCCAGCCGCTGTTCAAACGATGGGCGCGGCTGATGGGAGAAGGGCATTGGCTGACAGATCCCCGGTTCAAGACGGATATCGATCGAGGCAATAACAGCCTGATCATTTCCAGGCGCATGCAGGAATGGTGCGAGAGCCGGACCTGTGCCGAAACGACCGAGACGCTGGAGGCCGCAAGAATACCTTGCGGTCAGGTCTACGATCCGAGGAGCGTGCTGAAAGATCAGCATGTCGTCGAAGGCGGATTCTTCAAGCGCCACAGCTATCCCGGCGTCGAAAAGGAATATCCGGTGATGGCGCGTCTGTTTCGCATGTCCGATTGTGACGTTGAATCGAGTCGGCGTGCTCCATTGCTCGGCGAGCACACCGAGGAGATCCTGACGCAGCTCGGCGTAAGTCAGGTGGAACTCGCCAGTTTGCGTGAAAAAAGGGTGGTACGATGAGAGCTTTCGTCTCATGAGGCCGCACCTGACTAGTGGGCCAATGAACGCTACGGGCGGGGAAATGCCTTCCGCCTTTGAAGCCGCAAGGCAGAAAGCGGAATTGTTACTCCACGCTTTCGAGGCGCGACCGCTCGATGACCTGCTCGCCGAGGCGTGCGAGCTCCGGGATCGCGGCCACCGGCAGAACATCAGTTATTCGCGCAAGGTCTTCATCCCGCTGACTCAGCTGTGCCGGGACACCTGCGGCTACTGCACTTTCGCCAAGACGCCAGGCCGGCTGAAGGCAGCATACCTTACGCCGGAGGAGGTGCTGGCGATCGCGGAGGCCGGCAAGCGCGCCGGTTGTCACGAAGCGCTGTTCACGCTCGGCGACAAACCGGAACTGCGCTACGCCGTCGCACGCGAATTCCTCGACGCCCGAGGATACAAGACCACGACAGAATATCTGATTGCGATGTGCGACCTCGTGCATCGCAAGACAGGACTCCTGCCGCATGTGAACGCCGGCGTCGTGACGGAGGATGAGATCGCGGCGCTGCGCGCGGTCAGCGCATCGCAGGGGATCATGCTCGAATCGGTGTCCGAGCGCCTGTGCGAGCGTGGCCAAGCGCATTACGGCTCCCCGGACAAGCATCCGCAGGTACGGCTCGACAGCATCGCCGCGGCCGGCCGGCTCGGCGTGCCGTTCACCAGCGGCATTCTGATCGGCATCGGAGAGACGCGGCTCGAGCGCGTTGCATCGCTGCTTGTTCTGCGCGACCTGCACGCGCAGTACGGACATCTGCAGGAGATCATCGTGCAGAACTTCCGCGCCAAGGCGGCAACCAGAATGGCGGCGCAGATGGAGCCTGATCTGGATGATCTGATGTGGACGGTTGGCGTTGCGCGGCTCGTGCTCGGCCCGCAAATGAACATCCAGGTGCCGCCCAATCTCTCCAGCAATTCATTCGGAACGCTGCTGAAATCCGGCATTAACGATTGGGGCGGGGTGTCGCCGGTCACGCCGGACCATGTCAATCCGGAGGCGCCCTGGCCGGAGCTCGATCGGCTCGAGCGTACGACCGCCGAAGCCGGTTTTAATCTGGTGCAGCGGTTGGCTATCTACCCGGCATATATAGCGGAGCCGGGCAGGTGGCTGCACAAGAGCATGCGTACGAGCGTGCTGCATCTCGCGGATGCCGAAGGCTTCGCGCGCGAGGATGGCTGGGCAACAGGCATGCTGGAACACGTGCCGGTGACGCGCAGTGCGCCCAAGCGGTCCGAGATTACCGTAGATCAGGCGATTGCTTGGGCAGAGCAGGGCATTCGTCTGTCAGAGCGCGAGGTTGTTCGGCTTTTTTCTGTTCGGGGCGCTGACGTCGATCACGTATGCGCGGCGGCCGACCGGCTTCGCGCCCGCGCCAGCGGAGATGTGGTGCGCTACGTCGTCAACCGCAATATCAACTACACCAATGTTTGCGTTTACAAGTGCGGCTTCTGCGCATTCTCAAAAGGCAAGACCAGCGAGCAACTGCGCGGGCGTCCCTACGATCTCTCCGACGAGGAGATACAGCGCCGCGTGCAGGAAGCCTGGGATCGCGGCGCAACCGAAGTCTGCATGCAGGGCGGCATCAATCCGCATTATACTGGCGATACCTATCTCTCGGTCCTGCGGATGGCGAAGCAGCAGGTGGCGGACATGCATGTCCATGCCTTCTCGCCGCTCGAAGTGCGTCAGGGCGCATCGACGCTCGGTATCGGCGTCCGCGCCTTCCTGGAACGGCTTCGCGACGCCGGTCTCGGCTCGCTGCCGGGAACCGCGGCGGAGATCCTCGACGACGAAGTGCGCGACATCATCTGCCCCGATAAGCTCAACACCGCAGAATGGCTGGAGACGGTCGGCACCGCGCATGATGTCGGCCTGCGCACGACCGCGACCATCATGTTCGGTCATGTCGAGCGGCCGGTACATTGGGCGCGTCATCTTTTGGCCATTCGCGACCTTCAGGAACGCACCGGCGGCATCACCGAATTCGTGCCGCTGCCATTCGTTCACATGGAAGCGCCGCTCGGCGTCCACGGCCGGACCCGCAAGGGTCCGACTTGGCGGGAAGTGAGGCTGATGCATGCGGTCGCCCGTCTGGCGCTGCATCCGCTCATTACCAACATCCAGGCGTCCTGGGTGAAGCTCGGCGCTGACGGCGTCCAGTCGCTGCTGCACGGCGGCGTCAACGATCTCGGCGGCACCCTGATGAACGAGAGCATCTCGCGCGCGGCGGGCACGCTACACGGACAGGAATTCGCGCCGCGTGACATGGAGGCGCTGATCGCGTCGGCGGGGCGCATCCCTCAGCAACGCACGACGCTTTACGCGACCGTGACCGCCGAGCGCCGCGCTGCCAGCTTGCAGGCCGCGCCGCTGGCCGACGTGGTGCAAACCCCCTTCACGACGCGGCGGTACAAGGCCGCGCCGGCCGCAGCGCTACAAAACGTATGAGACGGTCACGGCCGGCATGACGAGCAGCTTCCGGCAGAGCGTCAAGTAGCAAGGACAGGGTGTCAATGAGCGACAACAAGCTATCGATTTGCGTGGTCGGCGGAACGGGTGCGCAGGGGAGCGGACTGGCCTTGCGCTGGGCCAAAGCCGGCCACACCGTGTCGGTGGCGTCGCGCGACGAGGCCAAGGCGAAGGTCGCTGCGCAAGAACTGAATACCATCCTCGATAGCGATCGCATTTCCGGCGCCGACTATGCAACGGGCGCGGCTGGTGCCTCGATCATCGTGCTAACGGTTCCGTTCGCGTCGCAACTCTCCACGGTCACCGCGCTGAAGGATCAACTCGCCGGAAAGATCTTGATCGACGTCACAGTGCCGCTGGTGCCGCCGAAGGTCTCCACCGTGCAGCTGCCGCAGTCCGACTCCTGCGTTGTCAGCATCCAGAAGCTGCTCGGGGCGGACGTCCGCGTGGTGTCGGCGTTCCAGAACGTGTCGGCGCACAAGCTGAAGAAGCTGGATTACGACATCGACTGCGACGTGCTGGTGACCTGCGACGACAAGGATGCGCGTGAAATGGGCATCGCATTGGCGAAGGATGCCGGTCTGCGCGGCATCGATGCCGGCCCGCTGGCCAATTCGGTCGTTGCCGAAGCCCTGACTTCGGCGCTGATTTGGATCAATCGCAAGTATAAAGTGCCGGATGCCGGCATCCGTATCACGGGGCTTGATGCTGTCGTCGTACGATAACGCGGCGAGGCCGGGCGATCTGCTTCTCAGGCCGCTGCCTGGTGTCCCGCGTGTTGCGAAGGGCGATGATGTCGCAAAGCTAACCCTTGCGGCGCTGGACCGCGCTGGACTGCGTCCGCAGGATGGCGATATCCTCGTCTTTGCTCAAAAGATCATTTCCAAGTCTGAAGGCCGCTCGATCGCGCTGGATGGCGTGACGCCGTCCGCGCGTGCCGAACAGCTTGCCGCCGAGACCGGCAAGGATGCGCGGATCGTCGAACTGATCCTACAGGAATCGACGGATGTGCTGCGTCGGCGGCCGGGGGTGATCGTGGTGGAGCATCGCCTCGGCCTCGTGCTTGCGAATGCGGGGATCGACCAGTCAAACGTCGATGCGGGCCATGCGCTGCTGCTGCCGGTCGACCCCGATGCATCCGCTGCGAAGATCCGGCAGGATGTACGCGCGGCATCAGGCGTGGACGTGGCTGTGCTCATCATCGACAGCATCGGACGTGCGTGGCGGCTGGGCACCGTCGGGACCACCATCGGCGCCAGCGGCATCGCGACGTTTCTCGATCTGCGCGGACAGCCGGATCTCAACGGCCGGCGTCTGGAAAGCAGCGAAATCGGATATGCCGACGAACTGGCGAGTGCTGCATCGCTCATAATGGGGCAGGCGGCCGAAGGCATGCCAATCGTGCTGATCCGCGGCGCGCCCTATGCGCGGCGGGAAGGCTCAGCCGCCGATCTGCTGCGGCCGAAGGCGATGGATCTGTTCCGATGAACAAGCCAGCACGCATCGACGCACCGCTGAATGCGCAGGATGCCCACGCGCTGCTGCAGAGTCGGCAGAGTATTCGCCGCTATCAGTCGACGAAGCCGCCGGTCGCCAGCATCAGGCGTATTTTCGAAAGTGTCGCCTATGCGCCGTCCGCGCACAACCGTCAGCCCTGGCGCTACATGGTCGTCTCCGGCGCGGCGGCGAAGCAGCAGCTTGCGCTTGCCATGGGCCGCCGACTTGCCGCCGACCGCGGCAAGGATGGCGATGCCGAAGGCGTCATCCGCCAGGATGTAGGGCGCTCGTATGAGCGCATTACCGGCGCGCCGGTGGTGATCGTTGTCGCGCTCACCATGGCCGAGATGGATCGCTATCCGGACGAACGGCGCATGCAGGCCGAGCACCTCATGGCGGTGCAAAGCACCGCGATGGCGACGCAGAATCTGTTGCTGGCGGCGCATGCCGAAGGCCTCGGCGCGTGCTGGATGTGCGC
>Ga0209906_100215_pt1 | contig 48515 bp, 39 predicted proteins | sample FECB24metaG_FD_188303 | JGI IMG/M metagenome (GOLD analysis project Ga0209906, IMG submission 188303) | Cyanobacterial communities from the Joint Genome Institute, California, USA from Joint Genome Institute, California, USA - FECB-24 metaG... ... | reverse complement strand
CCCAAGAATTGCGGGCGGCGGAAGACCCAGAGTTTGAAACCTTCTATACCAAAAACATTTTGCTGAATGAGGGCATCCGCGCTTGGATGGCTCCTCAAGATCAACCTCACGAACAATTTGTATTCCCCGAAGAGGTACTACCACGTGGTAACGCTCTCTAATAGACCTTCGATTTTAGGCGGCGCAGGACGTGACCAAGAATCCACCGGTTTTGCCTGGTGGTCTGGTAACGCTCGTTTAATTAACCTATCCGGCAAACTGCTGGGTGCTCACGTTGCCCATTCTGGCTTGATTGTATTCTGGGCTGGAGCGATGACTTTGTTTGAAGTCGCTCACTTCATCCCTGAAAAGCCCATGTATGAGCAGGGCTTGATTCTTTTGCCTCACCTCGCCACCTTAGGATGGGGTGTTGGTGCTGGTGGTGAAGTTATCGACACCTTTCCCTACTTTGTTGTCGGTGTACTCCACTTAATTTCCTCGGCTGTGCTGGGTTTTGGCGGTATCTATCATGCCGTTCGTGGTCCAGAAACCTTAGAAGAGTACTCCTCCTTCTTTGGTTACGACTGGAAAGACAAGAACAAGATGACCAACATCATCGGGTTCCACCTAATCATCTTGGGATGTGGTGCGCTCCTGTTGGTGTTGAAAGCAATGTTCTTTGGCGGTGTATATGACACTTGGGCACCTGGTGGTGGTGATGTCCGCATCATTAACAACCCGACACTAAACCCAGCAGTCATTTTCGGTTATATTATCAAGTCTCCCTTCGGTGGGGATGGCTGGATAGTTAGCGTCAATAACTTGGAAGATGTCATCGGCGGTCATATTTGGGTTGCCCTTATATGTATTGGTGGCGGTATTTTCCACATTCTGACTAAGCCTTTTGCTTGGGCACGTCGTGCATTCATCTGGTCTGGTGAGGCTTACCTCTCCTACAGTTTAGGCGCTCTCTCCTTAATGGGCTTCATTGCCTGTCTCATGGTGTGGTTCAACAACACCGTTTACCCCAGCGAATTCTTTGGTCCTACTGGTCCCGAAGCGTCTCAAGCTCAGGCTCTGACCTTCTTAATCCGTGACCAACGCCTAGGCGCTAACGTCGGTTCTGCACAAGGTCCAACTGGATTGGGTAAATACTTGATGCGCTCTCCCACTGGTGAAATCATTTTCGGTGGTGAAACCATGCGCTTCTGGGATTTCCGTGGTCCTTGGTTGGAGCCTCTACGTGGTCCTAACGGTCTTGACCTGGAAAAAATCAAGAACGATATTCAGCCTTGGCAAGCTCGTCGTGCCGCTGAATACATGACCCACGCTCCTCTGGGTTCTCTGAACTCCGTGGGTGGTGTGGCTACCGAGATCAACTCCTTCAACTACGTATCTCCTCGCGCTTGGTTGGCGACTTCTCACTTCGTACTAGGATTCTTCTTCCTAGTTGGTCACTTGTGGCATGCTGGTCGCGCTAGAGCAGCATCTGGTGGTTTTGAGAAAGGTATTAACCGTGATACTGAGCCAGTGATGTTCATGAACGACCTCGACTAGGTTGCAAAATTCCTTTCATCACTGACGATTAAATAATTTAGAAGCTCTTGCGTAAAAGCAGGAGCTTTTTTTATTACTTGACTTAAGTTGCGGTTTATTAAATTATGGATGCTTTCAATCTTCCATTCGATTCATGTGATCGCGCTAAGTTTGTCTAGAAGAATACTTATATTTTTTTGTATTGGCAAATTATTATTCATTTTTCTCAGTACTTTAAACATCAATAAAAATGGTATCCCTCCGGGTTGAGACGGAGGAATTATGGGTTAGATAATACTCATTATCACAATACCCATTAGTTATTAAACTCCACTGGGTGCTAGTGGGGTAAGTCGCCCCGGCTAAAAGACATGATGCCTGCGGATTTCCGCAGGCATCAGTTTATCCACAGCGACTTCTAATACCAATTCTTTGTGAGGTTGCACATTATTTTGATCCCTACCAACCTCCCCTTACCAAGGGGAGGTGCCGCAGGCGGTGGGGTTCTTTTTATGCGTCTTCATATGGAAATGGTATAAGCTCGCTGTAATAACGATCCATGTCAGACCTGTTCATGGTCTTACTGCCTTCCCGCTTGAGTATTTCTTCTCCTGCCTGTTCATAGCAGTTTTTACTGCTGGAATTATCGGAAGATCCCCCAACAATTAAACCAATTCCAAAAGGAGCTAAAAAAATCATGGAGACAACCAAAAGCCCCCAAATAATCATGGTCTTTTCATTCTGCTCAGGCTCTTGATTTGTCATAAAATTTCTTACGGTTGGAATAGGGCTATATTTAGCAATCCCAAAACCAACCCACGCCTATCACTGGCTGAAAAAATTTTCAGATTCACCACGAGGCATTTTCAAAAGGGAACTTCTATTTAAATCATAGTTAAAAATACAAGTGAGGGACTCAGCATTTTCAAGTTTGAATCCCTTACAAAACCTAAAACCCTCAATTTTCCTTTGATTTTCTGCAATTTTAAAAAGCCCGTGACGAGGATTGAACTCGTGACCTCACCCTTACCAAGGGTGTGCTCTACCACTGAGCCACACGGGCGAAATTGTGATTTTTAAATTTGAGTCTTAACTCACCAGCTATGTTAACTGATATTTAGCTCAAAACACAACACTCATAAATTTTCGTGAGGTGGGCCGGGCTGGATTTGAACCAGCGTAGGCGCTAGCCAACGGATTTACAGTCCGTCTCCATTAACCACTCGGACACCGACCCATTTGTCTCACGATTCACAATCGTAGCATCACTTTTTATAATTTTCAAGCTTTTCCCAAAAATTGCTAGAAACCGAGTTTTTTGCAAACCCGGTTTCTAAGGACTAACTTAGGAGTTCTCCTGTTTCTTGCAAGGAGTGCAAGCGGCGGTAAATACCCTCGCGATGCAAGAGTTCATCATGGCTACCCACCTCGACAATCTTTCCCTGATCGAGAACCACAATCTTATCTGCTTCCCGTACTGTACTCAAACGGTGAGCAATGACGATGGTGGTACGAGTTCCCTGAATTGATCGCATCGCCCGTTGAATTGAACGCTCAGACTCGTAATCTAAACTAGAGGTAGCCTCATCAAAAACTAACAAATCTGGTTCCACTAGCAACGCCCTAGCAATTCCTAAACGTTGTCTTTGTCCTCCAGACAACCTAACACCACGTTCTCCCACAACAGTGTAATAACCTTGGGGTAGTTGCTGCACTACTTCATCGAGTCTGGCAATCCTACAGGCTTCCTGAACCTGCTCAAAACTAGCATTTGGCTTGCCATAGGTGAGGTTATCTAATATCGTACCGTTGAAAACATCTACTTCTTGGTGAACAATCGCTAATCTTCGCCTATACTTACTCACATCCAAGGTGCGAATATCTTGACCATCAATCAGAATTTGACCCTCTTGAGGTTCAAAATACCGAAGCAAGAGTTTTACTAAAGTAGACTTCCCAGAACCAGAACGTCCTACTAACGCCACTGTTTGGTATGGCTCAATTAACAAGTTGATATCTTGCAAAACTTGACGGTTAGCTTCATACCCAAAATTTACATTAGAAAACTCAACTTTCCCAGTGAAACTATATGCTGATGTACTTTCTTCCAAACTGACTTTATCTATCCCCGTTGGTTGCTGCATAAAGTCGTGATATCCCAACATTGAGGCATAACGACGTGTAAAAATCTCCGCGAGGTTGCTGATGGGTTCCAACTCGGCATAAGCCATGCTGGAAACTGTTAAAGTGGTGATAAAGTGTCCTAAAGAAATCTGACCTTTTAGTGTAGCCACAAGAGCCAAACCTAGCACGGCAAACACACAAAATTGAACGATTGTCGTTCTTAAAGTACCCAGCTTGATGTAACCAAGATGGATGCGGTAATCTACTACTTTAAACTCTCGGTTAAGCCTTTGTGTTTGCCGTTTTAGTTCGAGTCCTTCTGTGGCAAATGCTTTAACTGTTTTGATGTTGGTGATAATTTCTGAGTTGCGGCTTTGGGTATTTTCCATGTATTTATCTAGCCGTCGTTCTTGTTCCATCAGCTGATTTAAATCTCTGAGGGTGAAGCCGAGAATAACTATGAACGAAATCAGAAATAATATGGCAATGCGCCACTCAATCAACAAGATAACTCCAAAAATTCCCAAGATTCGGAATAGCTTGGGAATCAATTGTCCAGCAATTTCTGGATAAGCCCAGGTATGATTTTCTAAACCTCTAGAAATTTTTCCGGCAATACGTCCTGGATTATTTTCGTCATAAAATTCTAGAGGGAGAGTGAGAATTTTTTTTACCGTGTTTTTGAAGTTGTCTCGTCGGGTACGTAAAGCAATATCCCAATGAAACCACCAAGTTGTCCATATTTGAATCGGCGCTCTGGCAACGGTTACTAAGAAGATGATACTCATTAGCACCCCTAGCGATAGTAAGCGATTTTGTGGTAGTTGCGTGAGGTTGCTAATTGCAGCGATCGCATTCTCTATAGGACGATCTAGGGGTTGTCCCGAAAGTACGTTTAAAATTTGCCCTGTGGCATACGGGACTACCAAATCAATTATTTCAAAAACGCTAGCTGCGGTAATACTGAAAATTATGACTGCTCGATAGCGATCGTAGTATTTGAGAATATCTCTAAATTTTGCCATGATGCACACTGACCAAGAGCGCGAGCGTTAGCTTGGAATTTATATGCTACTTATGTAATACGATGTAGTGAACAGCGAAATATTTAAATCACTCTTTAGGAGTAGGTAGTTTTACAGGTAAAAATTCCAGGCGATAACGATAAAGAGCAACTGGACGAGAACCTGCGGTAAAATAATTTGGATCTTGAGGTGAAAGATATACAGCGGTAACTTGATCGGCTTCGATTGCTGGATTAGATGTAGGAAGTTTGTGGTAGGCGGTGGTAGATTCTACAGAATTGAAATAGGGGAGCGAACTACCTTTAAATAGTTGCTGAAATACTTCTGTAGTGATGAACTTGTTATCAAAAGTAGTTTCTGTGGCGCGTGCAGTGATGATGGAAATTAGTTGGCGATCGCAAACCGTATCTGTAAGGCATTTGCTACGCAAGAAGGTAATCTGACGATTAGGTGAATCTGGATCTACCTTGACTGATAACACAGCCTCATTTCCTAAATAAGCTCGTGCCAAATTTAAGCTATTAAACTCTCTATCTGCTACCAAGATTAATGATTTATTATCTATCCGAGGGAGAAATTTTAAGCCAGTGATAGGCGGTTGCTCTTTAATAAAGCGTACTAAAAAACTCACAGGCTGATTTAGTTGTCGGCGATTACCTTCAAACCCAGGTGTCACAATATCTGGTGCTAAAGGTGCAAACAAATCCACCAAGGTACTTGTAACTTGCCAATAACCAGCCATCCATTCAGGGTATACTAAATCCCCTGAAGCCGGTTGTACTGAAGTTAATTTTTCCCACTGAGGAAAGTTTGCTAAACGTTCAGATAACTCCCCCGCTGTAGCAGCCTCACTCCATCCAAGTAGGAGCAGAAAAATTAGGAAAAGGTAATTTATAATTTTAGCTACTAACAATCCAATCACAAAGCCTCAAGAGGTAAAGGTTCCCAAATTCCTCCATATTGCTCTCGTAAAGCTTGCCAAGCTTCTACCTGACCTGGTTCATATTCTCCCGGTTTACCCCACTGCAAAAATAGGCTTAAAGCAGGTTCCTGTTTCTCATCTAAAAAGCGGATTGCATAAGTTGTAAAGTTACCTCTTTTCGCTTCACCTGTTTCAAATTTCACCTGGGTAATTTTGTCCATATTTAAGTGAAACTCAAAACCTTCAGTGTGCATATTTGCATACTTACCTTTGGGTAACTCTGCATAAAATAGCTTTTCTATTTTGCCTCGTGCTTCTAAAACAGCGGCGCTGCTAGTAACAATTAGACGCAAGGTTCCCAGAGTTTCGCAAGCTTCTAAAAATTCTTTCAAAGTATTGCTCATAACTAGTTGTTCTTTGTTATATGTTAGTTTTTTTTACTAATGACTAATGACTAATGACTAATGACCAATGACTAATATCTATTTTTCGTATTGTTCATAAGCAGCAACAATACGCTGAACTAGGGGATGACGCACGACATCTTTTTGGGAAAATTCGCAAAAGGTAATGCCTTCAACATGTTTTAAAACTTGTAAAGCTACTACTAAGCCTGATTGTTGGTTAATTGGCAAATCGGTTTGTGTCATGTCACCCGTAATCACCATCCGGGAACGGAAACCCAAACGAGTTAAAACCATTTTCATTTGAGCAGGTGTAGTATTTTGGGCTTCATCTACAATTACAAAAGCGTTATTGAGGGTGCGTCCCCGCATATAGGCGAGTGGTGCGACTTCAATTACACCCCGTTCTATTAAATTGGGGATTTTTTCTGGATCGATAAATTCATTAATAGCATCATATAGTGGGCGGAGATAAGGATTAACTTTTTGTTGCAAGTCTCCAGGCAAAAAACCAAGTTTTTCACCAGCTTCGACGGCAGGACGAGTTAAAATTAGCTTTTCAAACTGGTTGGCTAGGAGTGCTTGGACGGCGACGACAACAGCGAGGTATGTTTTACCAGTACCAGCAGGTCCAATACCGAAGGTAAGGTCACGCTTACGTATTGCATCGACATACTGTCGTTGGCGAAAGGTTTTGGCACGGATTTCTTCACCTCGACGAGTTTTGGCAAGGACATTTCGCTGTAATTCTTGCAGTTCCTGCTGGCGATCGCTATCTAGAGCTTGACGGGCTGTTAAAATATCAGCACTGGAGATGTTATTACCCTTAAGCCAGATATCTTCAAGCGATCGCACTAATCGAGAAGCCAAATCAATTTGCTTTTGAGTGCCAGAAATAAGTAATTCTTGCCCGCGTAGTACCAAGCTGGCTCCTGTTTCCTGGGATAGCATTTTTAGATTTTCTTCTCCATTTCCCGCTAGTGCGATCGCACTGGGAATGTTAGGCAGCTGAATTGTTAAGGCATCTGCCATAGTATTTTGTTAATTTGTGAGGAGCAGTTCTTGACAAAGGTAAATATTTTCCTGACTTGCCGCGAAAGCGTGGTTTTACACTATTTCTGTACTAATTTGTACTAGTATAAATTATAATTTCCTTAGCAGACAAGGAAAAACAGAGATGCTATTAATTTAAATGCGCCTCTACCTTATGTAAGTTTTTTAAAATGCTTTCAAACCTTCAATTGAAGAATTAACATCGCGTTCATCAATCTCAACCAAAGACATTATCCTTGATGGGAAATACCTACCTGTTGAATCTTCAAAATCGAAAGTTATAAGCGTAGCGCAAAGTCAGATCGCAGGAAACCTCCGATCTGAACTTTGTAAAAGAGGTATCCGCAACCGCTCAGACTTACTCTGCAATTTTAATCTAGCGAGAACGGGGTTTTACAATAGGTCTACTAGGCCCGTTTCCACGTTCTTCTCTCGTTTTTGGCGGTGGCGATCGCTCTTCCTGGTCTTCATCAAAAGACATACCCTCCCGACCAGGAGCAGTACTGCCGTAGATGTCGAGATATACTGAGTGTTCAGCAAGTTCCGCGGCTGCGGCAATTACTGTACGAATCGCCTGAATATTGCGTCCCCCTCGACCAAACACTTTGCCTTTATCTGTGGTTTCAAAGGCGATGCGAACCCAAGCCCGTTTGAGAGTGGGAGAAATTTCACAATCGACGCTTAAAGTTTCTGGAGATTCTAAAAACGGCTGCATCAAGAAGCGTACTAGTCCAACGTAGTTGGGACTAGCTGTTGGGGATTTTGTTTCGACGTTAGGATTCGGGTTTGGCACTGACCTGTTCAAAAACATTAGCTTTTACTAGAATGCTACGCACGGTGTCAGTGGGCTGAGCGCCTTGTTGTAGTCGCTTGACGATGCCGGGAACGTCCAATCGCACTTCATCAGTTCTGGGGTTGTAGAATCCCAACTCTTCTAGAGGACGACCATCACGGCGAGAGAGGCTGTTGATGGCGATAATCCGGTAACTCGCTTCCCGTTTTTTACCGTATCGCTTTAAGCGCAGTTTGATCATGATTGAAGAATTATTCTCCTATTGGTAGGTATTTACTTAGCAGTTAGTTGATGAGGAAGTAACCTAACTCAGGTTGCTGCCGAGAAATTAAGGGTCAGCTTCCTCTGCTCATAACTTTTGATGTTGAAATGCTAATTTTAGCACTTGCCTAGCATTTACTGCTATTAGTCAAGAGTCAATAGTCCAAAGTCAATAGTCCAGAGTTTTGACATTGACCGTTGACTCTTGACTAAAGATTGCCGAAGCCTTTCTTCTTCTTTTCTTTCTTTTTCTTTTTTGTAGCTGCGCCGGTGTTGTAACCGCGCCATCCTGGGGCAGCTGGGCGATTACCCGCTCCGGCAAAGGCATCGCCCATGCCACCGCCACCAAACATTCCCGGCATTCCAGGGAAGCCACCTTGACCCATTTGCTGCATGAGCGATCGCATTTTTTGGAAATCAGCTACCAACTTACTCACATCGGACTCTCTATAGCCGGAGCCAGAAGCAATCCGCCGCCGCCGACTGGGAGAACTAGACAACAAATCAGGATCGTGTCGTTCTTGGCGGGTCATGGAGTTAATCATCGCCTCACAGCGTTTAAGCTGAGTTTCTCCATGCTTGAGTTGATCATCTGAGAGCTTGTTCATCCCTGGAATCATCTTAATGATGCCTCCCAGCGATCCCATATTCTTCAGCATCCGCAGCTGCTTGAGAAAGTCCGTAAAGTCAAACTTCGCTGACAGGATTTTCTCCTGCATTTTCTCAGCATCGGCCAAGTCAAACTCTTCCTGGGCTTTTTCTACCAGGGTCAGGACATCACCCATTCCTAGAATCCGTGATGCCATGCGATCGGGATAAAACGGTTGTAGGGCCTCGACTTTTTCACCCACACCGACAAATTTAATCGGCGCTCCCGAAATCTGTCGCACTGATAGCGCTGCACCACCACGGCTATCACCATCCAGCTTGGTAAGAATCGCCCCAGTAATCCCAATCTGATCATGGAAGGTGCGGGTAAGATTTGCTGCCTCTTGACCAGTCATCGAGTCAACCACTAACAAGGTTTCGTGGGGTTGGACAGTTTCTTTGATGCGGGCTAATTCCGCCATCATGTCTTCGTCAATTTGTAAGCGACCAGCAGTATCTATAATTACTGTGTTGACACCTTCCGTCCTGCCGCGTTCAACACCTTGTCGCGCAATTTCTACTGGGTCAGCATCGCTTCCTAGTTCAAATACTGGCACATCGATTTGCTTACCTAGTGTCACCAGCTGATCAATCGCTGCTGGACGATATACGTCTGTCGCCACCAACAAGCAGCTACGATCCAATTTACGTAAATGTAAAGCTAACTTAGCGCTAGCTGTGGTTTTACCAGTACCCTGTAACCCAGCCATCAGCACAACAGTAGGCTGTTGCTCTGCTTCTACTAGGGGAACATTCTCTTCCCCCATCACCTGCACCAGTTCATCGTGAACAATTTTGATGAATTGTTGGTCAGGTCGCACGCCAGAAACCACCTCGGCTCCCTGTGCCTTAGTTTCGACTTCGCTAATAAAATCTTTGACTACCTGGAGGTTGACATCTGCTTCCAACAGCGCGCGGCGCACTTCCCGCAAAGCGTCTTGAATGTTGGATTGAGAAATTTTGTCCTGTCCCCGCAGTTTTTTCCAGGCGGCTTCTAAACGGTCAGATAGTGCATCAAACATAATTTACTTACAGGTAGTTCGCCAATGGAGAATTCAGAACCGCCGATGAATGCGATTCAGATTTTCCGGTAAAGTTTTAACGTGCTATTTATTAGCTTAGTAGTTTTCACCCCAACTGTAGCAACTGCATACCTAGCTCTTAGCAAGCGTTTTCCTGTTTTAACTTTCTAGATTGAGTGAAAACACCATAGTCTACTGATTTTATCGAAGCCATACTTAGCTTGAAATATAGATGGAATCCATAGATGCACGTTAAAGAAGAATTTAACTTGGAAAACTTTGCGTTTCTTACTAATATGCTTTTAACTCCTCTTTCCCTTCTTCCACCCTTTCTACAACAAAAAATGGAGAAGGAGTTACGGGAAGTACTACGCGTGATTGAAAATACCCGCTCACCTCGTTTTATGCTTGTGGGTAGGCGTGGTTCAGGAAAATCACACACTTAATAAATGCTTTATTTAATGCCAGAGTTGCCAAAGTAGGAGCTGTAAGGGCACAAACTGCTAGGACTCAGTGGGTTGAATATGAACGGGACGGTAAAAAAATTGAAATTTTAGATACACGGGGCTTTCAAGAAGGCGAGAGACTTGAAGAACAAAATGATGCGGCAACACCTCAGGAAAGTATTAAAAAAGCAGTACGTGAATATTGCCCAGATGCCATTCTATTTTTTTATTGATCAAAGTCCTATCGAAACTGTTAAGGATAAGATGGGTTTTAATAGATATAAAACTTGAGGCATTAAACCTAATTTTTAGAGTTAATTAGAAACTAGTAGATGCGTAGGAGTTTGCCGCAGGTATCGCCCTCATTAATCAGATACAGTGAAAATAACAACAGTTATTGAACAGCGAGACAACACATCACATATCGCTATGATTAGCAACACTCTGATCGAACCTGCAGAAATCATTCACTTATCAGGTATCAGTTGGCAAACTTATGAAAACTTGCTCGCTGAGCTTAGTGCTAGTCGCCGCCTCCGGCTTACTTACAATCGGGGTACTTTAGAAATCATGGTTCCCTCACCTGAACACGAAAATTACAAAAAAACTCTAGGTCGATTTGTCGAAACTCTAGCGGAAGAATTAGAAGTTAGGATTCAACCCCTTGGTTCTACTACTTTCAAGCGTCCAGAAATTAGTGGAGCAGAACCAGATGAATGCTTTTATATTAAGAACATCAATTTAATTAGAGGTAAGAAAAGAATAGATTTAACGCAAGACCCGCCACCAGATTTGGTAGTGGAAATTAATATTACCAGTAGTTCACAAAATCGTTTTGAAGTTTATGCTGATATGGGTGTGCCTGAAATCTGGCGATATGATGGTAATGATTTTAGTATAAATATCTTGCAAGATAAACAATACATAGCTGTTGAGCAAAGTTTAGCCTTTCCTAATCTGCCACTAACAGAGATTTCTAATTTTTTACAACAGGTTGGGAAAAAAGATTATTTGGAATTAATTAAAGAATTTCGTAACTGGGTTAAAACAGTGATGAGTAATGAGTGCTAAGTGCTGAGTAATGAGTCAAGTGTCAAAAGTCAAGTGTCAAGAGTTAATAATTTTCCCTTTGTCCTCCCCTGCTCCCTTTGCCTCCTGCACTCAGCACTCCTGAAAGTATTAACTTAAACTCAACCATTGACTAAATTTTCTACAGTATCAGCATCATTCGGTAATGCGGCTGTTAAAACTTCGCTGCCTTCTGCTGTAACTAAAACATCATCTTCGATGCGGATTCCGCGCACGTCAGTAAATTGAGATAAGCGCTGCCAATTCACTACACTGTGATATTTTGAGCGCAGATTTGCATTATTTAAAATTGCTGGTACTTGATAAAAACCAGGTTCAATTGTGACTAACATTCCTGGGCGTAAAGGACGGTTTAAACGCAGGTAGCCTAGACCAAAGCGATCGCTTCTTTCACGTCCTTCTTCATACCCTGCTAAATCGCCTAAATCTTCCATATCGTGGACATCCAAACCCAGTAGATGACCGATACCGTGAGGGAAAAACAGTGCATGGGCATCCATTTCTACCAAGTCTTGGGCGTTTCCTTGTAAAATCCCTAAATCAACTAAACCTTCAGCTATGACTGTGGCAGCTAGCAGATGAATATCCCCATACTCTACACCGGGGTATATCTTGGCAATGCAAGCATCGTGAGCCGCTAGTACGACATCATAAATTTCTCTTTGAGTAGATGAAAACTTGCCGGAAACAGGCCAAGTACGGGTAACATCAGCGGCCCAACCTGTCTGGGTTTCAGCACCGACATCGGCAAGCAGTAAGTCACCTGGTTGCAGGGGGTGGTGATAATGCTCGTTATGCAAGACTTCGCCGTGAACAGTGACAATACTGTTGTATGAGGTGGTCATATTATGGGCAATAAAAACCCCTTCCATTGCTGCACGGACTTCTGCTTCAAGTTTGGCTTTTGGTGTTGCTCCCATGCCGACTTTGTGTGCTGCAACAGTGACAGCAGCAGCTTTTCGCAACTCAACTAAAGCAGCATCATCGTGGGTGAGGCGTAAAGAAACGATCGCCTTGGCTAACTCCAAGTCAATTCCTTGAGGAGGACTTTGCGGTAAAACCCATCTATTTAATAGCTGCGACTGCTGCGTCCAAGTAGCAGATTCTTGCACGGGAATTGTGGCCGCACCTTCTAGCCAGAACTCTAATTCTGCCATTGGTCTTGCAACGTCTGCCCCAACCTTTTGGGCTATTTCATCACGCGTTGGCATTTCTCCATGCCAAAGGGCGCTGCTAGGTTGGGGATCATCCATGAATAGTTCTAGCTTGCCCGCTTCTAAGCGAATAGCTACATTTGACAACGGTAGTCCCGCAAAGTAGAGGAAATGACTACTAGCGCGAAAAGGAAAGACATTTGCGGGAAAGTTACGTGGGCTGCTGCCTCCCGACCAAATAATTGCCGGAAAATCAATCAGGTTGGCTAGTCGTTGTCGGCGATCGCGTAGGGTATCGATCAGGGAACTAGTGGTGTTTTGAATAAGCATAGATCGAAACTCGAACAAAAGGATAAAAGTTATTCTTCCGCCTTCATTTAGTCTTTATCGTCATCATCGTCTTTATCGTCATCATCCCTGCGATTGCCTCTTTCGTCCGTTTTGTCGTCATCATCGTTGTCATTCTGGTTAAGCTGTTGTTCTGGTTTTTGTCGCTCGATTGGAGCTAATGGCTGCTGTTCCCTAGCACCGCAGCTGACTAATCCCCCATAAATTAGCACTAGGTTGAAAGCAGCTAAGATAGCCCAGATAATTTTTATCCTCAAGTTGCCGTTTGTATTTAACATTGACCCTAGTTTTTGGAAATTGTATTACTTAATTTCTCAGATCGACTTTATGCTAATTATTGATGATTGAGCAAAACGTCAAACCCCACCTAGAGCGACAGGACAGTATAAATTCCTTACACAAAAACCATACAGGATTTTACTGGCTTGCTGCAAGCGTCTACACCCTTCTCAAGTAGGGGAATTTGCTTTGGCACAGTCAAGCGAATCAAGAGCAAAGGATTGCGATCGCGCTTTGTGACGAAAGCCTGTTGAATTTTGGCACTTGGTGCGATCGCCGCTTCTCAAAAAAAGTCCCTAGATTAAAGCCTTACAGCAAGTTTTTTCAGTTGCTAGAGAGTAAGCACAGATTTCGGCAATTTGGCAACCGATGTTTCACTGTTGCAGTTTCAATAGAGATATCAACAGCGCCCAACAGTGAAAAAGCTGTGCTTTGAAACACAGCTAAAACCTCTGCATCACTTTTGCCGCTCTATGCCAGTTGTAGAAATAGTGCTGTAGAATGCCTCTACATAATTGATACAGCACTTGACCATCGTTCTACAACTGGTTAGAAATCCAACAAAAACTCAAAAATGCTGCATGTAAACATTTAATCGAGGGTGCGTAAATTTCTAACGCATTCATGATACGTATACAAAGCTGCAAATTTGCCGCCTCAACTTCCAGAGTAACTTTATGAAACAAATTATTACTCAAGTCGATGCCTTCAGCAATAAACACTTTACAGGTAACCCTGCTGCCGTCTGTGTTTTGCCTGCTCCCCAAGATGATGGCTGGATGCAAAACGTAGCGCAGGAGATGAATTTATCTGAGACGGCTTTTTTAATCAAACAGGACGATGGCTTTAATCTGCGTTGGTTTACGCCGATGGTGGAAGTGCCGCTTTGTGGTCACGCAACCTTAGCTAGTGCCCATGTGCTTTGGTCACAGGGGTATCTGTCACCTGATGAAGCCGCGCGTTTCTACACCAAAAGTGGAGTACTGATTGCCAAGCTACAAGGTGAGTGGATTGAGCTAGATTTTCCTGTGAATTGCTCAAAAGCAACGGTAGCCCCGCCAGGACTCAACGAAGCTTTAGGTGTTCCCTACAAATCTGTCTTGCAGAATTCTCTGGGTTATTTGGTGGAAGTGGAATCGGAAGATTTATTGCGGCAAATGCAGCCCAATTTCCAGCAATTAAAAAATTTACCTATTTCTAATGTCATAGTTACAAGTCTTGCTAAGTCTGATTCAGCCTATGACTTCATCTCTCGCTTCTTTGCACCGGGAGTGGGTATTAATGAAGACCCAGTTACCGGATCTGCCCATTGCTGTCTCGCTCCCTTCTGGCGCGATCGCCTACACAAAGATGAGTTCTTAGCTTATCAGGCATCAAGTCGCGGTGGGGTAGTGAAAGTGAGTTATGCAGGAGGCGATCGCGTCTTTTTAGCTGGACAAGCCGTAACTGTTCTGCGAGGCGAATTAATGACGTCGTAGTCAGAAGGCAGGGGGAGCAGGGGGAGCATTGTACAGACGCGATTAATCGCGTCTCTACTCAGCACTGTTATTGGGTGAGTCACAATATTTAAAGAAGCCCATATTTTAGTTTTTTCAAATGTCTACTAAACAAATAAATAGTCGAAGTCCGGTCATATCTTGTGACTGGTCGATTGAGCAATTACCTGGATTGAGCGAAGAAGAACAATCCAAACTACAAAATTGTGGGATTAAAACTACACTAGCGCTAGTCAAACAAGGGAAGACTTTAGAGATGAGGGTGGCGTTAGCAAATAAACTACAGGTTCATCTTCAGCATGTAAATAAGTGGATGGCTTTGGCTGACTTGGCGCGTATTCCCAGCGTGGGTATACAATATTGCGGTCTATTGCTCCATGCGGGTATTGGTTCTGTAGGACAGTTAACTCAAACTCCCACTCACAGATTGCACCGACAAATTTTGCGCTTGCAGGTAGCAACAATGCAACGGCGAGATTTGTGCCCAGCAATTGAGTTAGTCCAACAATGGAGCCAACAAGCGAAAATAGTGCTGAGTGCTGAGTGATGGGTCAAAAGTCAAGGGTAGAGACGCGATTAATCGCGTCTGTACAAGAGTCAAGAGTCAGTATTTATTCCCCTTGTCCTCCTTGTCCCCTCTGCTCCCCTGCTCCCTAATCCTTAGCCAATACGCCATTGAGGAAGATATCAGCCAATCCTTCTGCCATTTGCTGCATTTGTTCGGGAGAGGCGTCAGGTTCCATGAGTGTGTTGTTGGAAAAACCTGCGATCGCAAACATTCCCAAGAAAACTTTGGCGACAAGATTGGCATCCATCTGGCGGTAAATGCCTCTATCCATCGCTGTTTGAAAGAATGCTTCAGCAACATCAGTCATTTTGGTAATGACTTCTAATTGGATGCGATCGCGCAGATCTGGGTGAAACTGCACTTCCATAAAACAAACCCGCATCAAGTCAGCATTTTTTTTGAAATTCCACATCCGGCGGCGCATCACCTGAGCTACAGCTTTATAGCTGCCCATTTCACTCAATTCTGTTAGCAAATCTGTGAGAATCTCCACCCAGCCAGTAGTGGCTACTTCCACCAAAATCGCCTTTTTATTGGGAAAATGACGAAACAGCGTACCTTCGGCTACACTTGCTGCTTGTGCTAAGTCACGGGTGGTAGTGCCATCAAATCCTTGGGCGGCAAACAAACGCTGTGCTGCCTGTAAAATCCGGGTGCGTGTCTGTGCCTCTGATGGCGGGGGAGAATTAAAAACTCGCATGGCAGTTATGGTGAAATCTCTGGAACACGATTTGTAGCATTATTGTCTAACGTCAAGTACAAAGAAGCCCTGAAAGCTTAATACAAGATTAACGCCCTGTTTGATAAGTAGCCTATTTCTCAGGTAATGTAACTTTACTTTAATTTTTGCTTATGAACCAGCCCAGCTACTCAATTTTAGATTTTAGATTTTGCAGAAAGTGGGCGGTTGCCTGTACCGTCCCGCTCAACTTTCTAAGACGGATTTTGGATTGGTTAAATAAAGTCTCTGTCACGTCGCAGCGGCTGTTTGCAATTTTGCTAGCTCTATTAATTCTATCGTGGGGGATATTACCAAGAATCGCTCTGGCTGAGACTCAGACGGTAGCACCTCCCCAACAACCGTTGCAAAGAACTCAAACCCCACCAAAGCAAAGTTCGATACAACCTTATTTGGATCGAGTGATCAAGCAGTTGACAGAGTTTCGCCTCGACAATGGTTTGAAATTCATTGTTTTGGAACGGCATCAAGCGCCAGTAGTTTCCTTTCTTACCTATGCAGATGTGGGTGGTGTGGATGAGCCGGATGGGAAAACTGGTGTAGCCCACTTTCTTGAGCATTTGGCGTTCAAAGGCACAACACGCATTGGTACGGAAAACTACATAGCTGAGAAGCCGCTATTAGATCGTTTGGAGCAGTTGGATACCCAAATTAAAACAGCGAAAGCCGATGGTAAAAAAGATGAAGTTGCTCGGTTACAAGCTGAGTTTAAACAAGTAGAATCACAAGCAGCCAAGCTAGTCAAGCAAAATGAGCTAGGGCAAATTGTGGAACAAGCGGGAGGCGTGGGTTTAAATGCTAACACTTCAACCGAAGCCACCCGTTATTTTTACAGCTTTCCTGCCAATAAGTTGGAACTGTGGATGTCGCTAGAGTCAGAGCGATTTCTGGAACCTGTATTTCGTGAGTTCTATAAAGAAAAAGATGTAATTTTAGAAGAACGACGGATGCGGGTAGAGAATTCACCTATTGGGCTGATGGTGGAAAAGTTTATCGATGCTGCTTACAAAGTCCATCCTTACAGGCGTCCGGTGATTGGCTATGACGAAGATATCCGCAATCTCACACTTGAAGATGTAGAGAAATTTTTTGCAACCTACTACGTACCAAGCAATTTAACGATCGCCATTGTCGGAGATGTCAACCCGGTTGAGGTGAAAAAACTGGCGCAAACTTACTTTGGACGCTATCAAGCAAAACCTAAAGCACAGCCAAAAATTCTCACAGAACCGAAGCAGACACAAACACGGGAAGTTACTTTGCAGCTACCTTCTCAACCCTGGTATTTAGAAGGCTATCACCGTCCGGCAATTACTCACCCAGATAATGCGGTTTATGAAATAATTGGCAGTTTATTAAGTGATGGGCGGACGTCGCGGTTGTATAAATCTTTGGTAGAAGAGCAACGCTTGGCTTTGAATGCACAGGGTTTCAGTGGATTTCCGGGGGATAAGTATCCAAATTTGATACTTTTATATGCTCTCACGGCTCCTGGTCACACAGTTGATGAGTTGGCGGTGGCTTTACGAAAGGAAATTGACTCTTTGAAAACTGAGCCTGTTTCAGCGATTGAGTTGGAACGTGTGAAAACTCAAGCAAGGGCGGGTTTGTTGCGGACTCTCGCCTCTAATATGGGGATGGCTCAGCAATTGTTGGAATATGAGGTGAAAACTGGCTCTTGGCGAAATTTGTTTAAGCAGTTGGATCAAATTGCAGGTGTGACGACTGCTGATATTCAGCGTGTGGCGAAGGGGACGTTTACACCGGAGAATCGCACGATTGGTAAGTTGTTGTCGAAACAGGGATGAGAAACGAACCGCAAAGGACGCAAAGGGCGCGTTCGCGCAGCGTCTCGTAGAGAAGGATGAGAGATATGCAGAGGTACAAGGTGAAGGGTAAAAGGCGGATGAGATTGAAAATTCAAAATGGTAAGAGGCTTTTGTATGCTTTGGTAGTTACTTTTGCTTTTTTACTTTTAACTTTTAACTTTTCTCTGGCGGCGACGGCGGAGGCGAAGCATTACACGGAGTTGCAGCTTGCACCGCTGGCTGAGATTAAGTTACCCAAGTATGAGCGGTTTGTTCTCCAAAACGGCATGGTTGTCTATTTGATGGAGGATCATGAACTGCCTTTGGTGAATGGTACAGCGTTGCTGCGTACAGGGAGCCGTTTGGAACCATTAGATAAAGTCGGGTTGGCTGATTTTACAGGCGCGGTGATGCGGACTGGAGGAACTAAGAAGCATTCGCCTAATCAGCTAAATGAAATGTTGGAACAACGAGCGGCTGCGGTGGAAACTAGTATTGGCGAAGCTGCTGGTAATGCTAGCTTTGCAGCACTCACTGAAGATTTAGAAACGGTGTTTGGGTTGTTTACTGAAGTGCTGCGTGAACCTGTGTTTGCTCAAGAAAAGCTAGATTTAGCTAAGACACAGGCGAGGGGTGGTATTGCTCGTCGCAATGACGATCCAGATGATATTGCTAGTCGGGAATTTCGCAAATTGATTTATGGCAAAGAAAGCCCTTACGCGCGCACGATAGAGTATGCGACGCTGGAGCAGGTTTCTCGTGAGGATTTGCTCAAATTTTATCAGCAATATTTCCATCCCAATAATCTAATTTTAGGGATTGTGGGAGATTTTGATGCAAAGAAAATGCGATCGCTTATTCAAGCTAAGTTTGGCGACTGGAAGCGTAACCCCCAAATTGCTAAACCCCAGTTACCGGAGGTGTCGCCAGCTAATACAGGCGGAGTCTTTTTTGTGAATCAGCCGCAACTGACTCAAAGTAGTATTCTCGTTGGGCATTTAGGCGGACGGTTCGACAATCCAGACTATGCGGCTTTGGATGTGTTGAATGGGGTGTTAAATGGGTTTGGCGGACGCTTGTTTAATGAGGTGCGATCGCGTCAAGGTTTAGCTTACTCAGTATACGGCTTCTGGAGTCCCCGCTACGATTACCCTGGCATGTTCATTGCTGGTGGACAAACGCGCTCTGACGCTACTGTGCAGTTTGTCAAAGCTTTGCAGGCTGAAATTAAACGTATCCAAGCTCAAAGAGTGACAGCAAAAGAACTGGCTTTTGCTAAAGAGTCTACGCTTAACTCTTTTGTTTTCAATTTTCAAGATCCTAGCCAAACATTATCACGGTTGATGCGATACGAATATTATGGCTATCCGGCTGATTTCCTATTTCGCTATCAAAAAGCCGTAGCCGCAACCACAGCGGCTGATGTGCAGCGAGTAGCAAAGCAATACCTGAAGCCAGAAAATATTGTGACTTTGGTGGTGGGGAATCAAACCGCCATTCAACCGCCCTTGACGCAGCTAGCAGCAAAGGTGACGCCGATAGATGTAACTATTCCCGGTTCAAAACCACAAGCGAATAATTAATCGAGCTTGCTCGTCTATACAGTTCAGTTAAGGATTGTCTGTACAGATTTCATGCAGTGTAGAGACGTTGCAATGCAACGTCTCAGAGCGAGGTTATCAGCGTGCAAATTATCTTATCCCAAGCGTATTGGTCTATAAAAACTGTGTAGAGACGCGCTAAATCGCGTCTCTACCCATATGGAGCAACAAGCGAAATACAAAAATACCAACACCATCTATAAAATTGCCATTTTAAAGACAAAAATTCTTTGATTATGTCTTTGAAATTAACCTAAAAATTTTGAATTCATAAGATTACATTCCAGAATAGTAGAGAGGGATTTTGGATTTGTAGTTTAATCTGATCCAAGACTGTTTTATTTACTATCACCGTATTTCGGGAGGGAAACATGGCGAAGATAATAATCTCCAATTTGTATGCTAGTAGTGAAGAAAATCTGCTCACTGAACTAGAACCTTGGGAAATGAAGGCTGTGGAGGGTGGTTTAAGAAGAAGGAGAAGAAGAGGAACAACTGGAACAACTGGAGCGACTGGAACAACTGGAAGTACGATCACAATCGACACAAGTGTAATAACAGGAACGATAGCAGATATGAATGATGTTCTTGATAGGCTGTCATCACAACTAAATCAAACACTTCAGAGTGTAGAAGTAGTGGAAGAATAAATGTATGAGTCAGCAGATTGTTTTGAATTAAGTTTTCTTATGATTATCGTGCGTTCTGAATCTAATTAACGTTAGAACGCACGATTTTTTATTAGAATTACCAAATATAAAACTCTCAACAAGCTCAAATTCACTACTTAATCTAAGATTCCTGGCTTCAACTAAAATTCCCGACTTCTTTAAGAAGTCGGGAATCTTATTTAATTTAAAGATCTAAAAGACTCAAGTCATTTATTTATGTCTTTTAAACTAAGTTTAAAACCTTGACTTTCCTCGTTATTCTGAATAAAAATTGCATTAACGGTTAAGCGAAACACAGCTTAATTGCCCACAAAAACTACTGACTGGAAAACAAGTATTTAAGGAGTTAATTATGGCAAACATCACTCTTTCTGAACTTCGTAACGCTGGTTCTCAATTGTTCCAAGATTCCGAAAGCTTTCTCAATGACCTCAGCGATGTAGATGCAATCTCCGGTGGTTACGACAACTTCAGCGACTTTTACGGATTTGACAAGATAATCGAAGGCTACGTCAATGTATATGCCATCGGTCATGTTACTTACCTAGCTAAGTCATTTAGCTCCAACGACTACTCAGGTGGTTACTAATAGCTTTGTAGTTAACTACTGAGCTAATAGCTCTCCTGGGATAAAAAGGAAAAGCAATCTCTAAGATAAACATGAGATTTTTGGGTTACCCAATACTCAGGAGAAGCTGTCAAATTAAACACTCTCAATAGAATTTGCAACAAGTATTTAAGGAGTAAATTATGGCAACTATCACTCTTTCTGAACTTCGTAACGCTGGTTCTCAATTGTTCCAAGATTCCGAAAGCTTTCTCAATGACCTCAGCGATGTAGATGCAATCTCTGGTGGTTATGACAACTTCAGCAACTTTCATGGATTTGACAAGCTGATTGAAGGCTATGTCAATGTATATGCCATCGGTCATGTTACCTACCTAGCTAAGTCATTCAGCTCTAACGACTACTCCGGTGGTTACTAATAGCTTTGTAGTTGACTACTGAGCTATCTGGCTATTCTGAGATAAAAGGGAAAAGCAACCTGTGAGATAAAACTGAGGTTTCTGGGTTACCAAATACTCAAAATAGCCAACAAAATTAAACACTCTCAATAAAATTTGCAACAAGTATTTAAGGAGTAAATTATGGCAACTATCACTCTTTCTGAACTGCGTAATGCTGGTTCACAACTATTTCAAGATTCTGAAAGCTTTCTCAATGACCTCAGCGATGTAGATGCAATCTCTGGTGGTTATGATTCTGGCTTCAGCGACTTTCATGGATTTGACAAGCTGATTGAAGGCTATGTCAATGTATATGCCATCGGTCATGTTACCTACCTAGCTAAGTCATTCAGCTCTAACGACTACTCTGCTTACTAATAGCTTTGTAGTTGACTACTGAGCTATCTAGCTCTCCTGAGATAAAAAGGGAAAGCAATCTTTGTGATAAACATGATATTTCTTGATTACCAAATACTCAGGAGAAGCTATCAAATTCACTATTCTACAAATGATTTGCAACAAGTATTTAAGGAGTAAATTATGGCAACTATCACTCTTTCTGAACTACGTAATGCTGGTTCCCAACTGTTCCAAGATTCCGAAAGCTTTCTTAATGACCTCAGCGATGTAGATGCAATCTCTGGTGGTTATGATGATTTCAGCAAATTTTATGGATTTGAAAAGATAATTGAAGGCTATGTCAATGTATATGCCATCGGTCATGTTACCTACCTAGCTAAGTCATTCAGCTCCAATGACGCCAGCGCTTACTAATAGCTTTGTAGTTGACTACTAAGCTAATGGCTCTCCTGGGAAATAAAGATAAAAAACAATCTCTGAGCTAAATCTGAGATTTATCGATTACCAAACACCCAGGAGAAGCTATCAAATTAAACACTCTCAAGATAATTTTCAACAATAATTTTAGGAGAAAATCATGGCAACTATCACTCTTTCTGAACTACGTAATGCTGGCTCTCAATTGTTCCAAGATTCCGAAAGCTTTCTCAATGACCTCAGCGATGTAGATGCAATCTCTGGTGGTTATGATAATTTCAGCAAATTTTATGGATTTGACAAGATAATCGAAGGCTATGTCAATGTATATGCCATCGGTCATGTTACCTACCTAGCTAAGTCATTCAGCTCCAATGACGCCAGCGCTTACTAATAGCTTTGTAGTTGACTACTGAGCTATTTAGCTCTCCTGGGATAAATGGAAAAGCAATCTCTGAGATAAATCTGAGTTTGAATTACCAAATACCCAGGAGAAGCAAATAAATCAAGCAATGTAGGAGTAAATTATGGCAACTATCTTTCTTTCAGAACTGCGTAATGTTGGCTCACAACTATTCCAAGATTCTGAAAGCTTTCTCGATGACATGAACGATTTAGATTCTATCTCTGGTAGTTATGATTCTGGCTTTAGCAACTATTCAGGATATACGAAGCTGATTGAGGGATATGTCATTACATACGCTATTGATCAGATTGTTTACTTAGCCAAGTCATTCAGTTCCTACGACGGCTCTAATCGCTAATAGCTCTCTTGGGAAGAAAAAGCAATTCCAAATACCGCATGGTTCTAATTGTTAATTAATCATGCTGTATCCCTAGCAAAGTTGTTAATAAATATTAACCTTGCCTCCATTGTAGTTGACTAATTTTTAGCTATTTGCTGAGTTTAATTAAATAATTTACAGCTTTGTCTAGATCACATTGAGCAATTGTTTAATTATTGCTTCAAAGATGAAGTAAATGGCAAAAATCTAAATCTCTGATTTGCATACCGCTGATTCAGAAACCTTGCTAACTAATCTCAATAATGTGGATTCTATATATGGTGGTGAAGAATACGCTTTTGCTCAGACTCTTAACTTTGGTATGAATATAATTGAAGCTGCGATCGCAATATTTGCAATCTCCAGCATTGTGTGGATTGTAAAGTCATTCAACGCTGAAAAATTCATGCCATAAAAAAACTAACTCTCTTCCTGTAGTGAGTGATTTCATCAAAACCTGGCACAATGCTCGACAAGAGGTTTTCTATGATTGCTGTTTGGACATCCTTATGGTGGATATATAGTTTCTTGATCTACCAAAATGAGCTTTTAACTAAGCAAGAAGTTTTAGTTGTTAACTTTGAAAACTATCTAAGAATATGCCACCATTTGTATTAAGTTCTCAAAATGTTGTAGACTACCTGATTTCCCAAGGTCTGTGTACTCAAGAAGAGCGGGTTTTGAACAACATTGAACCCAAACCTGCCAAAAACTTTAACTTATTACTCAGCTTACAAAATGATCGGAAACTTCTTGTTAAGCAAGAGCGTTATAACCGAGAAGGCAAAACTGCTGGTGACTTTTTGAATGAATGGCGAGTTCACGAGTTTCTGCAAAAATTTCCAGAATTGGGCCAAATTTACCCATTTTTTTCAGAAGCGGTGCATTTTAACGCCGAACATTCAATCCTTGTTTTCAATTATTTAAGTGACTACCGTGATCTGACTGATTTTTACATCAAGGAAAATTACTTTCCTAGCGAGATTGCAACGGTAGTTGGAACTACTCTAGCATCAATTCATCGCCTAACTATTGACCATCAAGACTATCGGAAGTTCATCCAAAATAGCGAGGATACATTTAGTCAACAAGCTCCTAATCTGGCTCGTGGTTTAGATAGAATCACTCCAGCAGTGTTTGGGATGGTTCCGAGTCATGGTTTAAAATTCTTTGCCCTTTATCAACGTTATGACAGTTTAGGACAAGCGATCGCAGATTTGAGCAATGCTTTCACTCCATGTTGTCTAACCCATAATGACCTGAAGCTGAACAATATTCTTTTATCTTTAAATTGGGAAGAAGCAGTTTTCCAAGAATCGCCTATAACTGACAGCATTATTCGATTGATTGACTGGGAACGCGGTGCTTGGGGAGATCCAGCTAATGATTTAGGAACATTAGTCGCCAGCTACCTGCAAATCTGGCTATACAGCTTAGTTACTAGTAATACGATCGCGATCGAAGAATCTTTACGTCTAGCCACTACCCCTTTACAACTACTCCAACCTTCAATGGTGGCGTTGGTTACTGCTTATTTAGCTGACTTCCCCGAAATCTTAGAGCGTCGTCCTGATTTCTTGCAACGAGTTATGCAATTTTGTGGTTTAGCTTTGATTAGAGCTATTCAAGCACAACTCCAGCACGAAAAAACTTTTGGGAATGTGGGTATCTGTATGCTCCAAGTTGCTAAGAGTTTGCTGTGTCGTCCAGAAGCATCAATTCCTACGATTTTTGGTATGCAAGAATCACACCTCACTCCACAAGCTTATCTCCCGCTTAGAAGCAGATAATATCGGTCAAAGCTAGTAACGCAGGTATGAAGGGGATGAAGGAAAAGAAGAAGAGTAATTATTAGCAAGCTTCCCCTGTTCCTTCCGTTTCCCCTGCTCCCTATCCCCATAAACTTACAAGCAAGAAGTATATATGCAACTATTAGATTCACTGGAAAGTAAACTGCAAGATGTTCCAGAGTCATTGCAGACATCACTGGAAGACATCGTTCATCAGGTTCAGATTGAGTCTCACTATTGTATTAGACACCCAGACTACAAACCTTTGGAATTGCCAGAGTCAGCAGTTGCTCGCTTTCAGCAATTGTCTTTAGATCTCCAAAATAAATATTTAATTCTGCAACTGCGTAGTTTTCTTTACGGTATTTACTATAATGGCTCTTTGAAACGTGACCTCGGCTCCAATGCAGAGGTCACAAATTTAGCACTAAACCAAAATCTCGAAAATAACACCTTATTGGGTGTAGATTTAGCGTTTTACGATCGCCTGCACGAAAGCAACAGGGGTGAAGGCTATTGGAGTCATGATTGGCTGGTAGTCAAAGAAGCAACAGATGAGACTTTGGTAGTACAAAAGAATGGTTTAACGCTGCATATTGAGCGTCAAATCCATTTGCAACCACAAGACCAAGCTGTCACTGTCGGTAAGTCGGTGGCGATCAAAATGCCCAAGAATGTCGTGCAAAACGGGTTCTATATGGCAGTAGCTAATGCCGCTTCTACCCCAAATCATCAAAATATCGTGCGCGTCTACTTCAACTTAACTCCAGAAGGTGCAGTTGCAGTCATGGACAGTTTGACAAGTCAGCTCAACGCTCTGGGGATTTCTTTCTCGTTTAAGGTGCTATACAATCCCTCAGATTATCACCGTTATGACTCAGGCGTGCTGTATTTTGGCAAAAGCAACTATGAATTTGTCCACCCAGTATTAGAGAGGGTGTATGCAGAACACCAATCGTATTTTGATGAGCCAGTACCTTTGTTTACCAAATTCCTAGCACCTGGGTTAGCGATCGCTGAAGAACCAAATCGCAAATTTGGTGATCAAGAAAGTTTTGGTACGAACCGCTGTCAAGTTATTGCCAATGGTTTGCTCGATGCTTGGCAACAAGGCAATGATACGCCAGCAGGTCGGATGGCATCGATTCTGCAACATTTCTCTTTACACGATATTGAATTGCAACGTCCTTACCTCAATGCCAATTCAGACGATATCTACACTTCCTTGAATTTATGAAATGGTGAGTCAGGAGCCGATCAATTTCAGAATACAGAAGCCACTTGAATTCTGAAATCTGGCTCCTGCTTAATACTGCTTCTGTACTATAGTAATCCGGTTTGATTGCTGAATCACTTGTAGAGGAAGGGAATGGGGAATAGGGAATGGGGAATAGGCAAGAAGTAATAAAGGTGTACTGATACCATTTCTTGATGAAGACACGGCTAATTAGCCTGCCTTCGCTTCGTTCGGGTAGCCCCAGGCTTCAGCCTGTGGAGAATATAGCGCAGCCTTTGTTTTTGAGCCAGCGACTTCTAGTCTGTGGGCGAATTTACAAAGGTTATTGGCGTGCAAATTATCTTATCCCAAGCGTATTACAATTTAAACCACTCTTATTAAAGAGTGGTTTTGTAGTTAATCCTAGTTTGAGGGCAGGCTTAAGCTTGATTCAATACAACTTTAGACGATTGAGAATTAGCATCTTCAGTCAGCTTTGCTATTGTTTCGACAGCAGCAATTTGTTGCTTTAACCAATTAGTAAATAAATCTCCCATAATCTTAAGGCGTCGCTGCTCATCTAATTGAGGTTTTATGATTTCTTCAACTGCAATTATATGCACTCCTTTTAGCGTAGTTATGGGCTTGAGAATCTGTGGGGGACTAGCTGAAAAAACTGCTGCTGCAAACTCTGGTCTAAAATCGCTGCGAAGACGAATTCCTTGATATCCTCCAGCACGGCGAGTTTCTGGATCTTGGATATGTTGGCGGGCGATTTCTTGGAAACTTATTTCGCCTTCTTGCAGAGCATAAAACAGTTCTAAAGCTAAGTCTTCATCATCTAATACAACTTCATAGGTTACTGCTCCGATATAATCGAGTTGGTGTGCATAAAAAAACGGTTCTACTTTATCCGCAAATAAATGATTTGCTAACTTTGCAGATAGTAAGTTGGTTTGAGCTATTGTTTCAAAATCATCCAGAGAAAGATGATATTTTTTTAACCATGCCCAAGTATCTTCTGCTTTGATAAGTTTGTTAGCTAAACGTAGGCTATCTGCCGCCTGTTGCAGTTCTTCTGTACTAATTTGAATACCTGCTTTTTCTGCCTCATCTGTAATAATTTTACGAGTTGCGATCGCTTCCAATACACTGGGGATTTGACAAGAAAGTTTGATGTGATAAAGAATATCCTCAGGAGAAACAGTTAATACTTGGGAAATCATCTCATTCCTCCGATTATCAACTAATTTTATAGAGTGATCCAAGCTAGTTTTAGACAATAATAATTGTATATGTATCATCTTTGTTAAATACAATTTAATCGTCTTTATACAATAGTAGCTTTAATACTTTATCTGGTGACAATCACAAAATGTTTTTTTGTTAAAACAAAGATTTTTATTTGTCTTTTTAAACCTAAGTGTAAGTATTAAATTAAATGTCTAAAGATAAACAACAGCAACTAAACGGGGAGCATCTCAATAAATGCAAATTCGCCTACAGACTAGAAGTCGCTGGCTCAAAAACAAAGCCTGCTCTTAGCTGGCTGAAATTTTTAAAGCCTTCTAAGAGAAGGCTTTGCCCGTGTAGCCGCACCCTTTAGGGTGTAGGCGCATTTATTGAGATGCACCCAACTAAATGTTTGTAAAAAACTTTACTAAAGAAGCATGAAGTATAAAAGATGTTCGCGTAGCGCCAACTATACGAGAAGAATGAACCAAGATACTCGTAAAAGTAAAATATAGCCACGCTTCACGAACTCCTGTTGTGGACTAAAAGTAAAAAAGCTGACAACACAGGTTTTTCAGCTTTATGGAATAGTATCTTTATTTATGTCGCAGTCTACCAAACTAATGATTAAAGCTCCAGACCACCTTTTTGCAACTTCTTAAACGGATCTAAGATAAAGTCAATAACCCGACGCTGGCGAATAATTACTTCTGCATTTGCTGTTTGACCAGGCGTTAAGGGGATACGTCTGTTGCCAGCTTCGATATAAGGCTGATCTAAAGTAATATCCAACTCATAAGTTTCTATGTTGCTTTGGTTGCCTTGGCTGTTAGTCTGAACTTTTGAGTTAGGTGAAATCCAGCTAACGCGCCCTTCCACCACTCCATAATCTTGGAATGGATAAGCATCAAACTTGATTTTGACTGGCATTCCTACCTTTAAGAAACCACTTTGTTCGCTGGGCATTTGTGCTTTGAGAATCAAAGGAGTATTAGTGGGTGCAATTTGGGCAATCATCTGTCCTGGTTCTACTACAGATCCAGGTTTTTGGATGGGTAACTCAAAAACTGTGCCATCAATAGGCGATCGCACTACTCGTTGCTGTAACTGGAACTTGATGGATGTAATCTGGCCTCCGGTTTGAGCAACTTCCGATTGTAGGGATGTGATTTGTGATTGCACATCTTTAACCTGCTCCTGATTTTTGAGTACCGCCAGTTTGCCTGATTGAACCACGCTTTGATAGCTGCTTCGCTGCTCTTGCAGCCGCAGTTTGGCTTGCTCAATATCTGACTGGGCTTGACTCATAATCGCCTGATAGTTGCCGAATTGCTCTTGTAAGCGCAACTGGGCTTGTTTGATATTGCTTTTCGCTTCTTCCAGGGAACTGAGGCTTTCTTCTGCGGTCTTTTCCAGTTCCACAACTTTGGTTTGGGCAATTGCACCTTGCTTCAAAAGTTCGCGATAGCGTTTGATTTCTGCTACATCTCTGCTCAAACGACTGTTAGCTAACTTCTGAGTAGTCTGGGTGGAATTGATATTCTGTCTAGCCTGCTCCACTAAGGCTTGTTTTTCCATTCTTTGTAAGAGATACGCACTCTTACTAGCATCCAAGTTTTGCTGCGCCTGATTAACTTGGGCGATTTTTTCCAATTGTTGGGATTGGTTTTGTTGCTCTTGAATGTTAATCGTCAGGATAATTTGGTTTTTGAGTAGCTCTAGTTGCGATCGCCGGTTTATTAACCCTTCCAGCTTTGCCTGTGTCTGTTGCAGTTCTGAGCGCAGAACATCAGACTCCAGTTCAACCAAAACCTGCCCGGCTTTTACGGTTGTGCCTGGTTTGACGCTGACAGTAGTGATGCTACTAGTAACTGGACTATCCAATCTTTGGGTTGCTCCATTGGGTTCCATACGCCCTCTAGCATTTCCTGTCTCATCAACCTGGGAAAGCATCGCCCAAGGTAAAACGATCCCAGCAAAGCTGATCAGCAAATACAGCATGGAGCGCGTCCAAGCCTTTGGTAAGGCATCTAGCAGTTCCTCTGTGCCATAAAACCAATCATTGCTTTGAGCCGCTTTCTTTGTTCGAGGATGAACAACGCCACCCGCGTCCTCAAACAGGAGATACTCATCCTCCTTTGGCGTGGGAGGCGCATATGAGGAATTTTGAGATGTATGTGGCATAAGTATTCAAGGCTCCAAATTCAGTAAGGGTTAAGGGTAGAGACGCGATTAATCGCGTCTGTACAAGGGTCAAGGGTAGAGACGCGATTAATCGCATCTGTACAAGGGTCAAGGGTAGAGACGCGATTAATCGCGTCTGTACAAGGGTCAAGGGTAGAGACACGATTAATCGCGTCTGTACAGGGGTCAAGGGTCAATATTTGGACTTTGGACATTTGACTCTTGACTCCCCGAAACGAAGTGGAGGGGTCTTAAGCTGTTTGAGCTAGCTGTTGCTGGTTGAGATAGAAGTAATGACCTCTTCTGGTGATTAATTCGTCGTGAGTACCGCTTTCGACCAATAGGCCACGATCTAAAACCAAAATCAAATCAGCATGACGCACTGTGGAGAGGCGATGAGCAATGATCAGGCTTGTGCGTCCTTGGAGAATTTTTTTGAGGTTGTTCTGAATAATCCGCTCAGATTCAGCGTCTAGATGGCTGGTTGCTTCATCTAATACTAAGAAGGAGGGATTTCCTAGCAAAGCACGGGCGATCGCCAGACGTTGGCGTTGTCCACCAGATAACATACCTCCACCTTCACCAATTTGAGTTTCGTAACTCATTGGCATTTGTTTAATAAAGTCATCTGCTCCCGCTAGACGCGCGGCTTCAATCACCTCTTCTAGGGAGGCTTCTGGATGAGCAATGCTGATGTTTTCGCGAATCGTACCGCCAAACAAAAAGGTATCTTGATCTACAACGCCAATTTGTGAACGCAGCGATCGCAGGGAAATATTAGTTACATCTTGAGCGTCAATCAATACTTTTCCATCTGTTGGCGGATATAGTCCTAAAATCAATTTGGATAGGGTAGTTTTGCCAGAACCACTACGCCCTACAACCGCTACGGTTTGTTCAGCTTTAATTTCAAAACTAAGATTTTCTAGGACATTAATATCGCTTTCTGGGTGATAGCGGAAAGTGACATTATCAAAGCGAACTTGACCGCGTAAATTTAGTAAAGACTGGCGGGGTTGATGTTGTAAATCTTCTTCAGGTTCCGCTTCTAAAACATCATTAATCCGCTCTGTAGAAATAATTACTTCCTGCAATTGATTCCACAGGACTACAAGCCTTTGAAATGGACGAATCACGTTGCTTAACAACATATTGAATGCAACTAATTGTCCAATTGTTAGTTGGTTTTGAATTACTAACCATGCCCCAAACCAAAGTAATCCTGTGGATACTAGTGTTTCAATACCGGAACTGAAAACTTGCAGTTGGTTACTAATTATCTGTCCACTAAATGTTTTTTTAATAACATTATTCAGCAGTTCTTCCCAATGCCAGCGTACTGTCTGCTCAATTGCCATAGAGCGAATTGAGCGAATTCCTGTGAGGGATTGAATCAGATAACTATTCTCTTTAGCTGCGGCACTAAAAACTTCGCGGCTAATGCGGCGCAAGAAAGGTGTGGCGACGAGTGCTAGCAGCACAAAAGGTGGCACGATCGCTAAACTGAACAATGCCATTTGCCAGCTGTACCAAAACATCAACCCCAGATAGATAAACACTGTCAGCAAATCCAAAATGATCGACAGTGCTTCTCCAGTCAAAAAGCGCTGAATTTTTTGATTTTCTTGGACGCGAGACACAATATCGCCAACGTAACGCGATTCAAAGAAGGCTAAAGGCAAGCGGAAGGTATGTTTGATAAAACCGACCAACAGCGCAACACTAATCCGGTTGGCTGTGTGATCCAGCAGATATTGCCGCAGTCCGTTGATGACGACGCGGAACAACCCAAATATGATCAACCCTAAACCCACAGCGTTTAGAGTCAAGGTGCTACCTTGTACAACCACACGGTCTAATAGCAACTGGGTAAATAGGGGAGTAATTAGCCCAAACACCTGAATCAAAACTGAAGCGAAGAACACTTCTAGCAGCACTTGTGAGTGAGGTTTGACTAAATCAAAAAACTGCCAGAATGGTGTGATCGCTTCCTGGTTTTCTTTAAGCATGGCTGTGGGTTGCAATAGCAACGCATAACCAGTCCAACCAGCTTTGAATTCGTTGTGGGTAAGGGTGCGTTGACCAATGGCGGGATCGCCAACAATCACATGCTTTTTACCGATTTCATAGACAACTATGTAGTGCTTGCCTTCCCAGTGAGCGATCGCCGGTAAAGATTGTTGTGCTAATTTATCAAGGCTGGCTTTCACAGGACGAGTAGTAAAGCCGATAGTTTCTGCGGCGGCTGTCAAACCCCGCATTGATGCCCCGCTGCGGTTGATGTTGGAGATATCCCGCAAGCGGTTGACACTAGAGCGCTTACCCCAATAGCGACAAATCATCACCAAGCAAGCTGCACCACAATCTGAGGAGCTTTGTTGTTCAAAGAACGGATAGCGTTTAGTTAGGCGTCCCCACAAATGCCTTGCTGTTACCGTTGGGCTGGGAAAATAAGCTCGTTGGATCTTTTGCTTTGGTTTCGGTTCAGGATCTGGCTGTGATATTCGGGAACTCGATGCAGCCTCTGGCAATAAGGGGTATTGAGAAACACTTTCCTGATTCCCAGTCCCTAGCCGGCGTTCCTGAAAGTCTATCAATTCTGCTAGTTGCGGCCAGTGTTGCTGTGCTGTTTGCCAATTAGCATTGCTCAAACTGTAAGCGATCGTTGGTTGCGTTGCCTGCAAACTTCCCTGCTTTGGGTTCACATAGATGTTTCCAGGTGTCAATGTTCGCCCGTCAGAATGTAATATTTCTCCTATACGCAGCAGCCAGAGCTTGGTATCTATGGTAAGTTTGGCATTTAGGGAACCACTATCTAAGGTGTGCCGCTCAAATAGGGATAGTGCTTTGAAAATCTCCTCCACAGATGCATTGCGTGGAATCAGTGAGTTTTGGGAACAGAACAGCAGCAAATCCCAAAGTTCTGCGCGTGCTAAAAGGCGATCGCGGATACTGTTAGATGTACCAATTACCTCTTGCAGCGCTTCTTGGTTGATATAGCAAAGCTTTAAGTTTGCCGAAGCTCTAGCAACATAAGGACTGAATTCCTGTTCTGGAAATAGAGTCAACTCGCCAAATGATGCTCCCGGTAAAAGGGTGCTGATTAAGTTATTAGAGCTATCCAGCAGCCTGACTTTACCAGCAAGGATGATATAAATTCCTGGCTTGGCTGTAGCTGCTTGCCAAAACTGTTTTGCTACTGCTGGTTCGACGATTTCTAGCGCTCTGAGGCATCTGTCAAGTTCCCCGTCTGACAGCGACTCACCCAAGGTTTGGGTGAGTTGTTCAGCTAAATATTGCTGGGAAAACGCTGATGGCATTTTCTTACCTCCAAAACAGTATTAAATGGGTATCAGCAGTCAAAGGTTAAAAGTGCAGAGTTATTAACTCTTGACTCTTGTACAGACGCGATTAATCGCGTCTGTACCTTGACTTAGTTATTGGTCTGAATCAGATTGAATGACCAATTCAAACTAGGTTCAGAGTTAGATTGCAAGTCGCCAATTTTAATACCAGCATCTTGATTCTGGTCAGTTTCTTGTTGGCTGGAGTTTTTGCGCTTGGTGGAAAGTCCCATTTGTTTGAGCAAACGATTAACATGGCGATCGCTAATTGCAATGCCAAATTCATTTGCTAAATGTTTGCTTAACCATTGGGCTGTCCAGTAGCCAAATGCATAGCCATATTCACGCGGACTATGGCTCACCAATTCTTTCAACCGTTCAATATATTGATTATTTACAGTCTTGGGTCTACCTATAGGTCGCTCATTCCATTTGTGCGCCAGACCCGCTTCTGCTATACCAATCCAGTAACGCGCCATTTCCTGGGAACAACCGATGATTTCACAGATTTGGGCTTGAGATTTACCCATATCCGCCAGTAACATAATTTCAATCCGCCGACGATATTCTGGTTGCAAATTAGCTTGCAAGTTTTTCAGTAGCGCTTTCCGTTGAAAAGGTGTTAAAAACTTGCTATCTTGCATGTCATAGTTTTCAAAAGCCTGATCTTGACTAAAATATTGTGTCATAATTCTTACCAGCCACCGTCAATTGCAAAATGTGGACAAATATTTCTATTGCAGCTGTTTTTGAAATCCTCATATTTAAGGATTTACAGATGCTAAATTAATTAGTTCTAGAACGTTAATTAAAGATTTACGTCATGTGCAACTAACACGCTTGTTTTACCCCCTAGTGTTCTAAAAGTGTAGGAGGGACTCCTGTGATAGCTCAGATTGTGATACCTCAATATCCGACATTAATTGGTTCAGCCTAGAATCAAGAGGTAATCAAAAAGTCTCAGGGACATCATGCGATTTTTTATTTTGTCCATCCAGCAAAATATTTGTTAAAAACTGCACTCCAAAATTGCGAGAGTATATAGCTCGCAAATAGTAGTAAGCATTCTTAACAAAATATGCATAAAACATAGCTATTATGTCCCTTGATAATTAGTAGTCACTGGTAAAACACTTAGAATCAGTGAACTACTCACTGGTAATCTCAAGAATCTGACAGACTTTCCACCAAGCCTTGTACAAAGATGGTATTAGTTGAGACCATTCGCACCTGGTTGATGACAACAAGAAAGTAATATGGAGCCTTATAGTGGCTCTGAATTTTGAAGATTTTACTGAACTCTACAATACAGGTTCATAGGTTAACCTCTAAACATTTAGGTAGGTTAAGTTTTGATGACTGAAAAGAGGTTAAAACCTGTTCCAAAACTGGAACCTAGAAGCAGCGAAGGTCAGGTATTGAGTACAGCAAATCTATTTATGACAGCAGCCTAACACTAACTATATTCTCATCATCACCAGAGTAATAGATCTGAAATTCTCTGGAAGAGAAGTTCAACGGACAAGTGACAGTCTCTCACCCTTTGTCTTAATCCACTGTTATTTATTTCAAAATTCTCCTACATTTCACCAATATATTTTACCAAAAAGGAAAAATCTTTATCAAATTTTATTAATAAGATCATGAAAAACACACAATTATTTTATTTGCAAAAATAACTGTTTAGTTATCAGATTTTCTTTTAACACAACAATTGCTAATTCAGAAATTTTTATTAGGACAAAATAGAAAACATTAGTCTTATCTTTTACCTATTAATAGTTGCTCGAAGACCTAATATCCTCGTTAATCTCCAGTAAGACTAAATCTATCTACAGAAGGATAAATATATATTTTATAGATGTTTAATGTGCCAGTATCTATCTACTGTACTTAAAATATAACTGTGGTTAAATAATTTTTTGTATAAATATAGTAATCCGGTTTGATTGCTGAATCACTCGTAGAGAAGTCGAAGTATAGGGAACAGGCTTGAAGTAATAAAGGTATACTGAGTTTTTTAAGCGCAAGCGCAGGCTACGCCAACAAAAATAAAATATGATTCCTATATTTGTACTTATTGAAGACATATCTGCTTGAGTTTGGACAAGTTTACTTAGCCTACTTTTATAGATGTCTACGCTTAAAAAGCGTATACTATTCGGTCGCTTCAAACAACAGAGACGCTCAAACTCTATTCACGGAATCTTTCAACTGATTTGTTTAGATGCATTTGCAATAAATTAACTCTTACTTTGGGCTGTTTTTACTTCAACTAAATTAAGGTATAAATATTTTAATCATTACAAACAAAGTGTCAAGTATAACGCAGTGAAATTTATATCTAAGTTATAACCGAGGCGAAAAAATACAATTTAAAATCTAAAGCTTATTTATTAGTGACGAATTCAGCAGATAGTCTAACTCACTAACTAGCCAATGTTGAAACATATTATTGAGAATTTCGTGATACTTTGCAGAAGTTAATTCCGCAGGTAGAAACTCTTCAACCATAAAAAGATGATAACCTTGAGCGGTTTTTAGAGGTCCAATCAAATCTTTTGGTTGTGTACTAAATACAACAGCAGCAATATCTGGCTGGAGAGAAAAGCGATACATTTTTCCTTCATAACCGCACTTTTCCCGGCGATGAGTGTCATTATCGTAAAGGCGAGCAGCATTATAAAAACTAATTTCACCTTCTTCAATTTGGTAGTATATTTCTTGAGCAAGTTTTTCAGAGTCAACAATAATTTGATAGAGGATAACCTGCTCAAACTCCAGTTGATTTTGGAAAAAAAACTTTTCTACTTCTTGAGCAAACAAAGCCTGTGCTAGTTTTTGCGACAGCAAGCGATCGCGAATTCCCACTTCCCAATCTCCAGGCGCAACCAGTTGACTTGCTAACCATGCTATTGTATCCGTAGCCTTCTCCAAACCCCTTTCTCGGCGCTGGCGATCCGCCTCAGCCTCAATTTCTTCCGTTGTCACCACAATCCCTCGTTCTTGGGCTACGTAGCGTATCACCTTTTTAAATAGAATCTTTTGGTATACTTCCTTTAAATCCAATTCGCTTTTGAGGAAGTTGACAATTTCCTCCGGTTCAATAACTATTTTTGTAAAATCATTCATCATTCAACCTGCAAACTGTTAAAATTGCGACTATATTTATCCACAAAACATAACTATTATAATTGACTATTTATTTTGCCAATCTCAATAAATTACTAAAAATCTAGTTTATATAGGAATCCGGTTTGATCGCTGAATTACTCGTAGAGGCAGGGAATGGGGAATAGGGAATAGGGAATGGGGAATGGGGAATGGGGAATAGGGAATAGGGAAGAAGTAATAAAGGTGTACTGAGTTTTTTAAGCGCAAGCGCAGGCTACGCCAACACGCATTCAAATAGGAGTCCTATATTTGTCAATTATGTTGGAAGTTGAATGTCTAAGGCCACGATGAAAGTGCTTTTGGAACTCAAGCAGGATTTGGAAACTTGTCAACATCAACTGTAAAAAACTGGACACATCTAGGCATTTAAGTTAGGAACGCGGGATACATGCGATCGCTTCGTCATTTCTATTAATAGAGATGAGAACAAGTTACCCGTCTTTGCTAGCAATGACACAATTTTCCTAAAACCGCCGCTGTGTGGTATTTCAATAATTTTGAGGTTTTTTCATCACCCCGTCAGGTAATTACTTTGAGGTAATACTTAACCTTTCTTGCAAAGACAAAAATAATAGACCTCTTGCAAAAGTCCCCTAACACCCCACCCCCAGCCCCTCCCCGCCTGCGGCTACGGTGTACACACATCTCTGTACAAAACCAAAATCGTTATAGATCCTCCTAAATCCATGCCACTTGCTTCAAGTCGGCAGAGCCGCAAGGGCGCAGTGGCTCCCCTTAAAAAGGGGGACTTTGAGAGGTTTTTGCCCCCCTTTTTAAGGGGGGTTGGGGGGATCAAAAGCCTGTGGGGCAACTCTAAAAGACTTGTGTGTACACCGTAGCCTTAGCAAGGGGAGGGGAGACAAAGCGTAGCTTTGGCGGGGTGGGGTTCTTTTTTTGATTTATGCAAGAAGTCTAATTTCCTTAATCATCGGGAAATGATTGAGGACAAATTGTAGTAACAAGTGGAAACTAAATCAGGAACCTTAACCTCTGGGTACTCCAGAGGTTTTTTCTTCAAACTGCGTATGCATACACTTCCATAAGGGTTCTTTAAACAATGTCCTGCACATCTAAGCATTTGATCAGCAAAAATTGTCGCAGCGCATCAGTCAACTGAAGTAAGCTAAATTTAGGTTTGAGCTACTGGGAGTAGAGATGATGTTGCTGGAATTAAAGCGCATCCATGTTCCACCGGGACAAAGAGTGCTACTGCGAGATGTAACCTGGCAGGAATTGGAAACAATTCTAGAGGATTTAGGAGAACATCGTGCAGCACGAATTGCTTATGACAGGGGAATACTGGAGATTATGGCACCACTGCCAGAGCATGAAGACGATAAAGAAATTATTAGCGATTTAGTCAAAGCACTTTTAGAAGAATTGAATATTGAGTTTAGATGCCTTGGTTCCACCACTTTCAAAAACCAAGCAATGGCTCAAGGTATAGAACCTGACCAGTGTTTCTATATAGAAAATGAATCCAAGATTCGCGGAAAGAAGCGGCTAGATTTAACAGTAGATCCTCCTCCAGATTTAGCTTTGGAAGTTGATATCACTTCTCGAACTCATCCTAATATTTATGAAGCCCTAAAAGTGCCTGAGCTTTGGCGGTTTTATAAAGGAAATTTACAAATTAATGTTCTGCGAGATGGGCATTATGTAGAATCTCAAGAAAGCTTAAATTTTCCTAGATTACCACTAGTTAAAGCGATTCCCCAATATCTTGAGCAAAGTACCACAGCAGGTAGAAATGCAACGCTCAAGGCTTTTCGCCTTTGGGTACAAAAGCAATTACAACAGCCATGACTTAATATATTGTTTATTTATTCATCATACTCAATTGGCTCAGTATACTCTGATTCAGAAATTAGTTCGGCATCAAGCAAAAGAGATTTACCCATAGCTTTCTCGATTCGTTCGAGCAGATTTTTTTGTCTAGCTTGAAAGAAAAACTCAAAATTATCTGAACGTAGAGCAACTGGATCTATAACGTGCGATCGCAAAATTTCATCCATACGTTCTTCAGTGATATCTCCTTTTTTTTGAATATTAGATAAATAAACACTTGGTGCATTACCGCCAATAATTTTGTTTGTTTTGGCTGACAGAGGTGTTTTATTAATCACACTGTCGTAAAGCTCTGGTTTAATGCCATGTTTTTCACACCAATGGCGTGGAAAAATGTGATGGATATCCACAGCTTCATCAAAGTGTTTTAAAGTATCAATCGCAAAACCTGTGAGGAAATCGCATCCACCATCTCGTAATAGTAAAGCAGACAAACCTTTATATGCAGCGCTCCGACGGGTGTATAATCTCACAAGACGATTGGGAACAAAATTAGCATCTGTAATTGTGTCAGGCTCAGAATCACCAAATTCAATCCATTTCAAAACTTGTGACAAGTCTTTAGCAATACGGCTTTCAATTGCACTGCTGTAAAGTTCGCCAAAAACTCCACACCAATACCAACGTACTAACTTAGCACGTACTGGATCTGTTTCACTGCGATCGCCTAGTACTGCAAAAATAGCTGCAAGTGCTGTGAGTTGAGGTTGGTAGGGTAAATCTTTAGCAGATAATATCTTTTGTGTATGCAGTAGTTTAGCAGCTTTCTTAAATCCCTCCATAACTCTATCAGCCCATTTATTGTATTCCTCTAGTTTTAAATTCAAAATATCTTTACGAGTACAACTAATAGTCCCACTTTCGTGTTCGCGAGTAGCAACCAAGGTAACAGCTTGCAAAAAGTCAGTATTTTGAATATTATCAAGTACTCCTATAGCTTTCAGTTCTTTTTGACGCTTTGTCCAATCTTCTCGCAGTCTAAACTCGTCAGTAGCAAATGTAGCTGTCAGTAACTCAAAAACAGTCAGAGAAACACCGCCAGTGTTGACTTTCTCAAAAACTTGGCATACTGCCTCTCTTGGTGTTTCTTTACGGAGTAATATGACTGGTACTAGATATTGCTCAAATGGTTGGATAATTTCTTGAGTGAATTTTTGAAAAAGTTCAATTTTATTACTATCAAACTTCCATAATTGGCTGTATTTGTTCATCCAGTTAAAATAGCCAAAAATTTGGTCAACTGGAAATAGACCATTCTCGTATTCCTTTTCAGGTGTTGAGCAGTCAACCAGAACTTCACCCCGAAAATTGCGAAGAATTTTATCCTCTGGTAAGCTGATGATTGCTTCCTGACGTTCAATATTTGGATCTATAATCACCGTTATAGACTGTTATGGATAAAGTTGTTCACTTTCATCCATATTAAGTTAATGCGATCGCTCACCAATTATTGCGAAAATCATATCAGGTTGACTTCCGAGCTAGGCATCATGTTGATAAGAAATATTAAACCTTCACGCCACCCCGTATCCTGTGTATGGACGCTTATAAGGCGGCTGTAAACCCAGTACAATGTCCTCTTTTTCTACTCCCATCTCAAGAAGTTCTTGGGCTAAGTCTACATCTGTCATATTTTGCTGAATCCATATTTTGCCATCTTTAATATCAAAATGTATCACAGTGTGATATACCCGACTTAACCCATTCCAGCCAACATACATTAACTGATAATGGTTATGTGTTGTATCAAAAAATAATTCTGCCTCCACATCTCCGCGCTTGGGTTTAAAGCTGCCGTGTTTAGTTAAGATGGTTTGAATACATTGACGATAATGCTCTAAATCTGCCATTGTGCAATGACCTCCATGATCGGGTCGTATACAATTAGTTTTACTTGATAGCGTTGTACTGCAATTTTGGCAAGTCGTGTCTGGAAAAATGTTTCATATGTATCTAATGGAACCGCTAGATATAGTATCCTTTCTGGCTCATTTTCTTCCAATGCAATATGATAATTCAGGAATTGACCTAATGCTGTATGAAAGTCACTCACAGCTGAGTTGCTAGCAAAGCTTTTGACTTCAACAGCAATTTTTTCACCTGATTTCTCTGCTGCTATTAGCCTTTCTGCACCTAAATCAATTTTAAGTGTAACTTTCTCAAATTCAATTTCTAAAGGGTCGTGAGTAATAACCCATTCTTCCTTCTTGAGTGCATTTTTAACCGCTTCATGGAATAAATCTCTAGCTGACATCTATAAATTATTGTTGCTAATTAGCAGTTTATTTTATTCCCCTTCTCTTTTGCAGAGAAGGGAAATAGAAAGAGGTTATGCGCTGAAGTATTTCGCTACTGGGTGATAAGTGATAATCGCCGTCGTAGACTGTTCTGGATAAAGTTGTTCACTTTCATCCATATATAGCTTAATCCTGTCAGCCCCCAACAACTCCAGCTGCTTATATTGATCCTGAATATTCGGACAAGCCGGATAGCCAAAACTATACCGCGAACCACGATAGCGCTGTGCCAAAATATCCCGAATATTATCCGGTTCCTCAGCAGTGAAACCCAACTCTCGGCGAATTCTGGCGTGTGTCCACTCAGCCAACGCTTCCGCCACCTGCACCGCCATACCGTGGAAATACAAGTAATCAGTGTATTGATTATCAGCAAACAGCTTTTGGGCGAACTCCGTCGCAATTTCACCCACAGTCACCGCCTGCATCGGGAACACATCAATAATTCCCGACTCCTTCGGTGCAAAGAAATCAGCTATACACAGCCTTCTTAACGACCTCTGCCTCGGAAACTCAAACTTTGTAACTTCCTTGGCGTCCTTGGCGTCTTGGCGGTTCGTTTCATAAACATACAACGTATTCCCCTCAGCCTGACAAGGAAAATACCCATAAATCACCTGTGGATGCAACAGATTCTCCTCAATAATCCGCTGCTTCCAGCTTTCCAAAACTGGGTAAACCTTCTCAGCTAAAAAAGCCTGATATTCCTCCTTAGATTGCTCCTTTGGCTTACGGAATTGCCATTGTCCAGCAATCAAAGCTTGTAAATCCAAATGCCAGAATATTTCCTCAATGGGAATATCATTAGGCTGCAACAACTTCGTTCCCCAAAAAGGCGGCGTAGGACGTTCAATATCTATCGCCACAGCATCCGAACGCCGTGTATCCACCTCTTTTGGTTCAGCAGATGCTTCCTCAGCAGTCCTAACTACTGATTCTTTGTGACCATTTTTCGAGACTTCAGCCGTTTCCTCAACTTCATTCAAAAATCCCTGGAAATCATCCCAGTTACCAGCAGTCTTTGCTGGCATTAATTTATCCATAAAGTGCAAGTCAGAAAAGGCATCTTTGCCATAAACAACTTTACCTTTGTAAGTTTTTTGGCAATCTTCATGGACAAACTTGGGAGTTAGCGCTGCACCACCTAAAATCACTGGTACGGTAATTCCCTTTTCGTTAAATATCTCCAAATTCTCTTTCATGAAAGCGGTGGATTTCACCAGCAAACCACTCATGGCAATACAATCAGCTTTGTGCTGTTCGTAAGCGTTGATGATATTTTCCACTGGCTGTTTAATTCCCAGGTTAAACACCTTGTAGCCGTTGTTAGACAAGATGATATCTACTAAATTTTTACCAATGTCGTGGACATCACCTTTCACCGTGGCAATGATAAAGCTTCCCTTAGCATTGTTGCCAGATTCTGACTTCTCCATGAACGGTTCTAAATGAGCAACCGCTGCTTTCATGGTTTCCGCAGATTGTAAGACGAAGGGTAGCTGCATTTGTCCAGAACCAAATAATTCCCCAACAACTTTCATGCCGTCTAGCAGGAAGGTGTTAATAATTTCCAAGGGAGGATATTCTTCTAAGGCTTTGGTTAGATGTTCTTCCAAGCCAATGCGTTCGCCATCGATGATATGGCGCTTGAGGCGTTCTGGAATGGGGAGACTTTCGTCAAGAGAGCGATCGCGTTTTGTCGTTACCCCTGCAAACAATGTGGTAAGCTCTCCCAAAGGATCGTAAACACAGATACCACCCTCAAACTTCCGCTGATCATAAATCAACTGCCGACAAACTTCTTGATGGCGTGCCTCAATCTTCGACAGCGGTAAAATCTTGTTAGCACTAACAATCGCTGCATCCATTCCCGCTTGTGTCGCCTCGTGCAAAAATACCGAGTTCAGCACCATGCGCGACGCTGGATTTAGACCAAAGGAAATATTAGAAACACCTAAAATCACATGACACCCAGGCAATTCTTGACGAATCCGCCGGATGGATTCAATTGTCGCTTTGCCATTTTCTCGGTCTTCTTCAATCCCGGTGGAAATTGGTAACGCTAGGGTGTCAAAGAATATTTCTGTGGGGGGTAGGCCATATTCTACAGCTTGACGGTATGCACGCCCCGCGATCGCAAACTTTTTCTCGGCTGTCCGCGCCATCCCATCTTCATCGATAGTACCAATGACGACACCAGCGCCGTATTTCTTCGCCAAATCCAACACCTTCAAAAAGCGCGGTTCCCCATCTTCGTAGTTCGTAGAGTTCAGCAAGCACTTACCGCCGGCAACCTTTAACCCCGCCTCCATCTTTTCCCATTCCGTGGAGTCAAGCATCAAAGGCAGTGTGACATTATTAACGATGCGCGAAACTAATTCGTGCATATCCTGCACACCATCGCGTCCCACATAATCCACGTTGACATCGAGGATGTGTGCGCCTTCTTTTACCTGGGCCCTCGCCATTGAAACGAGTCCATCCCAATCTTCGGTATTTAGCAAATCGCGGCACTTTTTGGAACCACTAGCGTTGAGACGTTCACCCACAATCAAGAAAGAATTATCTTGGTCGTAGGGCTGAGTGGTGTAAATTGATGCTGCCGCAGGTTCTAAACTAGGATGTCTAACTTTTGGCTTTAAGCCTTTGGCGACTTCTGCCAATTGTTGAATGTGTTCTGGACGCGTCCCACAGCAACCCCCAATCACTTGGACACCCAAATCTTCAACAAAATGCATCAGCGACATCCGTAATTCCAACGGTGTCAGGCGGTAGTGAGCATGACCGCCAACGTTCTCAGGCAAACCCGCGTTAGGAATACAGGAAACGATGAAAGGTGAATGTTCAGCCAGATACTTGATATGTGGTTTCATCAAGTCTGGGCCAGTGGCACAATTCAAACCGAGAATGTCAATCGGGTAAGGTTCTAAAATTGTCAGCACAGCGCTGATTTCCGAACCTACCAACATTGTGCCCATGCTTTCCATTGTCACAGACACCATCAACGGACGGCGATCGCCTTTTTTGGCAAACACCTCTTCAATTCCATTCAGCGCCGCTTTAATTTGCAGCACATCTTGGCAAGTCTCAACCAAAAATAAATCGACACCACCATCCCACAGCGCGTCTGCTTGTTCAGCAAAAGACGCTTTCATCGTGTCAAAGTCAATATGTCCCAAGGTAGGTAATTTAGTTGTCGGGCCGATGGAACCAGCGACAAACCTGGGTTTTTCTGGAGTGGAGAATTCAGCAGCGACACGCTTCGCCAATTCTGCGGCTGTCTTATTCAGGTAATAAGTCTGGTCTGCCAAGTCATATTCTGCCAGCACAATCGACGTACTGCCAAAAGTATCCGTTTCAATGACATCAGCACCAGCGGCGAGAAAGTCGCGGTGAACCTTAGCGACAGCTTCAGGATTCGTGTGGACTAAGTATTCATTACAACCTTCATACTGCGCGCCACCGAAGTCATCAGCAGTGAGGTTTTGGGTTTGTAGGTTGGTTCCCATCGCTCCGTCGAAGACGAGAACTGGGCTATCTGGACTACGCAGGCGTTCAAGGAAAGGATGAGTCATATTTTCCTAGAATAAATGAGGAAATTAACTGAGTTTTGTGATACTCAACTTAATCTATTATTTTCCACAATTGCCAGAGTTGCATTATTAGGGTTTGATAAAACCACGTATGCTGAAAATTAGCGATCGCTCGTAACTAGAGACGCGATTAATCGCGTCTGTACAAGAGTCAAGGGTAGAGACGCGATTAATCGCGTCTGTACAAGAGTCAAGGGTCAAAAGTTATTTTCTTTCCCTGCTCCCCCTGCCCTCTTTTCTGGGTAAAGTTTGACAGGCGCGGAAGTTTCTACACGATTGTTACTGAAATGACATAAACGTTATTTTAATTAGAGTTACAAAATTAAAGTAGTTGTAGCCAGCGATAAAAAAATAATCGTATGATTTTTCACTCCTCGTCCAAGGATTACAGATAATGCAAGTTCTCAGAAGATCCATCAAACCACAAACCTATATATCCTTCCTCTACATTTACCAAACTACTTGGGGGACTGCTGGTGATATCTGTTTGATTCGTGAATCTGTAGCAGAGACAAGTGTATCGAAATTCGTTGGTCATAAACTCCAACTAGCTCTCCCAAAAGGGTTAGAGCGCGATCGCATCGCGAACTTGCCGATCATAAAAGTTGCAGGTAATGTCGGCGACGGACATCCTAAAGAGCACCCCCTGGAATGGGAAGCTTATGAAGGTGTAGATAGAGAACTAGCGATCGCGGCTCTGAAACCTTGGAAGTTCCAGTTAATTGAGTCTACCGATTAACCCCAATCACAACAAAAAACACTCACCCAATTGCCACAGAGTTTTGCTTGTTTCTCTCACCCCTGCTTCTAGCAACTAGTGAATGAACCTTTGAGCTTCGTCGATGAACCTGTGAGCTTCGTAAATGAACCTCTGAGCTTCGTCGATGAACCTTTAAGCTTCGTGAATAGACTTCTTACAAAAGTCGTTCTTTTTGCGTTCTTCTTTGCGTCTTTGCGCCTTTGCGTGAGACAAAAAAACCTAGGAACGAAACCCAACATCATCAAAGCTTGTAAATGGTGCGAACCCAGTAGAAAGCATTGGCACTCGATACAGTAAAACATCACCGCGCTTTTTAATATGTGGCACGTAATGAGTGTCTTCTCTGAACAGGCGATCGCACCCCGTTAATTTAAACATTACAGCCGTTCTTATGTAGATACAACACACGCATCTAGCCCCAGTCCCAGTCCCTAAACTGCGATACACTATTCTGGTAAATATCGCTACAGAGTTGGTGAGGCTTGCAGGTGACAAACGAAAAACTGTTGCAAATTATTGAACAAGCTGCCAAAGAAAAGGCGACAGAGCTAGACCTCTCTGACAATCAACTCAGCAGCCTGCCGCCAGAATTCAGCCAACTCTCCAACTTGACAGAGCTATTTCTCTATAACAATCCATTAACTTCGCCGCCGCCTGAGATTGTTGAGCAAGGAACACAAGCGATTTTGACCTATCTTCGAGAAAGGTTAGAGGGTAGCCAACAGCAGTGGGTTTCTAAACTGCTAGTCGTCGGTGAAGGAGGTGTAGGTAAGACATCCTTATTAAGAGCATTGCGCGGTGAACAGTTCGACACCCGGGAGTCCACCACCCACGGTATTGAAATTAAATCCCTCGAATTAACCCATCCCACCAAAGCAGATACAAGTATGCAGCTGAACACTTGGGACTTTGGCGGACAGGAAATCTATCACGCTACCCATCAATTCTTTCTCACCAACCGCTCCCTGTTCTTACTCGCCTGGAATACTCGTCATGGATTTGAGCAAGGTAAACTTTATTACTGGCTGGATACTATCAAAGCCTTAGCCCCCGAATCTCCGATTTTACTCGTCGCCACCAACATCGACGAGCGAGATGCAGACCTTCCCCTCAAAGAGTTACGTTGCAAGTACCCCCAGATTATCGAACACTGTAAAATTAGCTCTAAAATCAGCCTCGGTGTTGAAGAACTCCGACAAGCGATCGCAGAAGCAGCCGCCAAATTACCCTTAATGGGTGAAATCTGGCCTACCACCTGGCTAAATGCTGCCAATGCCATCCGCACCCAGCCGAAAAAACAAATCACACCCCAACAATTGTGGGACATCATAGCTGAGTCCAAAGTTGCTGACATCAGTAAGGAAGTGCTAGCGCGATGGCTGCATGAATTAGGCGAAATTCTCTACTTCCAAGACAACGAAGAACTTAACGACACCGTTATCCTCAAACCCCAGTGGGTAACTGAATATATCAGCAAAGTCCTAGAAAGCGAAGAAGTAATCAAGCGCGTTGGCATCTTCACCCGCCAGGAAATGGCTCAACTTTGGCGCGACTTAGAGCCATCAATGCGCGACCACTTCCTATATTTAATGGAGCGTTTTGACCTTTCCTACCGCATTCAAGAAAACCGGGATATCAGTTTAGTTGTTGAACGTTTGCCCTTCGACCCGCCTAATTATGAACAGAAATGGCAGCAAATCAAACAAACAGACGAGTGCCATGAAATTTCGATGAAATTCCAACTCAATACCATTCCTGCGGGTATTCCCACATGGTTTATTGCGCGTCAACATCGCTTTACAACAAACACCCATTGGCGAAATGGTGTCTTGTTTGCTGATACACCAGAGCAAAAACATTTAGCTTTAGTACAAGTTGTTAAAAGCGATCGCTACTTGCAATTAACTGTAAGAGGGCCGAACCCGCAGAACTTCTTTGCTTTACTCAAAGATGGCATTGAGGTAACTTTGAATAGGTTCCCTGGATTACGGATTCAACGCTTTATTCCCTGTGCTGGTCATAATGGTGAAGATTGTAGCTATCTCTTTAACTACGCAAATTTAGAGAAAGCTATCACTAGAAATCCACCAATCATGGACATCCAATGTCAAGAAAGTTTTGAAATTGTTTCGGTGTTAGGTCTACTTTTCGGGGTGGATTGGCGTACACAGGATAAAGTGCTATCACGTATAGATGAGTTAGAAACAACGGTTAGTGGAAAACAAGATGAAATTTTTGATGAACTAAAAAATTTGCGGGAACTGACACAACGGGAATTTACCAATACATTCCGCCGCGAACAAGCAAAAATAGATTCTCATTGTCCCAATGTGTTTGTCCTACGTCCGCATGGTCGTAAAGCTTGGAAACAAACTATATCTGGACAAAAATTAGATTTACAACTTTATTGCCAAGCACCGGGCTGTTGGCATCCCACTCAAGAAGGCGGTTTATATGAAATAAATGAACCTGCCAAATGGCTGAGAGCAACAGCACCTTATATTAGTAGATTATTTCACGTCTTGAAGTATGCTGCACCCCTGATAGGGCCATTTGTGAGTTTGGTAAATGAACAAGAATATGAAAAAATTTTCAAAAATGATCTTGAATTCACCAAAGAATTCGCAGCAAAATTACCAGAAATCGAAGCATCTGAAGATTTAAAATTAGCAGATAAAATTGCTAGGGGTGAAGATTTAGATCCAGAACGCGCCGATGGTGCTGCTTTGCGTGCCTTGCGCCAACTGTTAGATGAAAAAGATCCACAGCAGCACTGGGGTGGCTTAAAAAATACCTTGACTCCAGAGGGACATTACCTATGGCTATGCGAACACCACGCAGCAGAGTACAAGCGCTAAGTAGGTAGGCACTAATAATTAGAAGATAGTAGCGAGTAGTGGACTGACACAGCTAAAATAGTGCATTAGGTGTAGGTTGGGTTGAGCAACGCGAAACCCAACACCCCTATCGATGTTGGGTTTCCTTACGTCAACCCAACCTACAATTTTTTTTGCAACATTTTAGGTGTAGGTTGGGTTGAGCAACGCGAAACCCAACACCCTTATCGATGTTGGGTTTCCTTACGTCAACCCAACCTACAATTTTTTTTGCAACATTTTAGGCTTGCCATGCCACTACATTTTATATTTAATTCAATCCAGCTACTTAATACCATCTGATATTTTAAATTATAGAGACACAATTCATCACTTCTTTCCTAAAGCAGTAGTGATAGTTTTGATAGTATTTAAATAGCCCTATAGGCAGAGGAAGCACCTGAGAAAATTGCCTAGTATTCCAACATATACTAACAATACATTTTTAACTAAAATTGAGATATTAAGGAACATCGATTAAACAAAAAGCAAAACTTCTGTTAGGTCGTCTGGTAAGGTGCGTTAGTGACAATGTAATGCACCAAAAGTATATAGCATGATGCGTTACATTTCTAACGCATCCTACAAAAGTTGTGGATTATTAAATCGACAGTTATAACTTAATATCAACCGTCTTCTAAGTATTAGGGTCATGAAGTTTAAAGACTGGGCGACTAGGGTACTACTAATTTCTTTGATGTTCGCCGCTCTGATTTTGGTGCTGTTTGCTGGAAAAGCGAAACAACTACAAAGTGATACGCCAACATCAAATCCAGAGACTACAGCCTGGAGCCAATATCCAAAGGCGCAATTGCAATCAGCAAAAAACCAAGGGGACGCATCTAAAAATGTCCCCAAATCCCCAGTCAAGACAAACAAGCCTGTCGCAAGATACAGTACCACTCAAGCTTTTGCACAGTACAGACCTAATTATCAAATTGCTTCAGTTAACCCAAGTAACTATGGAGAACGCTATGCCAAAGACATTAACGGCGCACCTCTCAACAACGAAGCGATTATAGTACTCCATGAAACTGGTTATTCTGCTTCCAGCGCCATTAATTTTTTTCAAGCATCTCATGATGATGAAAGCGTCCAAGCGAGTTACCACACTTTAATCAAGCTAGACGGAACTATTGTTTATTTAGTACCGCCAGAAAAGCGAGCTTTCGGCGCAGCTAACTCAGTATTTGATAGTCCTGATGGCTCTGAAACTGTGAAGACTAATCCAGATTTACCGCAATCTGTGAATAATTTTGCTTATCACGTTTCTTTGGAAACACCGCCAGATAGTTATGAAAGTAGCAGCCCACAAACCCATAGCGGCTACACTGAGTCCCAATATAATTCTCTAGCCTGGTTAGTTGCTCAAAGTCAAGTACCAGACGATCGCATCACCACCCACCAGCAAGTAGACCGTTCAGGTCAAAAAGTTGACCCGATAAATTTTGACTCTAACAAGTTCCTCAGCTTGCTTCATACCTATCGTCAAACCAGACCAATCTACAGCGTAAATAAATGAAAGGAGATAGGAGTTAGGGGCTTGCGGAAAAATAAAGTACCAGCCATTCTAGAAGATTAAGCTGTCACGCATCTACCCGTGGCTGCTCTCAATCTCTAGAGTTGGAATAGCTAAAGTTATGCTCACCGACACCATAAAATCG
>Ga0209906_100214_pt1 | contig 48843 bp, 46 predicted proteins | sample FECB24metaG_FD_188303 | JGI IMG/M metagenome (GOLD analysis project Ga0209906, IMG submission 188303) | Cyanobacterial communities from the Joint Genome Institute, California, USA from Joint Genome Institute, California, USA - FECB-24 metaG... ... | reverse complement strand
TTCGCCGGATCGACCGCGGTCTTTACGACCGGCCGCGGACCAATACTCTGACCGGCCGCGCCACCGTGCCGGACTATCGCGCCGTGATCCGGGCCGTGACGCGCCGCGACAACGCGCGCACCGTCATCGACGGCATGACGGCCGCCAACGATCTTGGGCTCACGACGGCCGTCCCCGCGCGGATCGAGGTGCTGGTCGATGCGAGATTGAAGCCGATCAAACTCGGCAGCCAGGAAATCCACTTCAAGTATGCGGCCCCGAGCCGCCTTTATTGGGCGGATCGGCCGGGCATGCGGGTCGTGCAGGCGCTATATTGGATGCAGGATATGCTGACCCAGGACAGCGAGCGCAAGCGGATCGCGACCATATTGCGCCGCCTGCTTTCTGACCCCAAGCACGGCGAGGCGATCCGCGAGGATCTGCGCGCCGGTCTTTCCGCCGTGCCGATCTGGATGCAGGAGTTCCTGCGCCAACTCCTCGGCCCAACCGCTGGGCCGAAGGGCAAGCCATGACGACCGCGGCCTACCGTCAGATTATTGCCGCGTCGCCCCGTGACCGGCTCGATCTGTTTCTCGCCACGGCCAACCGTATTGGCGCCCCAGTCGGCAATGTCGAAAAGGACTTCTGGGTCTGCTGGACACTCAATGCGCTTTATCACGAACGGCCGGCAGGAGAGCCGCGGCTGCTCTTCAAGGGCGGCACGTCGCTCTCAAAGGGCTATGACCTTATCAAGCGCTTCTCCGAGGATATCGACGTCACGGTGTTCCGCGATGACCTCGAAGAGCCCGCGTCGGTCGAAGAGCTCGAAGCGCTGTCGAACAAGAAGCGCCGCGCCAAACTAAACGCGATCCGAGATGCCTGTCGGGCCTATATCACCGGTCCGCTCAATGAGTTCCTTGCCGCCCAGTTGGCAGACGTCACCGACGGGTTGGGTCGCGTGGAAATTGATGACGTCGATCCTGATGGGCAGACCCTGCTGCTTTGGTGTCCCGAGGTGGAACCGCGTGATGGGGCCTATGTCCGACCGGCGATACGTCTCGAATCCGGGGCAAAATCGGCGCTCGATCCGCACGGGCCGCTGACGATAACGCCCTATGTGGCCGGGGACGCAACCGGCGTTGACCTCGCGGTACCGGACGTCACCACGATCGAAGCGACACGAACCTTCTGGGACAAGGTGACGATCGCTCATGGACTGCGCCGCTGGTATGAGCGGCGCGGTGAATTACGGCAGGCAGGGCAACGGGTTTCACGCCACTACTACGACCTGCACTGTCTGATGCAATCGGAAACCGGCAAGGTTGCGCTCGCCGACCTCGATCTCGGCGGCGACTGCGTGCGTCATGCGCGAATGTTTTTCGATCGTCCCGACTATGATCTGGCCTCTGCAGTGCCTGGGAGCTTCGCAATTGAGCCGGTGCCCGGGATGGTCGATGCGCTTGCTCGAGACTACGCCAACACGACCGCGATGATCTTCGGCGCCCCGCCCAACTTTGATGACATTCTCGCCTCGGCACAACAGATCGAGCGTGACTTGAACAACCATGCTTAGGCGCCCGTACCAAAGCGTTGTCGCTCCCTGCTGGCGGCAGTCTTTCTTGCCACGCGCAACTCGTCGATCGTGGGCTGCCTCCAGATCCCGTGATCAATCTTGGACCCGGGACGCGAGGGCCAAGTTTTCACGAGTTCGGCGAGTGTAGCCGGGCGCCATTGTCCCCAAACGCTGTCGGATGAGATTGGGACATCGGCGTAATAGGTGCCAATGAGCGCTGGATCGACCGGCTCGCCATCGCACCCGACGAAAACGACTACCCCATAGGTAGACGTCATAACCGGCCGACCAAAGGGCGGCAGGGTCTCCGGATCGAGCGGATAGCGGCGGCGGCGGCGTTCGGTGGCGCGCACACGTGCGGCCCGTTCTTTTTCCGACCCGCGATTGTGCGGCGCTTTTTGCGCTCGTCCGGCTCGCTTCGCTTGGCAGCCTCCTCGATGCGACTCCAGTGCCGGCGCAGGGCCTCATATGACCGGAACGCTGTTAGCCCACGCATCAGGAAGCGGATCGACGAGCCGCTGTTCGAGATTCCGGATCGAGCGGGAAGCATCTGCTCTAAACGTGTCGTTCCTCTATCTGGCGTGCTGCCGGTTTTTCTGGCACGCAGTAAGGTGACTAGGTATCAACTTCAATTTGAAGGCGTGGACCGTCTTTTGGCGGCGAATATCGACACTCCAAGCGCGAATCACAATTGCATCACACCCCAACCGCGATTGGGACATTCACTGCTGCTTCGACCGGAGTGAAGATGTCGACATTGGCGCCCGGCGCCCGAATGGTCACAATCAAGGAATACCGGGCCAGGGCATTGAAACGTTCCAAGTAGGGCTTCTCCTTCCACCAACCGCCGACCGGAAAAACGCCGATCGCGTCGCGCTCGGCGAGGTCGGCGGCACTGCCCGACCAGAAATCGGCATGCAGGGAGCCCCGATCTCGAAAGGTGCCGAGCAGCCACTCCTCGCCGCCTCCGGCCGGCGCCCCTTCCTCCTCGTCACGAGCAGCCTGATTGATGCGGGCCCGGAATTCGTCAACCGTCTCGGTCGCCGACTTCACTCTGAAGCGAAGGCCATGCGACGCATAACGATGCCGCCGCGTCCAGCCGCGTTCGCCGGGATTGGGTTCGATGTAATATGACAGCGTTGCGCGCAGCTCGACGTGAGCCGCACCAAGAGCGGCGAGTTGCTCCTTCGGCCAAGGCAAGCGATGCAACTTCATGTCGCGGGTTTTCGGGGCGGCACTGCCTTCGCGCTGAAAGGGCTGCAGTTCATCTTCGACAATGAGCGTCAGATCATTCACCGTCGACAGGAGCGCGCGTCCCAGGTCCGGCACGCCATAGCCATAACGCCGCACCAGAGCCTGGATCGGACCCTTCGCGCCATTGCACGCATCGATGCGTGAGCGCATGGCTGGCGTCCACTCGGCGGAGTGGACGATTAATGCCCGCACCGTTTCAGGCCAAAAGCCGGGGCGCGCGGACAATATCTGTCCCGCCATCCGCGCCGCATGCGCTGTCGCGGCGCTCGTATCGCCGATGGTGGCAAAATGGCGTTGGTCCGGACGATAGTAGGTTGTCAATATCTGTAGGTCGTCGATCGGCTCACCGGGCAAGACACCGTCATGAGCGAGATTGCCGCCTTCGAAGACGACGTCGGGCTTCACCGGCCACTGCCGGTCCCAAACGACCGACGTGCGGCTGCGCGGAGAGACCTCGCCCGCCGGAGCGATCGGCGCGTAACCCGCAAAGGCAGCGTCAACGATATCCACCTTTTCTGTGAAGGCGCCGATGGTCAGCGCGTTCCAAGCCTGAGATGGATCATCGACCGCCTCCAGGTCATTCCGCGTCAGATGATCGCCTGGCATGAGGTCGCCGCCGATATTGCCGGCCGATAGAATGATCAGGCGTCGCTGTTCTTCCTCGAAACAGAGCTGGTCAACGGCTGCAGACCACGATGTCGGTCTTCCGCGCCCGGAGTTCGGGCTGGTGATAGCCATCACGATTGCGCGGCGACGGTTCGGGGCCTGCACCTCGGCGCGAGCGATCGCTTCGCCGGTGATAGCGCCATAAAGTTCTGCATCGTTCACCTCCTCCTCCGGCGGCAAAATGCGAACGCTCTCGAGTCGAAAGGGCAATGGGACCGGATCGCCGCCTGCCAAAACGGGCACCAGATCACCGTAGAGGCCGACGCCTGCCATCCGCGTACCATGTCCGCTCCATACAGGCGTGTCGTCGGCGCCCCAGGCAGGCTTGATGGTGTGCCAGTCCTCAGCGGCCAGCGCGGGTTCGATCAGCGGATGGGTGCGCCGCACGCCGCTGTCGAGAACGCAGACTGCGATGTCGACTTCCGGCGGTGTCACGCGCTGCAGAAGCTCGTCACTCCAGTCCCTTTGCTTGGCGCCGCCGAGACCCATGAAGAAAGACGGCGTATCCTTCGCCCGCCGAAGCTCGGCTATGACGTCGCTATGTGCAACCAGCCGGTCGAGTGTGGCCGCGCTCGCGAGCGCTAGCATGACCACCCGTTCCGGGAACCTGACCGCTTGTGGGCGCAACGCCATGTTTAGCGCGTAAGCGATGCGCTCAAAATTCTCACGGTGTCCCTCGCGCAGCCAGATTTCCCACCAAACGTTCGCGCCGGCGGCTTGAGGAAAGAGTTCGGCGGCGTCGGTAAACAATGACCTTGCCGTAGCCAAGCGAACTGTCTCCATACGCGAGACAAGCGGTTCATTTCGCGGCCTTCCGCGTTCAGTATCAACGTCTCGATATGCCTCGACCTTTCTCAGATAGTAGGCTTCTGCGCGCTGCGGGACGAACAGCGATGCCGTGATCGAAGCCCCAGGTTGCTCCGGCTCATGTACGGCGACGAGCTCTATGTGCTGGCTACGATTGGCCAACTGATCGAGTACGGCGCGCTCCGACGCTGGCAGATCGATCTCCAAGTAGAAGCCGGGCATACCGACCGATAGCTGCCCATCACGTGCTGCGATCTGCTGGCGCGCAGCTGCGATGGCCTGTTCGAACGATTGTGTCAGGGCAGCGGCATGTGCTGCCCGATCTCGCGCCGGGAGCGGTGGCGGCTCGATTTTTTGGTTCGGCCGCCGATAAGCTTCTCCGATACCGTTGTTGCGGAGGTGGATATGAGGGCGGTCGCGCGGGAAGTCGTCTGCCATTCTGGCCTGTGCTGTCTCTACTCAGGCAGCGAGGCTTGCCGGCGTTCCGTCAGCGCCTCGATGAGAGCCTCCGAGCTGATCCGTTTCCCGCCCCGCAATATGATGGTCTTTGCCGCATCGTCCGCCGCGCGGGTGATCTCCGCCTGTGACAATCTCTCAGCCTTAGATACCGCCTCGTTCCACGCAAGTCCTCTGGTATCGAAGCGATCGAGGCGAGCCCGAAGCAAGGCCTCAATGAGCGACCGGTCGGGGGGTGTGTATTCGATGACGTCATCGAACCGTCGGAACAAGGCCTTGTCGAGCAGTTCGGGATAGTTCGTCGCCGCAATGATCAGGCTTTGGCTGTCATCTTGCTCGAGGAACTGCAGGAACGAATTGAGCACACGCCGAATTTCCCCGACATCGTGGCGTTCCCCTCGCCGTGCCCCGATGGCGTCGAACTCGTCGAAAAAATATACGCCACGCGTCGCCTGCATCGCATCGAATACGAGCCGCAGCTTGCCGGCCGTCTCGCCCATGAACTTGGTGATCAATCCGTCGAGGACGATCGTGAAGAGGGGGAGATGGAGCTCGCCGGCCAATGCCGATGCGGTCATTGTTTTGCCGGACCCGGGCGGACCTACCAGGAGAAGTTTGCGACGGGGCGTTAGACCGTGTTCGCGCAAGCTGGCTTGCTGACGCTGTTCGCCAAGCACGCGCTGCAAGCGCGCGTGCAGGCTATCCGGCAGGATCATGTCGGTCAGCCGCAGGTCGGGATAACGCGCATGCAGGAGCCCGGCGAGTTCGCCCTTTGGTTGAACAAGGGGAACCGGCCGACCGTTCTTCGCGATCTTAGTATCGCTGCTTTTGGCAGTGTCGATCAGGTCCTTGAGTTCCTGCGCCAGCTTGCCATGGCCCTGACGTGCCTCATGCGCAGCAAGCTGCATCGCGGTGGCGAGGAAACGATCCTCGTCGCCGGCAATGTGGCTCTTAAGCAGCGTCATGATATGGCGAGCGGTGGTCATAAGCTTTTCTTCTCAAGTCTCCGGCAACTGGGTAAAGCAGCTGCGACGTTAGCTTTTCAGCGGTGATTTGTATCGCGCAATTGTGTTTTTTCCCTTGTCAATCAGCCGCAGCTATCGCTGGGTCATCGACGTCTGCCGCGTCCTCCTCAGGATAACCCTCGTCGCGGCTCAGTCCTGCCGGGATATCGCCCGCCAATAGCTTCTCCTTCGAAAGCAATCCGGCATCCTCGAGTGCCTCGAAATCCGGCAGATCGCGCAACGTGTCGAGGCCGAACTCAAGCAGGAATTTTTTCGTCGTGACATAGGTATAGGGCGCACCCGGCGTCGGGCTACGCGGCCCGGAGGCAATGAAGCCGGCGCCGCGCAGATGGCCGATCAGGTCGCGCGAAATTTCCTTGCCAAAAAACGACGACAACTCGGCACGGGTGATCGGCTGGAAGTAGGCGATGCACATGAGGATCAACACTTCAGCCTGGACCAGGTCCACGGCCTTCTCACTGCTGCCGACAGCGGTGCGAATGGCGTCGGCATAGGCAGGGCGGGTCAGATGTTTCCAGCCGCCGGCGACGGCGACCAGGTCGTAGGGCCGACCCCGCAGCTCCTCGCGGATATCGTCAATCAAAAGGTCGATGCTGCAGCCCTTTCCGACGATCCGCGCCAGCGTCTCGCGGCCGACCGGTTCGCTGGCCGCGAAGATCGTTGCCTCGACCCGATGCATCCATTCGCGCCAGCGCGCTTCCGGCGGCAGATGATCGAGCTCGCGATCAAACAAATGGTCATCTGGCCGGCCGTCGCGACCAAGCCTCACAGTTTTCGGCGGATAGTAGGTCGCGAAGAAATCGATCCAGTGGATCGATTTTAGACCGGATGGTCCTGCAGCATCTCCTTGTCGAGCGACAGATCGGCAACCAGCTTCCATAGCTTGCCGTTCTCGTCCTCAAGCTGCTTCAGCCGCTTCATCTCGATAGGCAGCAGCCCGTCATATCTCGTCTTCCAGTTGAATAGGTCGCCTGGCTGATCCCCGCCCTCCGGCAGATCGCGACCGGGATACGGTCCGCTCCCTGCTTCAGGATGAACGCCTTCTGCGCGTCCGAAAACTTCGATGCCCTCATCGTCTTCCACTCCTCCCGGCCAAGGGATGTTACCGCGGCAAACTCCAGTTTCGAACAATCCAGTTTTCAGGGTTCAGAGAACTTCGACCCGACTACGCGACGAAATCCTCGCGGATGGGCGTGAAGACCTCGATGATCTCGCCGGTTTCAAGGCATCTGGCGGCATGCAGCAGGTTGGACTGGATGAGGAAGCTGTCGCCCGGTCCCATCTCCCGGGTCGTGCCGTCGATCGTGATCTCGAAGCGACCGCTGACGACATAGCTCGCTTGCACGTGAGGGTGACTGTGCAGCGGTCCCGCCAGCCCCTCGGTGAACGCGTTGAGCATCATCAGGATCTCGGGCTCGTAGACGAGGATCTTGCGCCTCGTGTCGCCGGGCTTGGCATACCATTCGACGTCTGCGTCCCTGAGATGGCCGACGCGCTGCTTCGGCATGGTCATGAATGTGTCCTCTCCGTTGCGAAAATAATGGGCCGGTAATCATGCACCGCGCGCCACCCGAGATGTTTCCTCGCCCTGGACGTATCAAACATCGGCGCGTAGGGCGCGGCGTCGTAGTATCTCTGGTCGATTTCGTCGGGCAGCCGCCCGAATACCTGGGCGATGCGCTCCAGGGTCGGAAGGGGGTGCAGCGTCGAGGCCGCCGCCAACCAGTAGGACTGGAAGCCGGCGCAGGGACTGTCGATCGCGAGCCGGAACGCCTCGGCCACGTCGCGGGGATCGACATGATGCCAGCACAGGCCGCCGCCCGCCGCCACATGGCCGCCGGCGCTCGGGCCTCGATAACCGCCCGGGTCCGCATGACGGGCGCGAACCTCGCCCATCATGGAGGGGAACAGCACGAAGACCGGCCGAAGCGCCAGCACTTCGAGTCCCCTATGGACATAGGCCCGGCCCGCCTCCTCCGCGAGAAGTTTCGAGAGGGCGTAAGGGTCGACCGGCCGCAACTCATGGTCCTCTGGAACGGGCAGGATCTCGGGGCACCAGAAATGCTCCGGCCAGACCGTGTTCCCCATGACGCTGTCGCTTGAACACAGCACCACGCGGCGCACACCGGCCTTCAGCGCCGCTTCCAGCACATTGCAGCTGCCCTGCGCGTTGAGTTCGGTGATCGCCTGCGGCGATCCGGCACCGATGTTTGCCGCGGCGGCGATGTGCAGCACACAGTCGGCGCCGGCGAAAGCTGCCTCCAAAGCTGATGTGTCCAGAATGGAGGCTTCGACGTATTCAGCGCAGCCCGGCGCCGATCGCAGGTCGAGGCCGACGACCTCGACGCCGGGACGCGCGACAGCGCGCACGACATATTGCCCCAGCAGCCCGCCCGCGCCGGTGACGACGATCCGTCTCATCCGCCATTTCCCGCGACATGGCAGGCGGCGATGTAACCGAAGGCGAGCGCCGGCCCCAGCGTGATGCCGGGACCGGGGTAGTTGCCGCGCCAGATCGACTGCATGTCGTTGCCGATGGCGTAGAGCCCCGCGATCGGCTCACCGCTGATGTCCAGCACGCGACAGTGGAGATCCGTTCGCAGGCCGGCGGCGGTGCCGAGGTCGCTCAGTACCAGCTCGATCGCATGGAACGGTGGCTTGATGAGCGGTGCAAGGCAGGGGTTAGGCTGGTTCTCGGCATCTCCAAGATAGCGAGAATAGATGTCCTCCCCGCGCGAGAACTCGGTATCCCTGCCGCGTGCGGCATCAGGGTTAAACCGCTCCATCGTGGCGGAGAAGCCTGGAGCATCGATTCCCAGCCTGACGGCAAGCTCTTGCAGGCTCGCGGCTGTCGTCAGATAGCCGGCATCCTGGGGTACGGCTTCAGGGTGCGGGTGAAGGGGATGATTGCTCCCAGCCCGTATTTCCAGATGAAGGAGCTGTCGCACACGATCCATGCCGGGAGGTTGCCGGGCTTGAGGAGCGCCTCGCCGAAGCGGTGGTAGGATATCGCCTCGCTGGTGAAGCGTTTGCCGGCACGGTTCACGACCAGCGAGCCGGGCTTGCCGCGGTCCGTCACCGTGTGCGGATAGACGACCTTGCGCCCGTCCTTGCGGACATAGACCGAAGCCGGGCTCCAGTAGGCGTTGTTGGCGTTGTCGGTGGCAATGTCTCCTCCGGCGGCGACGCCCAGGTCGAGCCCGTCGCCCGTGCTGCCGGGCGCGAAAGGGCTGTCGATGCTGGTTGCAGCCGGCAGCCACGCGCGGCGCTTGTCCTTGCTTTGCGAAAAGCCGCCGGTGGCGAGCATCACGCCGCGCCGAACCGGGATCGTCCGCTCTCCCTTGTCATCAGCGATCCGCACGGCCACCGCACGACCGTCCCGCAACAAGATCTCCTGCGTTGCGCACCCGGTGTGGATGGTCACGCCACGGTCGAGCAGCGACTTGAGCAGCCGACCGGCGAGGGCGTTGCCCAGAACGAGGCGCGAGCCACGCGTATGGCGAAGTCGCTGCAGGCCGTGCTGGGCCACCAGCCGCGCGACACGGACAAACGAACGCGGCGAGCGCCTGAAATTGCGGAAATGGGGCAGGTCTTCGCGCGCGACCATCATACCTCCGAGGATCGTGAATTCGGGGATCGGCCCCCGCAGGCGCTTGAACCATGGGCCGAGGACGCTGGCATCGAAGGCGACCGGCTCCAGCACGCGCAGCCCGTCGCGGGCTCCTGCGAGGTCGGGATAGTAGTCGGGGTAGAACAGCACTGGCTTCAGCCGGACCGCGGTGTTGGCCTGGAGGAACTCGATTGCCTCTCGACCCTTGCGCACGAACAGAGCGCGCATCTCACGGCCATCCGCATTCGGTATGGTGCTCTCGAGATAGCCCAGGGCGGCGGCGGGATCGTCGGGGCGTCCTGCCTCCGCCATCCCGGCATTGTCGGGAATGTAGACCATGCCGCCCGAGAAGCTGGTATTGCCTCCGATCAGGTCGGTCTTCTCGACGACGAGCACGCTCAGCCCCTTGGCGGCTGCGGTCACGGCCGCGGTCATGCCTGCGGCGCCGGCGCCGATGACGACGAGGTCGTATTCGCTCTCGCTCATGCCCGAGCGCCGACAAGCCAGCGCGCTGAGTTTGCGCGCATCCAGTCGGCAAACGCGGCGAGGCCAGCGTCCAAGTCGTGAGCGGGTCGATAGCTGAACTCGTCGTCCATGCGCGAACAGGCCAGAGGTCCGCGCATGACAGTCGTGTCCGTCCATGGAGCTGTTCCCGGTCCGATTTCGATCCGGGTGCCCGGAACAGCCTTTCGCACGGCTTCCGCAACCTCGAACGTAGTGTAGTTTCGGCCGGATCCCACGTGATACGTGTCGTGTGCCAGGCGCTCCGCATTCCAGAGAACAAGCAGGCCAGCGGCGCAGTCGGGTACATAGGTGAAGCTCGCTGCGAAATCCCCGCCGGAAGGCTCATGCACCGGCTCGCCGCGCAGCGCGCGTCGCAGGAACTCGGGGATCGGCCCGCGCGGCGCGTCGAAGCTCGCCGGCACCAGCGGCTGGCCGTAGATCCACGAGATGCGCGCGGTGGCGGCCGACAGGCCGTAGGTGCGCGCATAGACGCCGACCATCATCTCCGAAGCACGCTTGGTCACTGCGTAGAGCGACTTCGGCGTCGGCGCCATGTCCTCAGGGACCGGCGTCACCGCATCCGGCAACGACTGGAAGACCGATCCCGTCGAGACGAAGACGAAGCGGCGCCACTTGAGCCGCCGCGCGGTCTCCAGCATCAAGCCAGTTGCAGTGACATTGCTCTGGAACGCCTTGAGCGGCGCAGGAAATGCGAGCACGTCGTTCGGCACGGCGGCGGTGTGGATGCAGCCGACGATGTCGTGCTCGGCCGCCAGCATCGTCAGCCCGAACGGGTCCGCCAGATCACACTGGGCCCAGACGATGCCGGGGCCGAGCGCCTCCGCATCCGCCGTGCGGAAGGTGGTCATGTACTGGCCAACGACGGGGATGCCCCTCGCAACAGCCTGCCGCGCGAGTTCAAACCCGACATGCCCCATGGCACCGGTGATGAGAAGCTTACCCATTAGCGGTCTCCAGCAGCTTGAGCGCGCGACGCTCCGCCTCAAGCGTTGCGGCGAGACCCGCCCTGATGTCGAAGCGCGGTTTGTAGCCAAAGGCGTCGCCGGCACGACTGCAATCGAGCGCGCCCTTGCGCGGCATCGCCACGCTGCCATCATGGCGATAGGGGCCGCTACCGACCGTGATCGGCGGCGCCCTGGGGTCGAGTTCGGCCAGGATCGCCGCGATTTCCGCGAGCGACGGGCTCGACGCGCTGGAGACGTGATAGGCGTCGTGAAAATGCCTGACGCAATCGAGGGCGGCGAGCGCCCCGGCAACCACGTCGTCGAGGTAGGTGTGATCGATGCGATCGGCGGCCCCCCCGGACACGTAGAGGGGCTGATGGCGGGCAACCGCGCGGATCATGTTGACCGGCACGCGGTCGCGGGGAAAATCCGGCCCGTAGACCCACGAGGTGCGGATGTTGATGCAGTCCAGCCCGCGTGTCTCACGGTAGCTGCGACCGAGATGTTCGACTGCCGCCTTGCTGATGCCATAGGCATGCAAGGGCCGCTGCGGATGGTTCTCGTCTATGCGGTCGGCCTCGAACGGACCGTAGATCTCCTCTGAACTGATGTGGATCATGCGCTGGGTGCCGGAGCGTGCCATCGCCTCGAACAGGTTGATTGAGCCCTCGATATTGACGCGGAAAAGCTCCCGCGGCGATCTCAGGGACGCCAGCACGCCGACCATCGCCGCGCAGTGGATGACCGCGCGCGGCCGGTGTGCGTCGAAGAGGCCATCGACCATCCCGGCATCGCGGATATCCCCTTGGACGACCGTGAGGGCGGCGCCGGATTCGGCCTGCGCCTGGAGCCATGTGCAGTCGCCCGCCTCCAGCGCCACCACCCCATCACCGCGCCGAAGCAAGGCGGCCACCATGGCGCGTCCTACAAAGCCGCCGGCTCCCGTTACAAGAATCGAGCGCATTCTACCCAAGCCCTCATAGATTGAAGAGTATCAGCCGCTCTTCGGTCATGTCGCGGATCGCATAGCGCGGCCCCTCGCGACCGAGACCACTGTCCTTGACGCCGCCATAGGCGAGCTGATCGGTGCGCCATGTCGACGTGCCGTTGATGATCACGCCGCCGGTCCGCAGCCGGCGTGCAAGCATCATCGCGCGCTGGGTGCTGTCGGTGAACACGCCGCATTGCAGCCCGAACGGGCTCTCCGAAATGTCGCGGATCGGCTCCTCCAGATCGTCATAGGCGATGATGCTTGCGACCGGCCCGAATACCTCGTCGCAGGCAACCTTCATGTCGCGCTTCACGTCGGTCAGCAGCGTCGGCTCGTAGGCACTGCCATGGCGGTTGCCGCCGCACAGCAGCCTGGCACCCGCGGCCACGGCCTCGCCGACCCAGCTTTCGACTCGCCTTGCGGCTCCCTCGTCGATGAGCGTCCCGACATCCGTTCCCTTGGCGAGCGGATCTCCCAGCCGCAGGCCGCGCATCTGGGCCGCCACCTTCTCGCCGAGGGTCCCGGCGAGCGCGCGGGGAACGTAGATATTCTGGACGGATATGCAGCTTTGGCCGGCGAGGCGCACCGCGTTGCGGGCAAGCTGTGGCGCGATGATTTCGAGGTTCGCGTCCTGGCAAACAATCGTCTGGCCGGTTCCCCCCAGTTCCAGCGTGACCGGACGCAGGCCCGCCCGCGCGCGGATCTCGGCACCGACGCGTGACGACCCGGTGAATGTCAGCATGTCGACGCCCGGATGCGTCACAAGCGCCTGCCCCGCAGCTGCACCCCCATGGACGATCTGGATGAAGTGGCGCGGCACGCCTGCGTCGTAGAGCAGTTCGACCAGCCGGTGGACGACCAGCGGAGATTGTTGCGGTGGCTTGATGACGATGGCATTGCCCGCCGCGAATGCGGGTCCGAGCTTGTGGCAGGCGAGATTGACCGGAGCGTTGAAGGGTGTGATTGCGCCGACGACACCGATGGGAAAGCGCATCAGGAACGCCATCTTGCCATGGCCCATCGCGCTGCCGTCGAGCGGCACATGGCTGCCTTCGATGCGGATCGCCTCCTCCGCGGAGAGACCGAGCGTGTCGGTCGACCGCTTCACCTCGCCTTCGGCATCGACCAGCGCCTTGCCGGTCTCGCGCGCCATGATCTCGCCGATCTCGGCTGCGCGCTCGATCACAAGGCCCGCGGCCCGCCGCAGGATCGCTGCCCGCTCGTAGGCCGGCATCGCCGCCACTTCGGGCGCAGCAGCACGGGCGGCGCGCACGGCGGCCGCGACCTCGTCGGCGCCCGCCGCCGGAGCGGTGGCGACCAGGGTGCCGCGATAGGGGTCGCGGCTCTCGAAATGGTCCGTGCCGGCGACCGCCTCGCCGCCGATAACATGGGTCAGTCCAATGGTGCTCATCGCCTGGTCCTCACCCTTTGCCCGACGGGCTCCATGCGCTGCCGAATGCGGGCTCCGGCGCGGGCATCGGCGGCAACTGCCACGAGCCGGTGGACGGCGGTTTCACACCAGGGTCCACTTCGAGGTCGATCAGGTAGGGCCGCCCCGACGCCAGCGCGACCTTGAGCGCGTCGCGGAAATCGCTTGAGCGGCTGACCTTGACGCCTTCGACGCCATGCGCCCTTGCCAGCGCTGCGAAGTCGGGATTGTAAGGCTGGCCGGTGCGGCCGTCGGTGAAGCTGGTGCCGATTTCGCGGCCGCCAAACACGCCTTGCTGGAGGTCGCGGATCGCGCCCCAGGCATAGTTGTTCCACACCACCCAGATGGCCGGGATGTCGTATTCCACGGCGGTGCACAACACGTGCGGCGTCATCGTGAAGCCGCCGTCGCCGACCACCGCGATACAGGGCCGGTCGGGCGCGGCAAGCTTCGCGCCCAGCACGCCGGAAACGCCGAAGCCCATTGCCGAATAGCCCCAGGTGTTCAGCATCGACTGCGGCCGCCGACACTCCCAGAACTGCATGAACCAGTTGTGGTGGGAGCCTGAATCCGGGACCAGGATGGTCTCCTCGGGAACCACCTGCCTTATGTCGCCGACGACGCGCTCCGGACGCATGGGGTTGGTGTCGATCTCGAAATTGGGAGCGATGAAGGCCTGCCATTCACGCCGCCACTGCGCGATCCGCGCCAGCCACTCCGCCGTACCCCCATGTCGCGAGATGCCCCGCCGCTCGATCTCGGCGAGAAGCTGGCGGATGAAGGTGCGGGCATCGGCCTGGATGCCGATCATCGGCTCGTAGTTGCGGCCGATTTCCGTCGGATCGATGTCAACATGGATCAGCTGCGTCGGCGGCATGTTCCACGAATAGCCTTGCTTCCACGACGAGGCGGAGCGATCGTCGAAGCGTGCACCTATGGCCAAGAGCACATCGGTGTGCCGACCAGCCTGGTTGGCCATGAAGGTGCCGTTGCGACCGATGAACCCAAGGGACAGCGCGTCGGTCATGTCGAGCGTGCCCATGCCGTTGGGCGACGCCACCTGCGGGATCTGCAGCCGGTGCTGCAGTTCGGTCAGTTCCCTGCCCGCCTCCGACAGCGTCACGCCATGGCCGACGAAGATCAGCGGCGTCCGGGCCGAGAGCAGCAGGTCCACCACGGCGGACACCGCCTCGGACGACGCGCCGGGGCGATTGTCCACGCCTGCCCGCTCCATCGGCTCGAGCTCGACCTCCGCCTCTTCCTGGAAGAGGTTGTAGGGCACGTCGAGATTGACCGGACCCGGACGGCCCGAGGTCAGCAGATTGGTGGCCTGGCGCAGCGCCAGCGGCAGCATGTCGACGCGCGTCGGCTGGAACGAGCGCTTCACGAACGGGCGCAGGGCGTCGGGAAAACTCGCCTGGCCATGCATGTAGGTTTCCTGGAACGGCGCCCGGTTGAACTGCGACGTCGGCACGTTGGCGGTAATGGCGAGGAAGGCCGAGCTGTCGGCCTGCGCACAGGCGACAGACATCGGGATGTTTGCCGAGCCCGGGCCGCACGAGGTGAGCGTTGCGACCGGTTGGTGCGCCACCCGGAAATAGGCGTCGGCCATGTGGCCCGCCGTCTGCTCGTGCCGAGGCGAGATCAGCTTGATCTTGTCGCGGCGATCGTAGAGCGCGTCGAGCATGCCGACATTGCCGTGACCGCAGATGCCGAACACTTAGGGCATGCCGGCCCGGATGAGGTGATCGGCGATCAGGTCGCCGCCTTTGGTCTTGGTCATACGACCTGTACTCCCGGGAAGTCGTGGCTGCGGTTTGTCAAGCATGGCTGGCCTCGGTCGCCAGTCGCCGGCGTCGTTGATGACTGCGGATCGCCGCGACAAGCGGGCTGACCCAGATAAGGATCGTCAGGATGCCGAGGCCTGCGGCGAGCGGCCTGCTGAAGAAGGCGGTGAGGCTTCCGTTCTGGGCGATCATCGCCTGCATGAAGCTCTGCTCGATGATCGGGCCGATCACCATGCCGAGGATGAGCGGCGCGACCGGATAGTCGTTTTCCTGCATGAGGAAGGAGATGATGCCGGCCACCAACGCGACGGTGACTCCCATCATCGAATTGTTGATGGCGAAGGCGCCGACGATGGTGAAGGTCAGCACCACGGGCATGAGCACCGTGTTGGGCACGCGCAGGATCTGGCTCGCCAGCCGGATCGAGACATAGCCGATCGGTATCAGGAACAGGTTGGCGATGAAGAACGAGACGAAGATCGAATAGACCAGCGGCGCGTTCTCGACGAAGACCAGCGGTCCCGGCTGGAGGCCTTTCAGCAGCAGGACGCCGATCACGATTGCGGTGACGGAATCGCCAGGAATGCCGAACACAAGAGACGGCACCCACGTGGTCGAGCTCGAGGCGTTGTTGGAGGCACTGGCCGCGACGATGCCTTCGGGGTGCCCGGTGCCGTAGAGTTCGGGCGTCTTCGAGAACTTCTTCGAAAAACCGTAGGAGACCCAGGCGGCGATGTCGGAGCCGGCCCCGGGTATGGCCCCGATGACGATGCCAATGGCAGAGCCGATCGACATCTGCCCCTTGTATCGCCACATGGCGCGGAAGGTCTCGCGAAAGTCGATGCGCTGGATCCGCGAGACACGGGTGTCGCCGCGCGGCGGATGCGTCAGGCAGCGCATGACCTCGGCGACGGCAAAGACGCCGATCATCACCGAGATGAAGTTGATGCCCTCCATCATCGACACGTTGCCAAAGGTGAAGCGCGGCGATCCTGTGATCATGTCGAGGCCGACGGTCGACAGCATCAACCCGACGCACAGCGCGATCAGGCCTTTCGCCGGATTGTCGCCCGCGACAAGCGCAGCCGTGCTCAGCCCGATGGCCGCGAGCCAGAAATATTCCTGGTAGCGAAAGGAGAGCGCGAATTTGGCCAGCGTCGGCGCAAGGACGGCCAGTGCGATCGTGCCGACGATTCCGCCGATCACCGAGCAGAGCAGAGAGATCATCAGACCGGTGCCGCCCTGCCCCTTGAGCGTCATCTCGTGGGACTCTTCCGTGTAGGCGGCGGAAGCTGGCACGCCGGGAATGCGCAGGAGCGCGCCGGGGAGGTCGCCCGAAAAGATCGCCATGGCGACGGCGGTGGCGATGGCGGCCAGAGCCGCGACCGGTTCCATGAAGTAGGTGATGGGCACCAGCATCGCAACAGCAAGCGTCGCGGAGATGCCAGGCATGGCGCCGACGACGATGCCGTAGACGCTCGCCAGCAGGATGACGAGGATCACGTCGTAGCGGAAGACGAGGTCGAACGCGGCGAGCAGATTGTCCATCTCAGCGCACCAGCAGGAATTCGATGACGCCCATGGGAAGCGGTACGCGCAGGAACCTGGCGAAGATCATGTAGATCATGACCGTCACCACGGCCGCGATGATGGCGCTCGAGAGCAGCTTCGTGGTGCCGCGCGTGACCGCGAGCAGGCCGCCCAGCATCAGGAAGCCGGAGAGCAGGAATCCCAGCCGCGCCGAGGCGAGAATGTAGAACATGATGCTCGCGACCACGGCGGCGAGGATCAGGTGGCTGCGCGGACTGCGTGCCCACTCGGCAATGGTGAAGAGCGGTAGGCCACCCGAGCGCCTCACCGAGCTGACGATCAGGATGACGCCCCCGAGCCCCATCAGCGTTGCGATGAGCCGCGGAAACAGGTCCGGGCCGTATTTGACGCCCGGCAACGCCGTGAACGTACCGGCATAGACAAAGGCGAGTATGGCTATGGCTAGAAAGATACCGCCGGTGACGGCGTCATTGGCTTTCATCGTGCCGTCCTCCCGCCGCGATTGTCTGCGGCAACGTCCGCAAGGTGAAAGGCCGGGCGTCGTGTCGCCCGGCCGGATGCTCTGGCAGTGACTATTTTACCATTCCCGCCACCTTCATGACGTCGCAGATCGCCTTGTCCTGAGCGGCATGGAAGGCGCGCGCCTCGTCCGGCCCAAGCCAGGAGAAGGCGAAGCCGCGTTCCTTCATGAACTTCTGGAACGTCTCGCCGTCGTAGCCGGCCTTAACGGCGGCCAGGACTTTCGCCTTGATGTCGTCGGGCAGACCCTCGGGCGCTCCGATCATGCGCCATGTGGCGAGGTTCCACTCGACGCCGATCGCTTCCTTAATCGTCGGCACATCCGGGAACACCGCATTGCGCTCCGGGCTCATCGTGCCCAGCGCCTTGATGTTGCCGGCGTCCAGCAGGACCTTGCTGTCCGACAGCGGCGGCGTCACGAAGTCGACGGCGCCGGATGAGACATCCTGCAGCGACGGACCGCCTCCCTGCGACGGCACCCAGGTTACTCTGTCGGGCTCGATGCCTGCGGCGACCATCAGGCCGACCCAGGCAAGGTGGTAGATGCTGCCCGCGCCCGACCCGGATGCCGTGAAGGTTGCGGGTGGATTGGACTTGATCGCCTCGATCGCTTCAGCAAGCGTATTGAACTTGGAGTCCGACTTCACGATGACGGCCGAGTGCTCGACGTTGAGCAGCGCGATCTGCGTGAACTTCTCGGCGCTCAGGTCGGTCAGCCCCTGGCAGACGAGCTGGCTCAGGTCGACGTTGATCGTGCCGATGTTGTAGCCGTCCGGCGCAGACCCGGCCATCGCGGTATGGCCGACGAGGCCCGAGCCGCCTGTTCGATTAATGACGTTGATGGGCTGGCCGATGACAGGCTCCATCGCAGGCGTCAGCGCACGGATGAGGATGTCGGTGCCGCCGCCCGCTGCCCATGGTACGATCATCGCGATCGGCCGGTTCGGGTAATCCTGCGCGATGGCAGGGGTGATCAGGGTCATTGCGACCAATGCGCTGGCCGCTACGGCCCGCAATGCGATGCTATGTGCTCTCATGCTCAAATCCTCCCGTTATCAAGCCCAACGAGGGCAGCGCCCTTGTTGCGGCGATCCTCCAATCGCCTTGAGCGACAAATAGGAGCATCCGGAAAAGCCTGTCAAATAATTTCTCATATAGGATGTCGGCTTTTCATCATGTGAGAAGAATTCGACAATAAAGCCCCTCTTCCGTCCATTGGTCGGATATTCCCGTGTGTTCCGTCAGATGATCCGCCTTGTTTTTCTCGTATCGCCGCTATAAGTGTCTGCAATACGAGAGAAGGAGTCAAGAATGGAGCCTACCAAGGCCGAGCGTGACGAAAGCCGCATCCAGTCTCTGGAGCGTGGCTTCATGGTGCTGGAAGTGGTGGCGCGGCGGCGCGACGGCATCACGCTCTCCGAACTCAGCCGCACCCTCGACCTGCACACGAGCACGCTCTACCACCTGAGCCGGACGCTGGTGGCGCTGGGCTACCTGCGCAGCGGACCGGACGACAAGCGCTACCGCATGGGCCGCGGCATCTATCAGATCGCCTCGGCCTGCCTCGACGAAGCGGAATTGAGCGCGACCGTCGAGCCCTATCTGGACCGGCTTGCGGCAGCGACCGGCGAGGCCACCCACTTCGCCATCTGGGAACGCCACAAGGCGCTCATTCTCACCCGTCGCGAAGGACCGAACGCCCTCCAGATCACCGAACGTGCGGGCACCCTGCGCCCGGTCTACTGCACCGCCATCGGCAAGGTGCTTCTGTCGGACCTGACGGAAGCGATCTACGACGAACATGTCGCCGAGATCGATTTCGCCCCGGTGACGCAGAACACGCTGCGCGATGCGCAGGCGCTTCGGCTCCAGGTCGACCGCGCGCGCCGGGAGGGCATCGCCTACGACGACTGCGAGTTCAATCCCGAAGTCCGATGCATGGCCGCTCCCATCCGGGACTTTCGCGGCCGTGTGCTTGGCGCGATAGGCTTCTCCGGACCGGTGTGGAGGCTTTCCCTCGCGGGCATGAACGACTTCATCTCGGTGACGCGTTCGATCGCTGCCGAGGTTTCCGACCATCTCGGTTTTCGTCCGGGCGAAGTGACGCCGGACAAGACCGCGGCGAAGCGGCGTGCCAATGGCTGAGCTGGCCGGAAAGACGGCACTGGTCACTGGCGCCAGCAAGGGAATTGGCCGCGCCATCGCCGACCGGCTCGCGGCCGAAGGCGCCGATGTGGTGCTGGTGGCGCGCGACGGAGAGGCATTGGCTTCCGCCGCCGCCATGATCGCATCCCGGCATGGCGTCCGTGCGATCGGCATCGCCGCCGACCTTGCCACTGAAGAGGGCTGCGTCGCCGCAGCGGACAAGACTGTCGCGACCCTCGGCGGCCTCGACATCCTCGTCAACTGTGCAGGCGACACGAAGGCGGGGGCGTTCCCGGTACAACCGGATGCCGATTGGACGGCAGGATTCGCGCTCAAGTTCTTCGGCGCGGTACGCCTGACACGGGCGCTGTGGGGGCCATTAAAGGCTCGCAAGGGCACGGTCATCAACATCGGTGGAGCGGCGGCATATACGCCCTCGCCCGGCTTCATGGTCGGGGGCGCGGTCAACGCGGCGCTGGCCCATTTCACCAAGTCCCTGTCCAAGCAAGGGCTGGTCGACGATGTGAACGTCAACATCATCCACCCCGGCGCTACCGTCACCGAGCGCATGGAGGCACTGATCCGCCAGGAGGCTGCCGCCTCGGGCCTCGCCGAAGACGAGGTGCGCCGCCGCAACCTTGAGCGCGCCGGTATCCGCCGCCTCGGGTCGCCGGAGGATATCGCCGAGGCGGTGGCCTTCCTGTGTTCGCCGCGGGCGCGACACATACAGGGCGTCGGGATCGCCATCGACGGCGGCGCCACGCCCGGGCTGTAGACGCGCTTCGCGGCGCGGGTCACCATCACGGATCACCGCCGCCCCGAAAGCGCGCGATCGAGCTTCTGGATCCCGCTTCGATGAAGCGGGCGTCCGAGCCGATGGTTGTCAGATTGAACCCTTCGGCTGACATCCGAACGGCATAGGCGGGGTCGCCGCAATGGATGCAGGCGGCGATGCCGTTGGCCTTGCAGGCAAGACGCACCCGCTCGAGCTTTGCCATCATGTCCGGCTCCTGCCGGTCGAAGCCGGGAGGAAAGCCATGCGCAAGTGCGAGATCCGCCGGGCCGACATAGAGGCCCGCAAGCCCCGGCGTCGCGGCGATCGCGTCGAGATTCTCCATGGCCGCACGGGTCTCGATCATTGCCAGCGGCAGGATCTCGCGGTTGGCTGCCTGCCAATACCCTTCACCGAAGACGAGCCGGGCTCTGACCGGGCCGAAGCTCCGCCCACCCTCTGGCGCATAGAGACACGCCTTGACCAGCCGCTGAGCGTCTGCGGCGGTCTCGATCATCGGAGCGATGATCCCAGGGCGCCCGCGTCGAGCGCCCGCATGATCGATGCCTCCTCGAGCCACGGTACGCGCACGAGCGCGGCCGCCCCGCTGCGCTCGATGACCGGTAGCAGCGTCAGCAGAGCTGCGTAGTCCGCCGTGCCATGCTGCAGATCGACCGTGATCGAATCCCATCCGGCGACCGCCAGCGCCTCGGCCGACAGGATCGATGGGCAGGCGATCCATCCGTTCGCCGCGCAGCGTCCCTCGGACCACAACTGGCGCAGTGGATTGACCAGCACGCTCATCCCTACGCCGCTATGAAATGGGTGAGCTTGACATTGGTGTAGTCGAGAATGGCTTGTCGCCCACCCTCGCGCCCCATGCCGGAATGATTGATGCCACCGAACGGCGCTTCGGCGTGCGCAATCATGAAGGTGTTGATGCCGACCATACCCGCCTGGAGCCCTTTGCTCAGCGCCTCCGCCTTCTTCTGGCTGCTGGTGAATGCGTAGGCCGCGAGACCGTACGGCGTCGAGTTCGCCCGTGCGATCGCATCGTCGAGGTCGCGGAAGGTGGCGATCGGCGCCAGCGGACCGAACGGTTCCTCGCGCATGATGCGCGACGTGTCCGGCACATCGGCCAGCACCGTCGGCTCGAAGAAGAACCCCTTGTTGCGGCTCGCCGGACGCCGTCCGCCGGCAAGGCAGCGCGCACCATCCGCAACGGTCTCGTCGCACATAGCCTCGACCCGATCGCGCTGGGAGGCGAGCGTGAGCGGACCCATTGTGGTGGCTGCGTCCTGGCTATCGCCCAGCACGAGCGCCTTCGCCGCAGTGACCATGCCTTGGGTGAACCGCTCGGCAACGCTCTCGTGGACGTAGAAGCGGTTCGGCGCGATGCAGACCTGGCCTGCATTGCGGAACTTGAACGTGGCGCACTGGGCGGCGGCGGCGTTGACATCAGAATCCTCGCAGATCACGACCGGTGCGTGGCCGCCCAGTTCCATCGAGGCGCGCTTCACTGTCTGGGCAGCCTGCGCCAGCAGCATCTTGCCCACCCGCGTGGAACCGGTGAGCGAGATCTTGCGGATCTCCTCGGCCTCCATCAGCAGCGGCGTGACGACATCGGCACGGCAGTGTAGCATCTGCACAACACCCGCCGGAGCGCCGCCCTCGACACAGGAGAGCGCGATCAGGGTCGAGGTCAGCGGCGTCTGCTCGGACGGGCGGCAGATGATCGGGCAGCCGGCCGCGAGAGCTGGCGCGATTTTTCGCGCGAGCAGATTGACCGGAAAGTTCCATGCCGTGAAAGCGGCAACGATGCCCACCGGCTCCGGCACGGCCTGCAGACGCCCGCCCTGCCGCGACGGGATCGTCTCGCCGAACAGCCGCTCGGCCTCACCGGCGAACCAGTCGAACTGCTCGATGGCGATGAGCACTTCGCCCTCGGACTGCGCGATCGGCCGACCGATCTCCAGCGACAGCGCGCCGGCGATCTCCGCCTTGCGCCGCTCCATCGCTCGCGCAATGCCGCGCAGTACCTTGGCGCGCTCCCAGCCATGCACGGCCGACCAGGTCTTCAACGCCGCGCGGGCATGCGCCAAAGCCTCTGCCACGTCGCCCGCGCCGGCCGAAGGCGCTGACCACAGCACCTCTTCTGTACACGGGTTCACCACGTCGGCGCGCGGGCCAGCGCTCGTCGCCCTGAACTCGCCGCCGATCAGCAGGCTGGCATCAATGCCGTTCATGTCCGTGCTCCGTGTCGCTAGAGAATGGCCGGCTCGCCTGGCGACGGGCCGAAATCGGTTTCGAGGAAATCGAAGTCGCAGCCTTCGTGCGCCTGGCCGATGTGGCGCGAGAACATCCAGCCATAGCCACGTCCGAAGCGCGGTTCGGGTGGCGCAAGTTCAGCGCGCCTGGCTGCGAGTTCTTCGTCGCTCACCTGCATGTCGATGCGCCGCGCGGCCACGTCGACGCGCACGATATCGCCGGTCCTGACCAACGCCAGCGGTCCACCGACATGAGCCTCGGGCGAGACATGCAGCACGCAGGCGCCGTAGCTGGTGCCGCTCATGCGGGCGTCGGACACGCGCAGCATGTCGCGCACCCCGGCCCGCAACAGCTTCTTCGGGATCGGCAACATGCCCCATTCGGGCATGCCCGGACCGCCCTGCGGCCCTGCCCCGCGCATGATGAGGAGCGTATCGGCCGTCACGTCGAGCGCCTCGTCGTCGATGCGGTCCTTGAGTTCCGCATAGCTGTCGAACACCAGCGCCGGGCCCGAATGGTCGAGCAGCCGGGGATCCGCGGCGGATGGCTTCATCACACATCCATCGGGCGCCAGGTTGCCGTAGAGGACCGCCATTGCCGGCTCGGAAGACACGGGCCGATCGAGCGGGCGGATCACGTCGTCGTTCCAGCATGGCGCGTCGGCGAATGTCTCGCCGATCGGCCGGCCGGAGACTGTCAGGGGTGCGCCGTCGAGCAGGCCGGACAGGCGGTGCATGAGGGCTAGGATGCCGCCGGCATAGAAGAAATCTTCCATCAGATAGCGTTCGCCCGACGGCCGCACATTGGCGATCACCGGCACCTTGCGGCTCGCGGCCTCGAAATCGCCAAGCCCGACATCGTGGCCCGCACGGCGCGCCATGGCGATCAGATGGATGACCGCATTGGTCGAGCAACCCATCGCCATGGCCACGACGATGGCGTTCTCGAAGGCGGAACGGGACAGGATGGCGGACGGCTTCAAGTCCTCGCCGACCATCTCGACGATGCGCCGCCCGCAGGCGGAAGCCATGCGGATATGGCCGGCGTCCGGCGCGGGGATGGACGACGCGCCGGGCAGCGTCATGCCCATCGCCTCGGCGATTGCCGTCATCGTGCTCGCCGTGCCCATCGTCATGCAATGGCCGTGGGAGCGGGCGATGCCGGCCTCGACCGCCTGCCATTCTGGCGCGTCGATCCTGCCGGCCCGCCGGTCGTCCCAGTATTTCCAGGCGTCGGAGCCGGAGCCCAGCGTCTCGCCGCGCAGATTGCCGCGCAGCATGGGGCCGGCCGGCATGAAGATCGCCGGAATGTCCATGCTGATGGCGCCGAGCAGCAGGCCGGGCGTGGTCTTGTCGCAGCCGCCCATCAGCACAGCGCCATCGACGGGATGGGAGCGCAGCAGTTCCTCCGTCTCCATGGCCAGGAAATTGCGGTAGAGCATGGTCGTCGGCTTGACGAAATTCTCCGACAGCGAGATCGCCGGCAGTTCGAGTGGAAAGCCACCGGCCTGGAGGACGCCGCGCTTCACGTCCTCGACGCGCTGCTTGAAATGAGCGTGGCAGGGATTGATGTCTGACCAGGTATTGAGAATGGCGATGACCGGGCGGCCGTTCCAGTCTTCCAGACCGTAGCCCATCTGCATCAGGCGCGAGCGATGGCCGAAGCCGCGCAGATCGTCGGCATCGAACCAGCGCGCGCTTCGCAGGGGTTTCCTCTCACGATTCCCGGTCATTGGCTCGCCGTCACGCCGCCGTCGATATAGACGATCTGGCCCGTCATGTAGCTGCCGGCCGGCGCGGCGAAGGCGATGATCTGGCCCACCACCTCCAGCGGGTCGCCGATACGGCCCAGCGGATTGCGCTCCAGGATGAAGTCTCGGAAGCCCTCGCGCTCCATGTGATTGCGGATGCGCTCCGAGCGTATGAAGGTCGGCGCCACGCCATTGACGGTGATGTTGTGCGGTGCGAGTTCCATTGCATGCTGCTTGACCAGCATGGCGAGGCCGCCCTTGGTGGCGCAGTAGGCCGAGTAGCCGCGTCCGCGCAGCGCCAGTTGCGAGCGCACGGAGAGAAGGTGGATCTGCCGGCCGCCGCTGCCTTGCGCGATCTGCTGGCGGGCGACGGCCTGGGCGAGAAACATCGCCGACTTCAGGTTGGTCTGGTAGACCTCGTCGAAGGTCTCTTCGGTCACGTCGAGCAGCGCCTGTTCGCGCTGTATCCCGACGCAGTTGACCAGCACGTCGATGCTACCGAGCATTTCAGCGACCTTCCGGGTGACATCGGCGATCTGGCCGACGTCGCGGGCATCGAGGGCCAGGCCGACAGCGCGTCCACCGGCGGTCTCGATACGCTCGGCCAGCGCCAGCGCCCGCTCTCCGCTGCGGCCGGCAATTGCCACCTTCGCGCCGCGCCGCGCCATCGCCGAGGCCGTCGCCTCGCCGATCGCGCCATAGCCGCCCGGAATGAAAACGCGCAGTCCGGTGATGTCGAACATCCGGTCCATGGCGACGGGATCGATCTCCGGCGTCAGGTTTGGCTCGGGGCGGTTCATGCGGCGATCTCCACGCCGGCGGCCCGGTATACGGATTCCATCAGCCTCAATGTCTCCAGATTGTCGAGACGGTCGGTTTCGAAGGGCGTGCCGTCGCGAAGACCTACGACGAAAGCCTCCATGACGGCGTCGAAACACTCCTGGTAGCGCCCGAGAAGGTCGATGCGCTCTGCCTCGCCTTCAGCGCCGACGAGAAAGACGCGGTCGTAGTCCATGACAATCGTGCCGCGCGTGCCGATGATCTCGAGGCGGTCGCCGTGCAGCGGCGGATAGCCCGGCGCGCAGATCGAGCCGTCGGCGGTCGCGATGAAGCCGTCCTCGCCTTCGAGGAGGATGGCGGCGGTGTCTTCGCCCGGCAGCCCGTCGGCCAGGCGGTTGAGCCGTGCCGCCACCACCTTTAGCGGCCCGCACAGGCAGCGCAGCACGTCGAGATGGTGGATCATCGTCTCGAAGACGAGGTTGCGGCGGAAGCCGGCAAGGTAGGGCTGGCGCTCGATGAGGAACGGCACATTGCCCTCGCGCGGACAGAGCCCGGAACCCCGGCAGGAGATCGCCGCATGACGCGGCGTGCCGATCCGCCCCTCGGCGATCCAGCGGCGAACGGTCATGTAATGCGGGCGGAAGCGATAGTTCTCGTGCACCAAGAAGCGCACGCGGTCACCGACATAGTCGACGAGCGCCTCGGCCTCGGCAACCGTCTCGGTCATCGGCTTCTGCAGCATGATGTGGACGCCGCCGTCGGCCGCCAGCTGCGTAAGCGGCGCATGGGCGTCGACGGAAGCGGCGATGTCCACGATTTCGAAACCGCCATCGGCAAACAGCGCGTATGGGTCACCATAGACCCTGTCGATGCCGAACTCCGCAGAGCGGGCCGCAGCCTTGTCGGGGTCGATGTCGCAGACAGCGACCACCGGCACACCGGCGTTCGCCCACGCCCGCAAATGGTAGAGGCTGATCATGCCGGCGCCGACGAGCGCGACGCGCGGCTGGGTGTCCCGGCTCATGCGGCGCGCTCCGTCAGCAGACCGCCGAGATAGGCGCGGCAGGGTTGATGCGCCACCAGGCCGGCGAAGTCGGCGATCGGCGTCACCGTGCCGTTCTGGACGAAGATGAAGCGCTCGCAGATCTCCTCGAGGATTTCGAGGTGGAAGCGCTCGTTGGGGTGGACGCACAGGAACACCAGCCGGCCCTCGGCGCGCAGGCGGCGGAAGAAGTCGAGCATGAAGCCGATATAGCCGTCCTGCGTGTTGAATTGAGGCTCGTCGAACAGATGGACCATCGGATAGGCGCTGCCGGCGCGCTCAAGCAGTGCGTTTGGCATGAGCGAGCGGAAATGCCGGACCTGGTAGGACTGGTGATAGTGGATCGCCAGCCGATCGCGCTCGTCGGTCCTCACGCGATGGATGTCGCGGTCCTGGACCAGCACGCTGCCGGAGGTGGGCGTGTTGGAGCCGGTGATCAACTCGAACAGCGTCGTCTTGCCGGAACCATTCGGACCCATCATCCCGACGATGCCGGGCTCCTCGATCCGGAAGTCGGCTTCGAGGCGGAACGTTTCCTTCGCGTTCGGCCAACCGCGCTTGTAAACCTTCGTCAGACCCTTGACCTCGAGCATCGGCGCCATGGTCAGACCCCCACCAGTTGACGGCGGCGGACCGGGTCGTCGAGCAGTTCCCGCGCCGGACCGGCATGGACGATGCGGCCGTGGTCCATGACGTAGACGCGGTCGGAAATCTCGAGTGCCGCGAGCGCGTTCTGTTCGACGACGAGGGAGGAAATCCCCTCCGACTTGAGCAGGCGCACGGTCTTCATCACGTCCTGAACGATGCGCGGAGCCAGTCCCTGGCTCGGTTCGTCGAAGAGGACGAGGCCGGGCGAGGCGAGCAGCGCCCTCGAGATCGCGACCATCTGCATCTCGCCGCCGGACAGATTCTCGCATTCGCGCTGCATCAGGTGCTCCAGCGCGGAGAAGATGCCGAACATCTCGGACACCTTCCATTCGCGGAACTTCGTGCGGCGGCGGCCGATCTGGAGGTTGCGGGCGACCGTCAATGTCGGAAACACGCGGCGGTCGTCCGGCACCCAGCTGATCCCCATGCCCGAGATGCGGTGGGTCGGCGCCGCGGTGATGTCGGCGCCGTCGAAACGGATCGTTCCAGATCGCGCACGCGTCAGCCCCAGGATGGAGCGGATAGTCGTCGTCTTGCCGGCGCCGTTCGGCCCGAGCAGAGCCACCACTTCGGCCTTGCCGATCGACAGCGACGCGCCGAACAGAGCCTGCGTCTCACCGTAGAAGGCTTCGATGTTGCGCAGTTCAAGCATGGGCTCTCTCCGCCAGAGACGAGCGCCGCACCCACTTGTTGCGCTGAAGTTCGTCCGGCGTGCCCTCGGCGATCACCTGGCCCCAATGGATGACCGAGATGCGGTCGGCCAGTTCGAACAGGAAGCGCATGTCGTGCTCGATCATCACGATCGTGTAGGTTTCGCGCAACCGGCGCACGAGTGACGCAAGCTTGCGCGTCGCTTCCGATCCCAGACCCGAGGTGGGCTCGTCGAGGAAAAGGATTTTCGGCTTGGCAGCCAGCGCGACGCCAATCTCCAGCGCGCGCCGGTCGCCATAGCTGAGCGACGTCGCCGTCTCCCATGCACGCGCAGCCAGGCCGACCTGCTCAAGGATCTCCATCGCACCATCGACCAGCGCCCTGTCGTCGAAGGCGCCGCCGAAGACATTGAGCCGCCGGGCATAAAACTCCGGCATCGCCAGCATCACGTTCTCGATGACGACGCTATCGTCGAATAGGTTCATGATCTGGAAGGAGCGCGACACCCCGAGCCGGGCGATGCGCTGTGGCGACAGGCCGGCGATCGAACTGCCTTCCAGCAGGATCTCGCCGCGGTCAGGCCTGTGCAGCCCGGTCAGCACGTGGAAGCAGGTGGTCTTGCCCGCGCCATTCGGTCCCATGATGCCGCTCACCTGCCCCTTCTCGAACGCGAGCGAGATGTTTTCCAGAACCACGCGGGCGCCGAAGCGCTTGTGCAGATTGCGGGCTTCGAAGATGGCCATCAGGCTTTCTCCGCCGCCAGCGCCGAAGCAAGTCCACGAGTGCCGCGAAGCCGCTTCCAGCCGAGGTGGACCATGCCCGCCAACCCTTCGGGCCGCAGCATCACCATGGCCATGAACATCAGCCCGTACCAGAGCAGCCATGTCTCGGTGTATCCGCCGAGCACGTCGCGGGCGACGAAGTAGAGGATGACGCCCAGCACGGGTCCCCAGAAGCTGACCAGACCGCCGCCAACCAGCACCATCATCACGATCAGGCCGGACTGGTGCAGGCTCATGACGTCCGGATAGGCGCTTTGCTGCGCCATCGAGAACAGCCCGCCCGCCAGTCCGGCGAACATGGCCGAGATCACGAATGCGGCGAGCTTGAAGCGCCAGACCTCGTAGCCGGCGAAGCGCGCGCGGGTCTCGTTCTGGCGGATCGCCTGCAGCACGCGGCCGAAGGGCGAGTTGGCGAGCCGCCACAGCAAGAGAACGCTCGCGACCAGTAGCACCGCCACGAGATAGAACAACGCCACATTGGGCCGCAGGTCGAATTCGAGGCCGGGCAAGGTCAGGGGCGGACGCGGAATGCCGAGCAGCCCGTCCTCGCCGCCCGTGATGGCGTAGAGCTTCATCGATGTGAACCAGAAGACCTGGCCGAAGGCGATTGTCAAAAGCGCGTAGTAGATGCCGCGCCGGTGCGAGATGAACGCGCCGACCACCAGCCCCGCCAGCCCTGCGGCAAGGATCCCGGCGGCGAGACCGCCCCAGAGGCTCACCGCAACGTTCTGCTGGAAAAGGCCGAAGGCATAGGCGCCGATGCCGAGATAGGCGCCATGACCGAACGAATGCAGGCCCGCATAGCCGAACAGAAGGTTGAAGCCGAGCGCGAAAATCATCCAGATGGCGATCTCGATGCCGAGATACTGATAGAGGCCGACCATCGGCAGCCACCACGGCGCGGCGGCAAGCGTCAGTGCCATGAGGACGATCGCGCCGTAGGACTGCGCCGGCGAGCGGGATGGAATGTCGGAGAGCGAGATCATGTCAGTTCTCCAGCGCGCTCTTGCGGCCGAACAGGCCGCGGCTGCGGAAGCCCACCACGAAGATCAGGAGAATGTACATCGACATGGTCGCCCAGGCGCCGGCGTAGGCACCGGTGATGCCGACCGCCAGCCCGACCATCAGGGCGGCAATCACCGCGCCCCAGAAGCTGCCGATACCGCCGATCACGATGATGAGGAAAGCGGGAATGACGACGTCGATTCCGACATGCGGGCGCAGCCCCCAGATCGGCACCATGACGATGCCGGCCAGTCCGGCAAGGGCGGCTCCGAACCCGAACACGAGAAGCCGCAGCTTCGACAGGTCGTAGCCGAGCGCGCGCACCATCTCGCTGTCATGCGCGCCGGCCTTGATGATCGCACCATACGGCGTCTTTTCAAGGAACAGCCAGACGGCGAATATGGCGACGAGACCGAAAGCGGCCGCGAAGAACTTGTATTTCGAGTAGATGAGGCCCGCGACCAGGATCGGCCCGTTGATCGCGGCCGGAACAGTGAGGCTCTGCTCCCCCGTGCCCCAGCCGAGCCGGATGATCTCCTCGATCACCAGTGCCGCGCCAAAAGTCAGCAGCAGGCCGTAGAGCGGCGCCTTGCCGTAAGTGGGGCGAAGGCAGAGTTCGAGGACCATGCCGGCAATGGCGGCGAGTACCGGGCCGACGAACAGCGCCGCAACGTATCGCGTCTCGATGGCGAGGCTCAGCCACCATGTGGCGAAGGCGGTGTCGCCGAACCAGGTGCCGCCAATCAGACTCAGCGCGAAGTAGGCGCCGAGCGCGAACAGGGAGCCATGAGCGAGGTTGATGACCTCCATCACGCCCACGATCAGCGTGAAGCCGAGCGCGATCAGCGCGAAGAGCAATCCGAGCGTCAGGCCATTCAAGATGTGGGGGAGAAGGTCGAGCATGTGTGGCGCTGCACTGTCCGAAGTTCGATCGTGGCCGAGAGAGGCCGGCCACAATCATGAATGATAGACGCGAGCGGATCAGGCGTCGAAAGTCGGCGTGTCCTCGTAGCTTTCCAGCTTGCAGGCAGCGGGCGCGCCTTCGTCAATCACCACGTCCGGGGCCGTGTTGGCGACGATCTCGAACATGTCGTCCTTGTCTGCTTCGGACCACTTGGAATTGGCGGTCGCGAGATAGATCGTCTGCTGCACCTGATGGGTGTTCGCGTCGATCCACGCGTCATGGTGCTGCATCCGGTCGGACGCTGACATCTTGTGGCCCTCGAGCGCCTTGATCACGGCGATGTTGTTGGCGCCGCCCGCGCGCTCGATGGCCGACAGCAGTTCGCGGGTCGCCATGTAGCCGTTGTAGAAGACGTTGCCCGGCACGCGCATCTGGGTGTCGGGGTATTTCTCCTGATACTTCTTTACGAAGTCGGCGACGCCCGGCAGGTCGAGCTTGTAGTACCAAGTCGTGCCGAACACGCCGAAGAGATTATCCTGCGGAAGGCCGTAGACGTCCGGCCAGTCCTGCTGACTGTTGATCCAGGCCGGGCTCGCTCCCATGCCAAGCTGCGCAACCTGCTGGCGCAGCGCCTTCTGGTCATCACCACCGATCGCGGCGGACACGACGCCCGGTTTCTGCTGCTGGATGCGCAGAAGGGCCGAAGAGAAGTCACGCGTGCCCTGCGGGATCAGGATTTCCTCCGACACTTCGCCGCCATAGGCGGCCAGCAGCGCCTTGGTGGCCTTCGCGGTGTCATGCCCCCAGACATAGTCGTTGGTGAGCAGCATCCAGTTCTTGCCGTAGGTGTCGATCGCGTTCTTGACCGCGGCCTTGGCGAAGTTCGTCCCGTTGCCATCCCACACGAACTTGGTGCGGTGGCAGTTCTGGCCAGCCTCGGTCGGCGACGACGAATTGGTGTTCAGGTAGATCACGCCATATTTCTGCGCGACCTGGCTGATCGCGTTGGCGACGCCGGAATGAACCGCGCCGACCAGGAAACCGCATTCCTCACGGGTGATCATCCGTTCGGCCACGCGGCTGCCCGTCGCCGGCACCGTTTCGGTGTCGATATGCACCGACTCGATCTTGCGGCCCAGGACTCCGCCGCGCTCGTTAGCTTCGTCGATGGCCATCATCATGCCGCGCCGGTCGCTGGCGCCGGAATTAGCATACTGCCCGCTCGCATCGGACGTGAGGCCGATCTTGATCGGCTTTTCGGACGCCTGTGCCCAGACGTGGTTGTGCTTCCAGGGACCGGCGAAGGTGGTCAGAGCGGTTCCCGCGGCGACGCCGCCGAGTAGCCCGCGACGTGTAATCTTGATCCGAGACATGCCATTCCTCCCTAAGCCGTTGATCCATCCGCGAGTTTCCTCCTTGTCGCAGATAGAATGATTATTCTCATAGAATGAATTTTCGTTCTAGACTTGTCAACAGGCATTCTTTCGGCGAAGCCTCATCCAGCAGCATTGGCCGGAAAGGTGGCAGAGAGTGTGAGCGGACATTCGATCATCGACGCGGATGGCCAGGCGGCGGCCGAGAAGCAGGAGACGTTCGAGGGCCTCCGATCACGCATTCGCGCGCGGTTCGAGACGTTGAGCCCTCACCTACAGCGTATAGCCCGCGCCGCGCTCGAACAGCCCAACGTCTTCGCGCTCTCGACGATCGCCTCGATCGCGGGCGAGCTCGAGGTGCAGCCTTCAACACTGATCCGCTTCGCCAAGGAGTTCGGCTTCGCCGGATTCTCTGACGTGCAGCGAATCTTTCGCCACCGCCTGATCGAGGGCGCGGCCGACATGCGCGAGCAGGTCTACGAGAAGCAGACGACCCGTCCCCCTGCCGACCTTGGCGCGATTCTCGATGGTTCGATTTCTGCACTCGCAGCCTCGCTCGAAGACCTGCGGGGCTCGGTCTCCACCCATGACCTCCAGCAGGCAGTCGCAATGCTGAACCAGGCCGGCCACGTCTATATCGCCGGCCTGCGTCGCTCCCGTGCCATTGCCACCTACGTCGCCTACGGGCTGACCCGCTCCGAGCGGCATTGCAGCCTGCTCGACTTCGGCGGCGGCATGGCGGCGCAACAGGTTGCAAACATGGCGCCCGGCGACTTGCTGGTGGCGATTGCCTTCCCGCCCTATTCCGAGCCGGTGGTTGACGTGGTCGTAGACGCCCATCTGAGCGGCAAGCAGGTGCTCGCGATCACCGATTCGCCGCAGAGCCCGCTGGCGCGCCACGCGAAGCTGGCCTTCTTCGTCGACAACGCCGCGACCGGTCAGTTTCGCCCGATCTCCGGCGCCATTGCACTAGTGCAGACGCTCGTGGCGGGCCTCGGGCACGAGTAGCGGAACTAAGCCAGCCGCCGCTTGGCCGGCCCGAAGCGCCCGGGAGTTCAATTGCCATCCTGACATCTCGTTGATCTCGCGGGTACCTGCGCATCCCGTCCTCTAGCGGGGATGATCGACTGCGGCGTTCCGCTCGTCGTGCCTGCCGGCATCGCATCGACTGTTCCTTTGCCGTTCATGCCTCTCTCCCGGGAATGAGCACGACGTAATCGGCCGCCGAGATCGTCTTCACGCTGGTCTTCGGCAGATGTGGATAGGCGGCGAGATCGAGCCGCGCCGGATGTTTGATCCCGGACTTTGATGGTGCATTGTTTTCCCATGAATGGAGGGATGCACTATGGGCCAGGTTCTACATGGGAGCGCCACGACGATGCCAAAGAGGGCCGCAATAAGGTGATGCAGGACAGATAGATCGAAGCGGTAGCAACTCCGACTAGGAATTCTTCCCTGAACAATGGTGTTGCAACGCCGACATTGCCGATTTGCATCGCCTCCGACGCCCGGCAAAGCGTGGGGACCAAAATGATCCCCACGCAGTGCGGCCAGGGGCGACCGCAGGCGCCGCTTCCACATTCACCATGATCATGAAAGCGACCGCGCGCGGATCATGTCGGCGGCTTTCTCGGCGATCATCGTCACGGGCGCATGCGTGTTGCCCGAGGGAATCGTCGGCATGACCGAAGCATCAGCGATGCTCAACCCCTCCACACCGTGAACCCGCAGATCCGGGCCCACCACGGCCATCGGGTCGGTGCCCATACGGGCGGTCGACACCGGGTGGAATATGGTCGTCGCAATGTTGCCTGCTGCAGAAAATAGGTCCTCCTCCGAGACGATACTCGGACCCGGGAGAAGTTCGATCGGCTGATAGGCACTAAGTGCTTTTGTGGCCATAAGTCGCCGCGCGTGCAGGATGCTCTCCACCGCCACCGTCTGGTCGGCGGTCGCGGACAGGTAGTTTGGGCGAATGAGCGGTGGCGACGCCGGATCGCTGTTGCGAATGTGGCAGGTGCCGCGGCTTTCAGGACGCAAGTTGCAGACCGAAACGGTTAGCGCAGGATAGCGGTGTAAAGGCTTGCCGAAACTATCCAGCGATAGCGGCTGCACATGGTACTCGATGTTGGGCGAGTCGTATTGAGGGCTACTGCGGGTGAAGATACCCAACTGGCTGGGGGCCATCGACATCGGCCCGCTGCGCCGGAGCGCATATTGCGCCGCTATTCCGATACGCCCCACGAGCGAGGCATAGGTATCATTCAGCGTCCGCGCGCCGGTGATCCGAAATACAGTGCGGATCTGGAGATGGTCCTGCAGATTCTCTCCCACGCCGGGCAGCTCGTGTCGCAATTCGATTCCGTGCTCTGCAATGATCGCGCTGGGTCCGATCCCCGACAGCTGCAACAGCTTCGGGGTGGCCACCGCGCCAGCAGCAAGAACTGGATTCGGCCAGGTCGAGGGGAGCGACATGATCCTAAACCTCATTAAGTATTTGGGCCCGAAGCGCGGAGAGGACCACTTGCTCTGAAGATTTTACCATGGGCGACCGTCGAAAAATTATAGGGCCATGCTCACGCGTCTCGGTAAATCGGGACTGTGGGTGCGTGTGCCTCCACTGCGTCTACGACCTTTTTGGCCAATGCCAGGTTTGATTTTTCTGACGCCCATACGTCGCGAAAGCGATCAACCGTCTCTCGCGCGGTGTCGAGAACAAGCTTTTCCGGTAGCCGAGCCTTGGCGGCTAAATGGGCTAGTTCATCGAGCGAGAACTCGCTCATTTTCTTGGTGCGCGAATAATTCAGGGCCGCTGTCTCATCCGCGATGTAAGGGATCGTAGAGAGCAGATCGTAGGCCGGGGCCAAAGATGGTGTGCGCCGATCTGCATAGATCAGCGACCAGTTCTTCAGATGCATATCGGCGTTGCCGATCAGCGTGCTGAACACGAGACGGCGTATGTATTCTGCGACGCCTGCATCTCCGGTTTCGATGCCGAGGACGGTGCCAATGGTCCGGTAGTTGGCCTTCCGGTACTTATCATCCGGGAAGACCCCGAACACCTGCGCGAAATCCTCAATATGTACGGGGCCGTCGGCCGTGCGGTCGAACCGGCGCACCGCCAAGGCTTGGCCGGAGAGTTCACCGATGCCCTCCGGTAGCCCGTCCACTGCATCAAGGTCCAGAAGCTGGATCTCAGGCACGTCCATGCCCAGCATGGAAGCGACCGTCATCATGGAGAACTCGTTCTCGGGCACTCCGGCGAACTGCTGGGATGGAAGCTTCACGATCCAGGAGCCGCCGACACCCTCGGCCGGAATGGTCAAGCCACCGCCCTTCTTGTGATTGCGGAGGGCTGAGAATTTGAGCTGCACGCCGGCGAGCGAGAACCGCAGCGTATTCCGGCGCTCGGTCTGCCCCCATTCCTCTTCAAGGCCAGGAGGCAAAGCCTCCCCTTCTGCGGGATGAACGGAAAGCGCGCCCGGTAGATCACGTCCGAGCATCCAGAGCAGGAAGAACTCTCTTTCGGCGTTCACGCCGGCGCGCTCGGCAAGGTATTTGCGGAGCGGTCCTTCTGGCAGCAGATTCGAAAAGAAGGGCGGCACCACGCGCTGCACCGGTTTAAAGTCCGTCAGCAGACTGCCGAACTGATCCTTGAACGAAAGGCTAAGGGTAGGCCTTCCGGGATCCTCGATGTAGTCCTGATTGAACGCAAAGATCGTCCGGTCGCCTTGAACCAAGGTGAGCGTTGCAATCGGTTTGCCGTAAAGGTGAACGTCGAGAACTGAGACGTCAGGCATCGTCTTCGTCCTCTGCTAGGCTGTAAGCCGCCCTGGGAGTCTCCGACGGCGCATGTGCGATACGATTTCTGAGGTTCTGCAGGGTGGATGCGGTTTCTCGGACGGTCTCACGCGACTGATCGCTCGCCTGAAAGCGGTTCAGGGTTTCGATGGCATTTTTGACCGCTACGAGATCGGCGGTCCGCAGGGGCGTATGACGCAAGAAGCGAAGAGCGTCGCCGATCCGGTCGAGATCGGCGGAACTGCCGTAGAGTGCCTTCTGCTTTTTGACGAGACGTTCGCCCCTTTCGATCAAGCGAAGGGCGTTCTGGCCACCTTCAGGTGAAAGTTCCCTGTCGACCTCGGAGGTTTGCAGTATTCCATTCACCGCAGGAAGCAGTTTCTTGGGCACTAGTACGAGCTCAATATTGAGCGCGCGCGACAAGTCGATCAGGCTGGAAAGCCCCGGCTCAAGTGTCCCGCGCTCGATTTGTGAGATGTGGCTTTGGGTTAGGCCCGAACGTGCGCTGAGGTCACGCTGGCTCAGGCCTGCCACTTCGCGAGCTTCCCTTAGAGAGCCGATCAGAGCCTCGCTCTTGTACGCCATGATCATTTTCCTGCATCGACGCATTCACGTGACATAGGATAATGTATCACATGGGCGTAACAGCGTCAACATCGATGCATGATACTAATCAAGTTTGGAACTTGATCAGTAAGCTGTATCACGACCCTCAGATGCTGGTGCCCGTTTGATCAAGGGACGTGGCGGCGATGACGGACCGAAATTCGTCGAGCAGCTCCTGCATGATGCTGTGCCAGATAACGCTCGATCTCCTTGTTCCCCACGAGTTTTGCGAGATAGCCCGACGCAATGGCCAGGTGCAGGATGTCGTCCCCGTACGAGTTCTCGATCTGTTTGAAGTCCTGATGTAGCGAGGCCATTTCCCGCTCCATGCGGGCCATCTGCTCGCGCGTCATTCCGGCAATTTTCTTCGGCTGATCCGGCTTGGCGAGATCATCCTGCCGTGTCGCTGCCAACAGCGCCTTGGCATAGCTTGATGACCAGTTCGCAGCCGTGCCCATCAGCTCCGCTGCCTCTATCTGCCGGAGAGGCTTCATCTTGCGTAGCACATCGAACGTGACGGGGTTGACGGACTTGCCCTTCAGCATTTCGACCAACTCGGGACAGATACCCTCGAGCAGCGTCTTGCGCCGCTTGATCAGCTTGATGTCGACGTCGAGTGTACCTATCGGCACCTTTGCACTAAACTTGCGGCAAACTATTGTATCAACCGCTTACTGCGTCGCCCTCATGGCATGATCGGAGTCAAGCCTCAGCAGGAAAGAGTGCCGCGAGCGACTGCCGCGCAGGGCGGCAATCGCTCCGATTGTATTTGGTGCGGTGGAAGCCGCTTAAGCGGCCTTCGCGGCCCTCTGGTTTTGCGCGATCAGAGCGTGGGCGCGCTTGAGGCTCTGGGGCTGCTCGCTGCGGTAGCGCGGGCCGATTTCCATCATCAGCACCGTGTCCGGCAGGAACTCAAGTTCCACGAAGATGTCGTCCCAGTCGATGTCGCCCCAGCCGAGCGGCATGTGCAGGTCGCCGATGCCGAGCGCGGCGTTTTCCTGGACGAAGAACGGGCGAAACCAGGCCTGGGGGCGGCCAAAGGAATCATGCACGTGCAGATGTCCGGCGACCGTTGCCATGGCGCGCAGCTGGTCGCGGAAGTCGAGGCCGCGATAGGTCGACTCGATATAGGCATGGCTGAAATCGATCAGCGCGACGAGGTTCGGATGGTTGACGGTTGCGACCGTCTCGGCCACCTGGGCCGGCGTCTGGCGATACTGGCCAGGCTCCGTCGTGAAGATGTTCTCGAAGGCGATGCGCACCCCGTAGGGCCGGCAGGACTCGGCGAGTTGGTGCAGGGCATCGCGCTCGCGCTGGTCCGCGTCTGCGCGCTCGTGGATCTGGTCGGCGCGCAGGCAGCCGCCATGCTGCACCAGGATGCGCGCATCGATCCGGTCGCAGACCTGCGCCAGCGCCTTCGCCGCGTCAAGCTGGTAACCGCAGGTGGCGGGGTCCATGAAGTTCGACGAGACCAGCCCGTGCACCGTGTAGCGGAAATCAAACTGCTTCGTCAGTGCGACGAGCCGGTCCGCCCGCTCAGGGATAATGCGGCCGCCGGCGATGATGTCGAGGCTCGTCAGCGCCAGTTCGACCGTGTCAACGCCGATGTCGGCGAGGCGGCGAAGATCCTTTTCGAGGCTGTCGAGCTCGCCGTCGATGGATCCGGAATTGAAGCCGGTGGCAATGATATTGGTCATGAGATTTCTCCTGTATTGACGTCGTCGGGCGTGCTCAGCGCACGGTGGGATCGAGCTTGTCGCGCAGCCAGTCGCCAAGCAGCGAGATCGACAGCGTGGTCAGCATGATGACTGCGGCGGGCGCCAGCATGATCCAGGGCGCGGTGGTCAGGTAATCGCGGCCGAAGCCGACCATGTTGCCGAGGCTGCTCTCCGGCGGCTGGACACCGAGACCGAGGAACGACAGGCCGCTTTCCAGAAGGATGATCTCGGGAAAGCTCAGCGTCATCGAGACGATCAGCGTCGCGGCGATGTTGGGCAGGATGTGACGGACATAGACCCGCATCGGCGTGGCGCCTAGCTGGATGACGGCGGAGGCGTAGCCTTGAGCGCTTGCCGAGATCGCCAGGCCACGGGCAAGCCGCGCATAGCGCTCCCAGCCATAAAATCCCATCAGGCAGACGAGCAGCCACATGGACGAGCCGAAGAAGGCCAGCACCGCGAGCGACATGATAAGGAACGGAAGTGCCGCCTGAAAATCGGCGAGCGCCAGCACGAGATGCTCGACCATGCCGCGGAACTTGGCGGCCGCGAAGCCGAGCGCCGTGCCGATGGTCGCCGACAGGATCGTCGCGCCGAACGCAATGACCAGCGAGATGCGGATCGACTGCAGGAGACGCGAAAGAACGTCACGCCCCAGTTCGTCGGTGCCGAGCCAATGGGTGTGGTGGCCGGGACTGACGAGTCGGCTCGACAGATCCATTGCGGTGATGCCGTAGGGACGCAGCATGTCGGCGAAGGCGGCGATGAAGACCATGGCGGCGAGCCAGAACATGCTGAGCCCGACGCTGAACGGCACCGCTCGTCGCGTCCCGGATATCGCTCGACCAAACAGTCCGCTCCGGTCGCCGATGGGAGACATACTGATCGTGGTCATGATGCTGTCCTCAATGCGCCGCCTGCGAGCGCAGGCGCGGGTCGAGCCAGCCGTAGAGAAGGTCGACGATCAGATTGGAGATGACCATGGCCGAGGCAATCAGGAGGAGGATGCACTGGACGACGGGCAGGTCGCGATTGCTGACGGAGACGACGAGCAGGCGCCCGATACCCGGCCAGGAGAAGATGGATTCCACCACGACCGCGCCGGCGATTAGCGACCCCACCATGAAGCCGACGATGGTGACGATCGGGACAGCGGCGTTCGGCAAGGCATGGCGCCAGACGACGTCCTGCCATCTCACTCCCTTCGCCGAAGCGGTGCGCACATAGGGCTGGCCCATCACCTCGATCATCGCGCTGCGCGAAAACCGCGCCAGTATGCCGATACCGCCGATGCTCATCGTCGCCGCGGGAAGGATCGCGTGCTGCCAGCTTCCATAACCGCCCGAGGGCAGCACCCCGAGCAGCACTGCGAAAACGAGGACCAGCAAGAGGCCAAGCACGAAAGAGGGAACGGTGAAGCCGAGCACCGACAGGAAGATCACGCCGCGATCGGTCGCGCTCTGCCGGTGCAGCGCGGCATAGACGCCGGCCGGAATGCCGATCAGAAGCTGCAGAATGAGCGCCGGCACTGTCAGTTGCAACGTCGACGGCACGCGTTCGAGCACGAGCTCGATCGCCGGCGCGCCATCGCGCATCGAGACGCCGAAATCGCCGATCACGATAGCCCTTATGTAGGCCAGATACTGGACCCACATGGGCTGGTCAAGGCCCCACTGGTTGCGGAACGCCTCGATCGCGCTGGTCGGCACGTCCGGGCCGAGCATCACCTGCGCCGGGTCGCCTGACAGGCGCAGCACGATGAAGGCGAAAGTCATCACCGCGAAGATCGTCGCGATCGCGCGAAACAGTCTGGACAAGACGAACCTGATCATCCTCGCCCCCTATGCCGCCATGGAGGCAGGTTCGGGCGTGACAAGGTGGCACGCGGCACTGCGGTTCGGGCCGACCCAGCGCAACTCCGGCGCCGCGGTCCGGCATATCTCGGCGGCGAGCGGGCAGCGCGGGTGAAAGGCGCAACCGGACGGACGATTGGCCGGGTTGGGCGGCTCCCCCTGAAGGATCGTGCGGTCCTTCAGCTTGCGGCCGGGCACCGGCACGCTCGAGACGAGGGCCTGCGTGTAGGGGTGGCGCGGCGCGTGGAAGAGGACGTCCGAGGACGCTTCCTCGACGATCCGCCCAAGATACATGACGGCGACGCGATCGGCGATGTTGCGGACCACCTTCAGGTCATGGCTGATGAAGACCATCGCGATGCCGTTATCCTCCTGCAGGTCGCGCAGCATGTTGACGACCTGGGCCTGGATCGAGACGTCGAGCGCCGCGACGGGCTCGTCGCAGACGAGCAGCTTCGGCCGAGAGGCAAGCGCGCGCGCGATCACCGCCCGCTGCCGCTGGCCGCCGGACAGCTCGTGTGGAAAGCGGTCGGCCTGATCGGGCCGCAGCCCGACGGCGGACATTAGCTCGGCAATCCGCGCCGCGCCTTTATCGTTGTCGAGGAGATTGTGGATCTCGAGCGGTTCGCCGATCTGCGCCGAAATCGGCAGTCGCTTGTCGAGCGCCGCCAGAGGGTCCTGGTAGACGAACTGCATGCGCGCTCGCAACGCGCGCCATTGCGGCGTCCCGAGGCGCGGCATCGGCTGACCGTCATAACTGACATGGCCGCCCTGGGCTGGATCGATGCCGAGCAGCATTCTGCCAAGGGTCGACTTGCCGGACCCGGACTCGCCGACGATCCCGAGCGTTTCCCCGGGCATCACCTTCAGCGACACCCCGTCGACGGCGCGTATGTCGGCAGGTTTCGAGAAGAGGCCTTTGCGCGCGCGATAAATCCTGACGAGGTCGCTGGCCTCGAGGAGCGGGGTCAAAACGCCGCCTCGAACGCCCTGGCGGGCTGTCGCTGTTGCTCCGGCAACGGGACCGGGTTCGTGCAGGCAAGCTGGCGGCCGGCAGACCCGACATTGAGTGGGGGTATGCCCGCGCTGCACATGTCGAGCGCGCGCGAGCAGCGCGGCGTGAATGCGCAGCCCTTCGGCATGGCGGCCGGATTGGGCACGGTGCCGTGGATCGGGACCATCCGCGTGCGGGGACCGTGCAGCCGCGGAATGGCGTCGAACAGGCCGCGCGTATAGGGGTGGCGGGGGCGGTCGAAGAGATCAGCGATATCGCCAGCTTCGACGATTCGCCCGGAATACATGACGCATGCCCGGTCACAGACCTGCGAGACGGCGCCAAGATCGTGGCTGATGAAGACCATCGCCATGCCCATCTCGGCGCGAATGTCTGCCAGGAGGTCGAGAATCTGCGCCTGGATCGTCGCATCGAGCGCTGTCGTCGGCTCGTCGGCGATCAGCAGATCAGGTTGTCCGGCGAGCGCCATGGCGATCATCACACGCTGGCACTGTCCGCCTGAGAATTCGTGCGGGTAGAGATCGAATCGTCCGCGCGCGTCGGGAATGCCGACCAGGTCGAGCAGGCGCAACGCCTCGTTGCGTGCCGCCGCGCCGGCCAGGCCACGATGGATCGCAAGCGCCTCGACGATCTGGCGTCCGATGCGCTGGACTGGGTTGAGCGAACTCGACGGATCCTGGAAGATCATCGCGATCTTGCCGCCACGCACACTCTCAAGGACCGAGCGTGGCTGGCCGAGGATTTCGCGACCCTCGACGGTCACCGAACCCGTCACGGTTGCCTTGCCCGGGAGAAGACCGAGCGCCGCCAGCCAGGTGACGGACTTGCCGCAGCCGGATTCTCCCACGAGGCCGAGCGCCTCGCCGGACGCCACGTCGAGATCGATGCCATGCAGGACGGGGGTGCCGTCAAACGCGACCTTCAGGTCGCGCAGTTCCACGAGATTGGTTCGCATGCGTTCTTCGTCCCTCGAACAACGGGTTCGTGTCGCCTTGCCGATCGATGCGGCAAGAGTGAAACAGCACCGGCGACGGGTCGCCGGTGCTGTTGGGACAGCCTCAGAGGTGCCAGTTGCCGGAGCGAAAATCCATCGCGAATGCCGGTGCCGCCTTCCACTTCAGGTCCGACTTCATGCCGGTGAAGACCGCGTTCTGGTGGAGGACGGTGTAGACCGGATCCTCGCGCTCGCAGATTTCCAGCGTCCGCGCGAATGCCTTGCGGCGCTCCTCGTGATCGGTGCTGGTCTCAAGGAGATTCGACAGCTTGTTGAGCTCGTCATTCGACCATTCGCGGGACTGCTGCACCTGGCCGTTCGGACCGAACTGCGCGACCATCGGCGTGACCGGATCATTGATGTTGGCGGAAGCCGACCAGTCACGAATACCGCGCTGAGTGCTTTCGTCCATGATCTGACCCCAGTTCTCGACCATCTGGATCTCGACGTTGAGACCGGCCTGGCGCCACATCTCGGACAGGATCTGCCCTGTGGACGTCTGGTTGGTGTAGTAGTTGTTCAGGAGCCGGTAGGGGATCGCTTCGCCGTTGTAGTTGGCTTCCTTGAGCAGATCGCGCGCCAGTTCGAGGTCGAACTGCGGCACGGTCCAGCCGTCGATGAACATCTTGCTGCTCTTGTAGGATTCGAACTGCAGACCGGCCGGGATGACCGTCTGGCCACCCCACAGAGCGTCGACGATCGCCTGGCGGTCGATCGAATGGGTCAGGGCGCGGCGCACAAGTGGGTTCTTCAGGGCCGGATGGTGCATGTCGAAAACGGAAACGCGGTGGTTGAGTATGGTTGATCCCTGAACCTCGAAGCCGGGCGTCGACTGCACGGCACCGATCTGGTCAGGCGGCAGGTCGCAGGCGAAGTCGTACTGGCCGGAGATCAGACCGTTGACTCGCGAGGCTACCTCGGGAACCTCGACGAAGCGGATTTCCTGGAGCGGCGGACGGCCGCCCCAGTATTCGTCGAACGCAACGAGAGTGAGCGAGACGTCCGGACGGTATTCGCCGACCATGTAGGGACCGGTCGTGATCGGCTTGCGCGCCCAGTCGGCGTAGCTCGCGGCCTCGTCCCAGGCGCGGCGGCTGGCGATCTGGCTGCCATATGCGTAGAGCCGTCCTTCGAGCGTGACGTCGGGCGTAGCATTGTGGAAGCGCACCGTGCTGCTGTCGATGATCTCGACGCCGGCAAGTGCTGGCCAAAGGCGGCGGCCGACGCCCGGCACGGCCGCCGGTAGTTCGCGCGCTGTAGCCGGCTGGTGCTGTTCGGCAAATACGGTCTGGCCACCGGCCGGCTGCGTGGCGCCGAAAACACGTTCGGCGGAGAAGGAGAAGGCAACGTCTTCGGCGGTCATCTCGTCGCCATTGTGGAACTTGACACCCTGGCGCAGCTTCAGTTCCAGCGTCTTGTCGTCGAGGCGCTTCCACTCGGTCGCAAGGCCGGGCAACGGTCCCTGGTTGCCCATCCAGTCGCGCAGGATCAGGCCTTCCCAGAGGTTCGGGAAGAAGACGCGTTCGCCGACATTCGACTGTTCGTTCCAGATGTCGAGCGTGTTGTTATTCGTGATCTTCTGCACCGCGACGGTGATCGTGCGGCGTGCGCCCTGCGCGGAACCGATGCGCGGCAGCGCCAGCGTGCTGGCGGCGGCACCGATAAGGCCTACGGCCTGGCGACGGTTGAGGTTCAGCATGTGCGACTCCTTCTTGACAAAGCGATGCCCTTCGCACGCGAAGCTTGTCGCGCACTCGAGGGCGTTCCGATGGGTTTGATGATCGATGTGATCGACGTCCGCCGGGACGCCCGGCAGATACCAACAGTTCCGGCGCATCAGCTGCGCGGGCCAGGCGAGCAAACCGATGCCCACCAGAGATCGCTAAAGTCCGATCCCTATTTCTTCCAACTTGAGAGCCGATCTACAGCCTGTATGCTACGGTCATGTGACACAGGTGGGACCAACAGCGCGCGTGACGCTCTCGCCATAAAGCGCCGCGAAGCGGAGAGTGCTGCTTCGGGGCACGCGCCCCCGGCGACGTCGTTTCCCGAGCGTCCGCTGGCGCTCGGCCGATTTGGTTCATCGGCATGACTTCGGGTTTTCGTTGTCCCGTTCGTTGAACGAGCGGATGTCGCGCTCCAGTTCGCTGGTGAGGTATGGACGCCCCGCCTCAACTGCTTCCGGGTGTCTGCAAACCAGCGTTCAACCTGGCGGTGGGCTACTGCCCGAAGGCTGTCCAGATTTGCCGGATCGTCGTATGGGATAAGCCGGTCACACCCGCCATCGGCTTCGATTGCAGGGTCCGCTCGATCACCGCGCGCGTCTGCGTATGAAGCTGATCCAGGCCGGCTACATGGAGCCGCGCGCCGTCGGCTGGTTCTTCCTGATCCGCTTCGCCGCGTTCGTCGAAAGCTAGGCGCCAATTTTGAAAAGTTGACTGTGCTTGCCGTTCAAGTTCAGCTCGCGGTATCGGGGGATGCGTGCGCGACTGGCTGCTGTTCATAGCTCTGGTTTTTGGCTGGGCGGAGTTTGGCCGGGCGTCGCTGTCGCTGCAATTCATAAACCCGTTTGCGCTCGGTGTGATCTGGCTGATTGGGCTCGCGTGGATTGTTGGCACAGCCACCGGCTACATTCCCGGCGAACGGCACCTCTTGAAGATTATGGCCGTTCTCGTTGCATTGCCCTTGCTGACTCTATGGGCAGCGATGCTCCTCGGATACATATCGTAGGTAGTTCCGGCGCCGCCGGGCCTCGCCCCCAGCGTCAAAAAATCGAGAAGCTCCTTCGAATCTTAGTGTCCGCTCCAAAAAGAAGTGAGTGATTTCAGCGGGTTGTGATTCAGTCGGATTGCTGAGATTCGACGGAGATCATGATGCCCTGGACCGAAACCACTCGCCCCCACTATGAACGGCGCTGCCCGCGCTACGCAAGCGACCTCACGGACGCGGAGTGGGCGCTGATCGAGCCGTTGATGCCGGCGCCGAACCGCATCGGCCGGCCCCGGAAGACCGACTTGCGCGAGGTCGTGAACGCGCTGCTTTACATGGCTTCGTCGGGCGGCGCCTGGCGCCTGTTGCCGAAGGACTTCCCGCCGTTCTCGACGGTGCAAAAATACTTCTGGCGCTGGCGCGACGAAGGCCTGCTGCGGGCCATCAGCAACGAACTCGTCATGGCGGCGCGCGAGGCCGAAGGTCGAGAGGCGAGCCCGTCCGCCGGCGTCATCGATAGCCAGAGCGTGAAGACCACCGAAAGCGGCGGAATACGGGGCTTCGACGCCGGCAAGAAGGTCAAGGGCCGCAAGCGCCACATCGTCGTCGACACGTCGGGCCTGCTGGTCGGCGTGGTCGTTCATGCCGCCGACATCCAGGATCGCGACGGCGCACCTGCCGTCCTGAAATCCATCCTCAAGCGCTGGCCGTGGCTGCGCCATGTCTTCGCCGACGGCGGCTATGCCGGCCCGAAACTGCGGGGCGCCCTGCAAAAGATCGGCAAGTTCACGATGCAGATCGTCAAGAGGTCGGACAGCGCCAAAGGCTTCGAGGTCCTGCCGCGCCGATGGGTCGTCGAGCGAACCTTTGCATGGCTGGGCAGGTGCCGAAGGCTGGCCAAGGACTTCGAGCGATCCATCGAATCCGCACAAGCCTGGGTTCACATCGCAAACATCCGCATGCTCACCCGACGCCTTGCAAGGGCCTGAGAACACCGCCGTCATTCTGATTCAGACACTCAGACATTCTAACAAGCCGTCGCGTCTACAATTGTCGCACCGACTGGAAGCAGAATTCCCTTGGTGTCCGCCCCCAAAAGATGTGAGTGATTTCCGCGGGGTTGTGAAACAGTCGGATTGCTGAGGTTCGACGGAGTTAACGATGCCCTGGACGGGAATAACTCGCCCGCACTATGAGCGGCGCTGCGCCCGCTGTACAGGCGATCTGACGGACAGCGCCGATCGCGCCGTTCATGCCACCGTCGAATCGCCCTGTCCGTCCGGGCGCGCGGAAAGATTGTCGGCGGATCGAGTCGCATGCACGCGATGGGCTACATGCGCGGCATCCCTCCGATTTCGAGACGTGGGCGGAAGCGACAGGCGAGAGCAGATGGAGTTGTGCTGAACTTCTGCCTGCTTTTCAGCATATCGAAGATCATCCGCTTGGGGGCGATGGCGTGCACGGCAAGGGAGGTTGCAGCGCGGAAATCAACGTGAGAGCGCAGCGATAATCAGGATGGGATTGCCGGCGGCTTGAGACAAAAAGTTCTCATCGCCCGGCAGTCGCTGTACCGGGACGGGAATTTGCGGTAGAGCCGGCCTTTCCAAATGTTGATCGACACTGTCAACGAGCTATCTCGACTGGGCGCTTACAAAGTTCGAGTTTCAGGCCGCGTTCTCCCGGACGAAATGGCCCGGCGCGGCTTCACGGAGCCGTGCGTCGGCGACTGTTCGTGGGGACGGGGCTGCCGGCAGGGGCTCCGGCGAGGCGCGGCGCCACGCTGGATCGGGGCGCGGCACGGAGGCGAGCAGCCGGCGCGTGTAGTCATGACGCGGATCGCGCAGGACGGCCTGAGACGGACCGGTCTCGACGATCTCGCCACGATGCATGACGGCGATGCGGTGGCTGACCCGCTCGATGACGGCGATGTCGTGGCTGATGAAGAGGAAGGAGATGCCGTCCCGCTCCTGCAATTCCAGCATCAGGTCAGTGACCTGGCGCGCGATCGAGACGTCGAGCGCGGAGACCGGTTCGTCGGCGACGATCAGCTTCGGCTGCACCGAAAGCGCGCGTGCAATGCAGAGACGCTGGCGCTGGCCGCCGGAGAACTGATGCGGATAAAGATCGACCGCATCCTCCTCCAGCCCGACGGATCTCAGAAGTTTGGCCGCGAGGTCACGCTGGTTGCGCGCCGACACGACATCATGGATCCTGGCCGGTTCGGTGACGAGTTCGTGCACTGGCAAACGCGGGTTGAGGCTCGCATAGGGGTCCTGGAAGACCATCTGCACATGCCGGCGCATGGCACGCAGGTCCCGTCTGTTCGACCGCATCATCTCCTGGCCTTCGAGCAGAATGCTGCCGGCGGCCGGTTCGATCAGCCGGAGAATGGAGCGTGCCAGCGTGGACTTGCCGCAACCGGACTCGCCGACGAGCCCGAGCGTTTCCGCCCGACCGATGCTCAGGGAGACGTTGGTGACCGCATCGATACCGCGCCGCGCTTCCAGGAAGCCGCCGCGCACCGTGAATCGCGTGGTCAGGTCCCGCACCTCGAGCAGCTTCGCGCCGGCCGGCGGCGGATTCGGCGAACCGGAGCCGAGTTTCGGCGTCGCCGCCATGAGCTGTTGCGAATAGGCATGCTTCGGTGCGCGAAAGACTTCGCTGACAGGGCCTTCCTCGACCTTACGCCCCTCGCGCAGAACCACGATCCGGTCGGCGATTTCGGCGACCACGCCCATATCATGCGTGATGAAGAGCACCGCCATGCCGATCTCGGCCTGCAGTTCGCTGATCAGGTTGAGGATTTCCGCCTGGGTGGTGACATCGAGCGCCGTCGTCGGTTCGTCGGCGATCAGCAGCCTGGGGCGGCAGGCCAGCGCCATCGCGATCATCACGCGCTGGCGCAGGCCGCCGGACAGTTCGTGTGGATACTGCGCCAGCCTGCGCATCGGCTCCGGGATCCGCACGCTGTCGAGCGCGTACCGTGCTGCCGCAAGTGCCTCACCGCGGCCCATCCCGCGATGGCGGACAAAGACCTCGGCGACCTGGTTTCCCACCGTCAGCACCGGATTGAGCGACGTCATGGGCTCCTGGAAGATCATCGAAATGCGGTTGCCGCGCAGCCGGCGCAGCCGCCGTTCGTCGAGCGCCGTGATGTCGACGGGCCCTTCGTCTTCGTGCAGCGTGATCGTGCCACCGGCGATCCGTCCGCCTTCGCGTTCGATCAGACGCAGGATCGACAGGGCCGTCGCCGACTTCCCCGATCCCGACTCGCCGACCAGCGCCATGGTCCTGCCCGTCGGCACGTCGAAGGAGAGTTCGCGCACCGCCTCCCTGGCGCCGAAGGCGACCTTGAGATTGCGGACGGATAAAAGCGGCGTCACGATGCGGCCCTCCGCATCCGCGCGCCGATCTCGGGATGCTCGGAAAAGACCGGCAGCGACGGTGTCCAGCGCGTGGAGGTCGGCGCGAAGCCGAAGGCAATCGGATCGCGGCCGACGACGCGCCAGTCGACGGTCGTGTCAAGCTCGATCAGTCCCATGGCGCCCGCGGGCTCGCCCTGGGTGGTAAAGCTCTCGGTCAGCGACTGCTGGGTCAGATGGGTGATCCCGTCGACCGTGGTCACGGTGTTCCAGTGGACATGACCGGCAAGACAGACGACCGGGACGCGCGCCTGCGCAAGGGCCGCGCGGGCGCGCTCGGCCATGGGATAGGTCGACACGCCGGGATTGCGCTCGAAATAGTAATTGCCCGTCTGGGCGTGGCCCGAGATCGGCACGTGGCTGACGACGAGAAGCGGCCGGTCGGCGGCCTGCGCGGTGCGCGACAGCCAGAGCAGGTCCTCTTCCCGCAGCATGAAGCCCGGGCGGTCCGTGTCGCGATGGATCTTCGCGTCCGCACGCCACAGCGCGATGCGCCAGTCGCCGAGGTCGAGCGTCATCGATTTCATCGGCTGACCGAGGATGGTCTCGTTGTCGGAGACTTCCAAATGGTCGCGGTCGTGATTGCCGTTGAGGTGGTGGATGGGCGCGGCAATTCGGCGAAACGCCTCGCCGACCTCCTTCTGAAGGACGAGGTCGGTCTCCCTGTTCTCGTCGGAAATGCGGTCGCCAAGGTCGAGCACGAAGTCGGGACGGGCGTCATTGGTGAAGCGGGCAAATTCTTCCAGCAGCGTAAGCGCGGTGTCGCCCCGCTTGGTTGCGGACGGCTTTCCGTGGTGGATGTCGGCAATGACGCAGATTCGGACGGACATGAGTTTGGTTCCCGTTTTCCAGCTGGATTCGCAGTGATCACGCCGCCGGCGCGGGGTCCGGCGGCGTGGGAAGGCTCGCGTCAGTTCGAGGCGAAGGAGATCGAGCCGGCGCGGAAGTCGAGGACGTAGGGGATGTGGCCGGGCTTCGGCGCCCAGTTGACGTTCTTGTTCATCGCCCAGGATTCGAACGGCCGGTAAAGCGGCAGCACTGGCGGATCCTGGCTGATGCGCTCCATGAGTTCGGCATAGGCGGCCTTGCGCACCTCGACGTCCTTGGAGAAGCGGAAGCGCTCCCAGCTCTCGGCATAGGCCTCATCGGTGTTGAAGCGGCCTTCCGATTCCGACGGGCCCTTGGGCGCCCACATCACGCCGAACGAGCCGAATGGGTCGGCGAAATACATCGGGTTCGACCAGTTGCGCGCCATCATGTCGGCATCGCCGCCGGTCCACTTGTCGACCACGTTGACCTTGCCGTTGATGCCGACTTCCTTCCACATTTCGACGATCGCCTGCGCAGCGAGCAGGCCGTTGGTGTAGTAGGTCGGGAAGCTCGTGTAGACGATCTCCTCGCCCTTGTAGCCGGCCTCCTGGAGCAGCTGCTTGGCCTTCTCCGGATTGTATTCGAAGGTCTTGAGCTCCGGCATGTAGAGGGGTCCGTA
>Ga0209906_100211_pt1 | contig 49689 bp, 52 predicted proteins | sample FECB24metaG_FD_188303 | JGI IMG/M metagenome (GOLD analysis project Ga0209906, IMG submission 188303) | Cyanobacterial communities from the Joint Genome Institute, California, USA from Joint Genome Institute, California, USA - FECB-24 metaG... ... | reverse complement strand
CCGCCCCATCGCGGCAAAACCCGCGCGTTCAGAGAAAGCCTTGCACACAATGCAGACCATGGAAGCTCTCGTCTGCGTCGAGCCCGGCCACCTGCGGCTCGAACGACGACCCCGGCCCGCGCCCGATCCCGCCCATGCCATCGTGCGTCCCCGCCGCGTCGGCATCTGCGGCACCGACTATCACATCTTCGAGGGCAAGCACCCGTTCCTGCAGTATCCGCGGGTGATGGGCCACGAACTCGCCGTCGAGGTCGTCGAGGCGCCGGTCGGCTCCGACATCCGACCCGGCGATATCTTCGCGGTCAACCCCTATATTTCCTGCGGCCGCTGCATCGCCTGCCGGCGCGGCAAGCCGAACTGCTGCGTCCAGGTCTCCGTGCTCGGCGTGCACCGGGACGGCGGCATGTCCGGCCTTCTCGCCGTTCCGCCCGCCAATCTCTTGCGCGCGCCGGGACTCAGCCTCGACCAGTGCGCGATGGTCGAGTTCCTGGCCATAGGCGCCCATGCGGTGCGCCGCGGCGCGGTGACGGGAGAGGACCGCGTGCTGGTCGTCGGGGCAGGACCGATCGGCCTCGGCGTCGTCATGTTCGCCCACCTCGCGGGCGCCTCTGTCGCCGTCCTGGACCGCGACCCCAGCCGCGCTGCAGTCGCCCGATCCATCGCCGATGTCGCGACGTTCGCGACCGACGGTCCTGGGCTGGAAGCGCTCGCCACGCATGGCGGCGGCGAGGGTTTCGACGTGGTGTTCGACGCAACCGGCAGCCCGCCCGCCATGGAGACAGGGTTCGACCACGTCGCCCACGGCGGACGCTACGTGCTGGTCAGCGTGGTCAAGGACGCCATCAGCTTCAAGGATCCTGATTTCCACCGCAAGGAACTGACGCTGCTCGGCAGTCGCAATGCCACGTCGGAGGATTTCGAGCGGGTCATCACCGCGATCCGGGACGGCTCCGCACCAGTGGACCGCCTGATCACGCACCGCACCGACCTCAGCGGCGCGGTTGCAGATATTCCGCGCTGGGCGAGCGAGAAGACAGGCCTGATCAAGGCGATCGTGGAACTGGATTGAGCGGGGAGCCATCCCTGCTCGGGTGCCCCCGGCCACAACAGTGGTGATCCCGACTGGATTCGAACCAGTGACCCTCAGATTAGGAATCTGATGCTCTATCCTACTGAGCTACGGGACCACACGACACGACACATAGCCGCTTCGCCGCGCCGCGCCAAGATCAAGTTGGCGTCGGCCGGCCGCGTGTATCAGCGGCCCAGCGCCTGCTCCGCGAGGCGCACCCAGTAGCTGACGCCGTGCGGGATGGCCTCGTCGTTGAAGTCGTAGCCCGGGTGGTGAAGGTTGGCGGAATCGCCATTGCCGATGAAGATGAACGCGCCGGGGCGGGCCTCCAGCATGTAGGAGAAGTCCTCGCCGCCCATCACCGGCGGCGTCGCCGGATCGACATTGGCCATGCCCGCGACCGTCTGCGCCACGCCGGTGGCGAACGCGGCCTCGGCCGGATCGTTGACCGTCACGGGATAGTTCGAATCGTAGTCGATCTCGATGCGCGCGCCATGGGCCGCCGCCACGCCCTCGCAGATGGCGCGGATGCGGCGCTCGGCGATCGCGGCGACTTCCTTCTTCAGCGTCCGGACCGTGCCGGCGATCTGGGCCTTTTCCGGAATGATGTTGTAGGCGTCGCCGGCGTGGAACTTGGTCACCGAGACGACCAGCGCCTCGATCGGATCGGCGGTGCGCGAGACGATGGTCTGCATCGCGCCGACGATCGCCGCGCCCGTCACGATCGGGTCGACCGTGCCGTGCGGCATGGCGGCGTGGCCGCCGCGGCCGATGATGGTGATCGTAAATTCCGCCGTCGCGGCCATGATCGCGCCCGGGCGTATCGCGAATTTGCCGACCGGCAGGCCGGGCATGTTGTGCATGCCGAACACCCTGGCGATGGAGAAGCGTTCCATCATGCCGTCCTTGACCATCTCGTTGCCGCCACCGCCGCCTTCTTCGGCGGGCTGGAAGATCACGGCGACACTGCCGGCGAAGTTGCGTGTTTCGGCAAGGTATTTCGCAGCGCCGAGCAGCATGGCGGTATGGCCGTCATGGCCGCAGGCATGCATGATTCCGGGTTTCTTCGAGGCATAGGGCTTGCCGGTGATCTCGGCGAGCGGCAGCGCATCCATGTCGGCGCGGAGCCCAATTGTTTCGCCTTCGCCCAGCCGTCCCTTGATGATGCCGACAACGCCGGTGCGGCCGAGGCCGGTCACGATTTCGTCACAGCCGAACTCCTCCAGCCGCTTCTTCACGAAGGCGGCGGTCTCGAACACGTCGAAATTGAGCTCGGGGTTCCGATGCAGGTCCTGCCGCCACGCAGCAACTTCAGCCTGCATCTCGGCGGCTCGGTTCAGAATCGGCATGATTGGAAGCCTCTTTGTGTGCGGAGGTTTGTCGTTCCGGCGCAAGGGCTTCGGCGGTCCGATGCCGGAATCGCCCCTTTGCCATCTTGGCGTCACATAGGCTAAATAGGCCGAGCGAACACCCGTGATTTGACGGCCGGCCCGATGCCGGCGCGCCCCGGACCTTACGGACAGACGGGGCAGACCTGCAAGAGGCGAGTCTGACAGAATGAAGAACTTGACCGGTTTCCTGAAAGCGAGTGCCGCTGGTTGCATTCTCGTGACGTCGATCCTGTCGGCTGAGGCCGGGCCCTCGGTTCTCGTCGATGCGAACACCGGCGCCGTCCTGGCGCAGGAGGACGCGTTCGATCGCTGGTACCCCGCGTCGCTGACCAAGTTGATGACCGCCTATGTCGCCTTTCGCGCCATCCAGCAGGGCGAGGTGACGCTGGCCTCGCCGGTGCGCATCAGCGCCAAGGCGACGCAGGAGCCGCCGAGCAAGATGGGCTACCCCGCCGGCACGGTGCTGACGCTCGACACGGCGCTGAAGATCATCATGGTGAAGTCGGCCAACGACGTCGCCACCGCCATCGGCGAAAGCCTGGCCGGCTCGCAGGCCGCCTGGGCCGAGCGCATGAACCGCGAGGCGAAGCGCATCGGCATGACCGGCTCGAACTTCGTCAACGCCCACGGGCTGCACAACGACATGCAGTATACGACCGCGCACGATCTTGCGGTGCTGGCGCTGGCGATCCGGGCGGAATATCCGCAACACGCGTCCTATTTCACCATCGAGGCGCTGGGCGCCGGCGCGGACGTCATCGAGAATCACAACACGCTGATCGGACGCTTCACGGGCGCGGACGGCATGAAGACCGGCTACACTTGCCCGTCCGGATACAATCTCATCGCGTCTGCTACGCGCAACGGCCGGACCATGCTCGCGGTGGTCATCGGAGCAACCTCCGTGGCGACCCGCGCCGACAAGGCCGCGGACCTGTTGGCGCAAGGCTTCTCGCTGCCGCCGGCCCAAAGCCCGAAACTGTGGGAACTATCGCCACCAGCCGACGCGGCGGCCGAAGCGGTCAATTTGCGCCAGACAGTATGCACCCAGGCCGCTGCCAAGGAGCGTCTGGCGGCGCTCGACGAAAAGGGCAGGCTGATATTCCATTCAGCTCATCTGACCGGCGGCGAATTGCCGACGCCGCGCGTGACACCGATCTCGCTTGGCGGAGCGACCGGTCCTGCCTCGCCCTTCCTGCCCGAGATCGAGCGGCCGGCGATGATCGGCAATATCCCTGTGCCGCTGCCACGGCCGGATTATACGCCCGAGGCCTCCGCCAGCGCGCAGGCGCCCGCGGACGGCGTCACGCAGTAAGGGACGGTCATGCAAAACCCTTTGCCGGTGTCGGTGCTGACCGGGTTTCTCGGGTCGGGCAAAACAACACTGTTGAACCGGCTGCTGAAAGATTCGGCGCTGGTAGACACGGCTGTCATCGTCAACGAGCTCGGCGACGTGGCGATCGACCACTTGCTGGTCGAAAATTCGAGCGACGGCGTCATCGAGCTCGCCGGCGGCTGCATCTGCTGCACGGTGCGGGGCGATCTGGTCGACACACTGGCCGGCATTGTCGAGAACATCCAGACCGGCCGAACGCCGTCGCTGAAGCGCGTCATCATCGAGACGACGGGGCTCGCGGACCCGGTTCCGGTGTTGCTGTCGATCATGGGTCATCCGGCGCTGATCCAGGCCTTCCGCCTGGACGGCGTGATCGCGACCGTCGACGCCGTCAATGGCGCGGCGACGATCGACCGGCATGCCGAGGCCGCCCGCCAGATCGCGGTTGCAGACCGCATCGTCGTCACGAAGACGGACATGAACGAGGCCGCGGATCTCGCTCCGCTGCTCAGCACGCTGCGCCGGCTCAATCCCGGCGCGCCGGTGGTCCTCGGCTCGGGCGAGGCAGGAGTGGCGCAGCTTTTCGATTGCGGCCTCTACGATCCGGCGACCAAGACCGCCGATGTCGGGCGCTGGCTGCGCGATGAGGCGCTGCACCAGGCCGAGCATCATCACGGCCATGATCACCACCATGACCATCACCATGAGCATCGGCATGACCATATCCGCAGCTTCTCGCTGACGCATGACGGTCCGGTGTCGTTCGCGGCGATCGAAACCTTTCTCGACCTGCTGCGCTCCAATCACGGCGACAAGCTGCTGCGCATGAAGGGGGTCATCGAGATCGCCGAAGACCCGTCGCGGCCGCTGGTCATCCATGGCGTGCAGACGCTGCTGCATCCGCCGGCGCGCCTTGCTGGATGGCCTGCCGGTCCTCGCGGCACAAGGCTGGTGGTCATCGGCGACGGCCTGCCGGAAGATTATGTCCGCCGGCTGTTCGCCGCCATCACCGGCCAGACCGGTATCGGCGTCCCCGACCGCGCGGCTGTTATGGACAATCCGCTCGCGATCGCAGGTTTCAGGCCGTAACGCGCGCCTTTGCGGGCCGACGCCGCACCAGGAACCGGTGTCCGGCATCAGCCGCCTGCATCTCCACCAGCAGATGACCTGTCTCATTGCAGAATGCCGGAATGTCGAGCGCGGCCAGCGGATCGGTGGTTTCCAGCCAAAGTTCGGCGCCTGGTCGCATGCCCGACAGGCGTTTGCGCGCCTTCAGCACTGGAAGTGGGCAGTTCAATCCCTTGAGATCGTAGATAGGAACCTGCCGCGCCACGGCGGAAGGTCCGCTCAGCCGCCGAACAGGTTGCGGATGCGCTTGCGTACCGCCGTCACCGCGCCGTCCGCCTCGGGCTCGGCCGCGGCGGTCACTGCAGGCGCTGCTTTGACATCAGGTTTCGGCGCTTCGGCCGCGGCCTTCAGCGCCTCGCGCTTGGCGTCCGCTTCGGCCTTGGCGCGTTCGGCTTCCGCCTTCTTCGCTTCGGCAACGCGCTTCTTTTCGGCCTCCGCAGCTTCGATGGCCGCCATCCTGCGGCCTTCTGGCGAATCGATCCGGCCCGTCTTGGCGATCACATGCACCGAGCCGTCCGGCTTCATCGACGGCGGTTCGACCGGCACGCGCTCGCCGCGCGAGCGCTTCTTGCTCCAGTCGGCGACGAGGCTCGCCTCCTTGGGGCCGAGAATCGAGGCCTTCGGCGGCTGCAGCGAAGACTGATTCAGAGCGGCGGTGTAGGAACTGGAATAGCTCGACTGGTAGGACTGATAGGCGGTTGCCAACGGTGTTGGCAGCGTCGTCGCCGGACAGGCACCCGCAGCCGAGAACGGCGTGTCCACTTCCGGAAACTGGTTGAAGACGTAGCGCTTTTCGCAGACGTCGACCTTCGGCGGCACTTTCGTGATCTCGAAATGGTCGTAGCCTTCCTTCAGCATCTTCCAGAAGCCGAAGTTCGGGTCGTCCTTGTAGCGCGCCATGTTGGCCGGCGTCATACGGAACGGGAACGCCTGGAACTGGAACGACTGCTGGCCGCCTGCGAAAGCGTCGCGCGCGAAGGCATAGACCTCCTGAACCTGAGCGTCGGTCAACGAGTAGCAGCCCGAAGACGAGCAGGCGCCGTGGACCATCAGGTGCGATCCGGTGCGGCCGTTCACCCGGTCATAGGCGTTGGGATAGCCGGTGTTGAAGGCCAGATAGTACTGGGAATTCGGATTCATCTGGGCCGGCGTGATGGTGTAGAAGCCTTCCGGCGCCTGGCGGTCGCCTTCGGTGAACTTGGGCCCGAGCTTTCCCGACCATTTGCAGATGCTGTAGCTGGTGACGATGTCGTAGCGCCCGTTCGCTTTCTGCTTCCAGACCTCGAGGACGTTCTCTTCCTTGAAGACGCGCAGCATGATCGGCGCAGTCTTCGCCATACCCTTGGCGCGGACAAGCTCGGTCATCTTCGTGGACAGCGCGCTTGCGGACTTGGGCGCAATGTCTTCCAGCGACGCATTGCAGCCCGCCAGCGCAAGCACGGTCAGGAGCGCACCCGCGCGTAGTGTGGTCAAGCTCTTCACTGGCCGTCTGTCTTTCGTCTTGCGAACGCTCGCTGGAGGCGCCAACTCTGGCAAATGTCCCTCGTCGGGTGCCCGGAACGGTAATCCGGTTAACCTTGAAAAACCATTACCGCAAGTATCGCGCTCCGACGTCACGCAGAGTTCATTCAACGCAATCGCGCGGCGAATTTGTGGCGGAGGCTCGCGTCGGATGCGCTCTAAAGGCTGCGGCCGATCGCGAGGAACTTGTCGCGACGATGCTCGCGGAAATCCATGTTGGACTGCTTGAGCTCGGTCAGCGCAAGCTCGATGCGGGCGCCGGCCGCCTGCACAGCCGCTTCGGTGCCGCGCTGCGCGCCGCCCAGCGGCTCTGGCACGATGGCGTCGATCACCTTCATGTCGAGTAGGTCCTGCGCGGTGATCTTCATGTTGGTCGCAGCATCCTTCGCACGGGTCGAATCATGCCAGAGGATCGACGCCGCGCCTTCCGGGGAGATCACCGAATAAATCGAATGTTCCAGCATGTAGACCCGGTTGGCCGAGGCGATCGCGATCGCGCCGCCGGACCCACCTTCGCCGATGATCACGGAGACGCTGGGAACTTTGAGCCCAAGGCTTGCGGCAGTCGAGCGCGCGATAGCCTCGGCCTGACCGCGCTCCTCCGCGCCGATGCCGGGATAGGCGCCAGCGGTGTCGACCAGCGTGATCAGCGGCACCTTGAACCGGTCCGCCAGTTCCATGATCCGGACCGCCTTGCGGTAGCCTTCGGGGCGGGCCATGCCGAAATTGTGCGTCAGGCGCGACTTGGTGTCCGCGCCCTTTTCCTGCCCGAGGATCGCGACAGGTTCGCCATGGAACCGCGCAAAACCGCCGATGATCGCGTGGTCCTCGCCGAACACACGGTCGCCGGCCAGCGGCGTGAAATCGGTGAACAGTTCGCGGATATAGTCGACGCAGTGCGGCCGGTCAGGATGACGCGCGACCTGCGCCTTCTGCCAGGGGGTTAGCGCCTTGTAGAGATCGCGCAAGAGGTCGCGCACCCGCTTTTCCAGCCGGGCGATCTCGTCGCTGAAGTCGACGCTGCCGCCGTCGGCCGACAGTTTCCTAAGCTCGGCGATCTTGCCTTCGAGGTCGGCGACCGGCTTTTCGAAGTCGAGGTAATTATACATGCGTTCGCAAACCAGACGCCGGAATAAAGGGGACGACAATGCGCGCCTTGCCCGGGAATGGGATTCCCGGCGCGCGAAATCCAGCCTTCACATAACGTCGGGCGCGCTAATCGGCAAGCGGGTGATGGTCGCGCACCAGACGGACAAGCCGTTCCTCCAGTACATGCGTGTAGATTTGCGTCGTCGATATGTCCGAATGGCCAAGAAGTTCCTGGACGGCGCGCAAATCCGCGCCATTCTGCAGCAAATGGCTGGCGAAGGCATGCCGGATGACATGCGGCGAGACTTTCGCCGAAGCGATGCCCGCCTGTGCGGCAAGCGTCTTCAGGTCGCGGGCGAACACCTGCCGTGGCAGGTAGCCTTGTTCGGACGAGGACGGAAACAGCCATGGGCTCTGTTCCATTGCCTTGTCGCGGTTGCGCGCTGCGAGCCAGGCGCGCATCGCGGTCCGGGCCTTTGGCGACAGCGGCACCATCCGCTCCTTGCCGCCCTTGCCGCGGATGATGAAGAAGCGTTCGTCGCGCATCGCCACGCCGACCGGCAGTGAGACCAGTTCGGACACGCGCAGGCCGGTGGCGTAGAGCACCTCGATCAGCGCATGCATCCGCAGCGCCGCCATTTCGCCGCTGGCGGCGGACAGCGTGGCGTGGTCGAGCAGCCTACCGGTCTCGGCCTCGCTCAGGATCTTGGGGAGCGGTCTGGCCTTCTTCGGGCTGTCTACCGGACCCGAAGGATCGTCCGGGCGCAGGCCTTCGGAATAGAGGAACTTGTAGAACTGGCGCAGCGCCGAGAGTTTTCGCGCCTGGCTCGACGCTGCGAAGCCGCGCCTGGCGATGCCGTCGAGATAGGCGCGGATCGTCGCGGAAGATGCCGCCGCCAGCCCGCCCGGTTCGCGGGCCATGTGCTCGGCGGCGTCTTCGAGGTCGCGGCGATAGGATTGCAAGGTATTCTCGGCCGCGCCGCGTTCGGCGCTCATCATTTCCAGGAATGACTCGACCATCAAAGCGCTGTTCATGGGAAAACGCCTGTCAGTTGGCCGGATTCAGCCGCTCGACCGGAATCCGTTCGGTCATCTCGCCCTTGTTCGGCTTGACGGTGAGGACCAGCGCATACATCGCGCCATAGACCAGTCCCACGACGATCGCGATTATCGTCAGAAACCTGAAAAGAGTAGGCATTGCCCCGTTGTGCCTTGCAAGTCGTCTCGTCCACCCCCGTCCCTTATGCGGCGCTGGGGGCGGCAATTCAAGTCAATGGCCGGCCTTTCCGGTCCGCTTGACGCAATCGGTCTTTTCATGTCGATACGCGGCAAACACAGGGCGTGCGCCCGGGAACAGCCGATGGAAGCAGTGTCCGAGACGGGGGAGACGGCGCATGCCAGCCTGAAAGACAGGCTGGGCCGGCGTTCGATCGTCTTTGTCGGGCTTATGGGCGCCGGCAAGACGGCGATCGGCCGCAAGGTCGCGCAGGCGCTCGACCTCGCCTTCGTCGACAGCGACCACGAGATCGAGACCGTGTCGCGAATGACCATTCCGGAATTGTTCGAGCGCTATGGCGAGCCGGAGTTCCGCGCTTTGGAAGAGCGTGTCGTCGGCCGGCTGGTCAAGGACGGGCCGCAAGTCGTCTCGACCGGCGGCGGCGCATTCATGAACGCGCACACGCGCGACGCTATCCTGCAGGACGGGATCTCGATCTGGCTGAAGGCCGACGTCGACACATTGATGTCGCGCGTCGCCAAGAAACCTAACCGGCCGCTGCTCAAGGCCGCCGATCCGCGCGCGGTGATGGAGCGCCTGATGTCCGAGCGCTATCCGGTCTATGGCCTCGCCAACATCATCGTCACCACCCGCGACGTGCGCCGCGAAGAGATCATGGCTGAGGTCATCCAGTCTCTGGACGACTGGCTGCAACGCGAGACGCAGCAACCCGGAGATGCGGCATGAGCGACACGGCAGTTTCCAGCGCGCCGATCACGGTCCGGGTTGGGCTCGGCGAGCGCAGCTACGACATCCTGATCGGCGCCGGGCTGATCGAACGGGCAGGGGCCGAGATCGCGGCGCGGCTGCCAGGTATTCGAGCGGCGATCGTGACCGACGAAAATGTCGCCGCGCCTTGGCTAGACACGCTTGCGGCGAGCCTCGACCGGGCGGGAATCGCATCGGTCGCGATCACGCTCCCGCCCGGCGAGAAGACCAAGAGCTTCGAGCATCTCCAGGCCGTGGTCGGCGGCATTCTTGGCGCGCGGCTGGAGCGCGGCGACGCGGTGATCGCGCTCGGTGGCGGCGTCATCGGCGACCTGGCGGGATTCGCGGCCGGGATCGTCCGTCGCGGCATGAATTTCATCCAGATCCCCACCTCGCTCCTGGCGCAGGTGGACTCTTCCGTCGGCGGCAAGACCGGCATCAACACCACGCACGGCAAGAACCTCGTCGGCGTGTTCCAGCAGCCGCGGCTGGTTCTCGCCGACGCCGGAGTGCTCGATACGCTGTCCGCGCGCGAATTCCGCGCCGGATATGCCGAGGTTGCGAAATATGGCCTGATCGACCAGCCGGATTTCTTCGCCTGGCTGGAAGACAATTGGCGCGAGGTCTGCGACGGTGGTCCCGCCCGCGCGCAGGCCATCGCGCGGTCCTGCCAGGCCAAGGCAGACGTGGTGGCCCGCGACGAGTTCGAGACCGGCGACCGGGCGCTGCTCAACCTCGGTCATACGTTCGGTCACGCGCTGGAAGGCGCGACCGGCTACGATTCGGCGCGTCTGGTCCATGGCGAGGGCGTAGCCATCGGCATGGCGCTGGCGCACCGCTTCTCGTCCCGAATGAACCTGTGCAGCCCAGACGATGCGGCTCGCGTCGAACGGCACCTGCGCGATGTCGGATTGCCGTGGCGCATGGCCGACATCCCGGGCACTCTGCCGGACGCCGACGCGCTGCTTGGCTACATCGCGCAGGACAAGAAGGTTTCGCGCGGCGCGCTGACCTTCATCCTGACACGCGGCGTCGGCCAGTCCTTCATCGCCAGGGACGTGCCGGCCTCCGAAGTGTTGTCCTTCCTGAAGGAGAACCACCCCGGATGACCGCCGCGCCGTGGGCCATTGTCGTCTTGCTGACCCTGTTCGTTGCGGGGCTCGTGGCGATCCTGTTCGGACGATACATGATTGGCCTGTTCGGCTACACGTTGGCGCGCATCGCGCTGCATCGCACCGTCGAGGAGGAGCTACGCGGCACACTGGCGGTCGTGCGCCGGGACGGCGCCTTCGTGAAGGCCGATCGCGACCGCATGGGTGGCCTGCTCGACCTCGCCGAACTCGAAGTCTCCGACGTGATGATCCATCGCACCGCGATACGCATGGTCGACGCCGATGCGCCGCCGGAAACGGTGGTCCGGGAAATCCTGCAGAGCCCCTACACCCGCATGCCGGTCTGGCGCGGCTCGAACGACAATATCGTCGGCGTCGTCCATGCCAAGGACCTGCTGCGCGCGCTGCACGAGGTCGAGAACGACTTTTCAAAGATCGACGTGCTGAAAGTGGCATCGAAGCCCTGGTTCGTTCCCGATACGACCGACCTGCGCGAGCAGCTCAACGCCTTCCTGCGTCGCAAGGCTCACATGGCCATCGTCGTCGACGAGTATGGCGAGGTCGAGGGACTGGTGACGCTGGAGGACATTATCGAGGAAATCGTCGGGGAGATCGCCGACGAGCACGATGTCGAGGTGCAGGGCGTGCGCAAACAGGCGGACGGCTCGATCCTGGTCGACGGCACCGTGCCGATCCGCGATCTGAACCGCGCGCTCGACTGGACGTTGCCCGACGACGAGGCGACGACGATCGCCGGTCTCGTCATCCACGAGGCGCAGACCATCCCCGAGGAGAAGCAGGCCTTCACCTTCCACGGCAAGCGTTTTGTCGTGCTCAAGCGCGAGAAGAACCGCATCGTGCGCCTGCGCGTGAAGGCGGCGGAACAACCGCCGGCGCGTTAGGCGCGCCGCGGGATGCGCATGTGCCTTATGCCTTTCTGCTCGACGAAATTGGTCATCGCGTCCCAGAGATAATCGCCATACAGGAAAGGCTCGAACGTCTCCGCGTCCTTGAGTGGCAGCGGAGCGATCTCGGCGTCGGCGCGCGGCTCGTAGAAGAACGGGATCGAGAACCGTTCGCGCTCCGGCGACAGCACGCGGTGCATCGTGGCTCGCACCCGACCGCCGGTCCAGCGGTCAAGCAGCTTGCCAAAATTGACCGCGAGCGTGCCGTCCGCCGGCGGCACGTCGATCCAGTCTCCGGCATGCGTCTGCGCCTGCAGGCCCTCGACTCCGTCCTGCGCCAGCAGCGTGACGAAGCCGGAATCGACATGAGCGCCGCCGATCAGATTGCGCGTCCTGCCATTGTGCTCGACCGCGAAGGACGCGCTACCCGATGCGTCCTTCCGCAGCGGGTAGCGCGTCAGGCGCAAGGTCGAGATGCCGCCGGCGAACGCATCGTCGAACACTTCCTCGGCGAGGCCAAGGCCCCGCGCCACTGAGCGCATGACCGCCTGTCCGGTCGCCTCCATGGCAAGATAGTATGCCGCCGCATCTGCCCCCCATCCAGGCGCGAGACTGTCGTCGGGGAGGGGGGTCGCCTCGCGCAGCGGATCGGTCGCGTCCACTACGCCCGCGCCATGCGCGATGTCCGGACCCATGTCGATACCCTCCTTGTAGGAGGGCGTGCCGACCTGCAGCGGGAACCAGCCGCGATAGAGGTTGGTCTTGGAGGGATCGAAGTTCCAGCGCAACAGCTTCGATTTCTCGGCGTCGGACAGGTCGAACACCTTGAACAGTTTCCGCCGGTTCTGCGGCGTCAGCAGCACTGCTGCCGGAAAGCCCGTCACGGTCATGAAGCCGATGCCGGACGCCGCGTCGCGGATCGCGCGGTCGACGTTTTCGCGCTCGCGCGACGCTGGCTCAAACAGTGCGGAAATGTCGATGACTGGGATCATGGCGCGCCTCTTCCCCGGCTATGATGGATGCCCAGCATAGCCCGCGAATTGCCGCCGGGATTGTCGCAGGATCGACCTGCGTTTGCACCCAGCCGAACGATGCGACAGCTCGCCCTAACGTCCGGGAATCCCGGCACAATTTCGGTCAGTTTGCCACTTTCGGACCAGCCGTGATCATGCCGAGACGCGGCCTTCTCATCGGCCGAAATCCGCCAAGCCATTGCAATTCAATATGAAATGTGATCTTATTGAATGAACGTTCAATAAGCATGGGGCTGGTCATGAACCGTCACTCGGGCAATGTCGCGATTCCGAACGACTGGGACCGCAGCGGTCTGCCGGGCTGGAGCTACCACAGCGCCGCCCTTCTCGAGCTCGAGAAGGAACAGGTGTTCCGCAACCATTGGCAGATCGTCGGCCATGTTTCTGACGTGCCCGATCCGGGCGACTACGTCACGCTGGACATCGTCGGCGAGCGCGCGCTGGTGGTGCGCGGCAAGGACGGCGTGGTGCGCGGTTTTCACAATATGTGCCGCCACCGCGGCTCCCGGATCGTTGCGGACAACCAGGGAAATTGCAAGAACGCTCTGGTCTGCCCGTTCCACGGCTGGGTCTACAATCTCGACGGGACGCTGCGTGGCGCCGCCCGGCCCCGCTCCTTCCCCGATCTCGACAAGGTGGAGTTCGGCCTGAAGCCGCTCGACCTGGAGGTCTGGATGGGCCTGATCTTCATCCGCTTCCGCGAAGGGCCGCAGCCCTCGGTGGCGGAACTGATGCAGCCGCACGAGGCCGAGATTGCGCATTACCGTGTCGCCGAGATGGTGCCCTCCTGGGGCATCTGGTCGAGTGTGTCCAAGGTCAACTGGAAGTCAGTCCGCGACGTCGACAACGAGGGCTACCACGTCGCCATGGCCCATCCGGCGCTCCAGGATCTCTACGGCTCAACCTATTACGACGAGCCCTTCGTCAACGGTGTGTCGCGCTCCTTCGCTACCTACAACCCGCATGCAGGCCGGCGCTGGAGTGTGCGCAACTACGTCAAGATCGCGCCGGACCCTGCGCTCTTGCCCGATCCGCTCAAGAAGGCGTGGATCTATTACGGCATCTTCCCGAACGCGGTCATCTCCGTCCAGCCGGAATCGGTGCAGTTCTATCAGGAGTTTCCGCTTTCGACCGGCCAGACGCTGCTGCGCGGCGCCATTTATCGCTATGTCGACGAAAGCCGCGAGCAGGCCGCCGCCCGCTATCTCGCCTTCCGCATCGACCGCGACACGATGTCGGAAGACATCCAGCTCACCGAATGGTCGAACGAATCGATGAACTCCGCCTCGTTCGAAGGCTTCTACCTGTCAGACCTCGAATACGGCGTCCGCACCCACCATGACCACCTCCGCGCCGCCCTGCCGGTGCTCAACCTCGAAACCGCGCCGGAGGAGAAGGACATGAGGGGCCTGAACGAGGCGTTGGCGAGCCGGAAGTAGACCACCCCAAGCCACGGGCTCTGCGAATTGCCTCGCGGAGCCCGTCCAGGCTTTCGGTTCCGATCAGGCTACATCGTCGGGACCCGGCGCGCGCTTGCGTCCGGTCACCATCGCCCGCACCAGGTTTTCGCCGTGCTCGACGCTTGCCAGCACGACGCCAGCGACGTGAAGCGCGACCAGGCCAAGCGTCCCCCAGGCGGCGATCTCATGCGCCTCTTCGACCCACTCGACGCCCCAGTAGGCATCTGTCGTCATCATGTATCCCGTGGTCGCGATCACGCCGATCGCGGCAAGCAGGGCGAGGATCATGGCGGCCCCGGCCGGGTTATGGCCGAGATAGCGGGGTGCCGAAAACCGCGCCGTTGCCGAGATGAAGCGGGCCACCTGTCCTGGCGAGCGGACGAAGGTCGAGAAGCGCGCGTGCCGGCTGCCGACCAACCCCCACAGAATCCGCGCGGCGACCAGCCCTGCGATCACATAACCAACGAATTCGTGCGGCTGCTGCCATTCGTCCCCGGTCAGGAACGCGAAGGCGAAGAGCCCGACGAGCGACCAGTGGAAGACCCTGACGAACGGGTCCCACACCTTGACCGTCGCCGGCGGCATCGCGCCGCCGGCTTCCAGTCCAGTCTCCCGCGCGCTCATCAGTCGTCCATCTTGGTTTCGACGACCTCGGCCGTCACCGGGTTGAGGTAGGCCTCAACGCGCTTGCCGTCCTTGTCGAGCGCATAGATCTCGTAACAGCCGTCCTCGATCTTCACCTGGCGCACCTTGTAACCCATGGCGGTTGCCTTGGCCTCGACGTCGGCAAGGCTCATCCAGCTGGCCTGGGGAGCGTTGCCGCACGACGGCGACGCGAGAGCGACGGAGGCTACGAGCGGAGTGGCGGCGAGGGTGAGGATGAATGCGAGCTTGTTCATGTCTGTCTCCTTCTCTGTTTGGGCGTTTTGCCCTTCGACGCTGTCTTTCTCGCAGCTCCGCGATGACAGACCGCTGAGCAGGGATGTCAGCGATTTGTCATCTGCGGATGTGCTAGAGATCGCATATGCGCGCGTTCGTTCCTGTCCTCCTCGCCGCCCTCGTTGGCGTCACCTTGCCGGCGTTTGCTGACAAGGGCAGGGACCACGACGACCGCAAGACGCTCGAACGCGCCCGCGAGCGCGGCGACGTCCTGCCGCTGGCGCGGATCGTCGAGTTGCTGCGCGCGCAGGGCATCACGGGCGACCTTCTAGAAGTTGAGCTCGAAGATCAGGACGGCAGCCTCGTCTACGAAATCTATGTCCTTGGCGCCGACGGGCGACGGCTGGAACTGACTGTGGATCCCGCAACCGGCGGCATTTTTGGCGTGGACAGGGACTGAGATGCGCATTCTGTTGATCGAGGACGACCGGCGCATCCGCGAGGACCTGGCCTCCGCGCTCGAGGCGGCAGGCTTCGTCGTCGATGCCGTTGCCGATGGCGAGGAGGGCTGGTTCCAGGGCGACACGGAATCCTATGGCGCCTGCGTGCTCGATCTCGGCCTGCCGGGCATGGATGGCCTCGCCGTCCTCAAGCGCTGGCGGGAGGCGGGGCGCGACTTTCCCGTGCTGGTGCTGACAGCGCGGGGGACCTGGAGCGAGCGCGTCGAAGGCATCGACGCCGGCGCTGACGATTACCTGCCGAAACCGTTCCGCATCGAGGAGCTTCTCGCGCGCCTGCGGGCGATCATCCGGCGCTCTTCCGGCCATTCGTCGGCGCTGATCCGGGTCGGCGAGGCGGAACTCGATACGCGCCAGATGCGGCTAGCGGTGCGGGGTGTCCCGGTTGCGCTGTCGCGGCAGGAATATCGGCTCGTCGCCTATCTGATGCTCAACCGTGGCCGTGTCGTCCCGCAACAGGAACTCGCAGAACACCTGCAGGCGGACCATTTCGAGCGTGAATCGAATGCGGTCGAGGTACTTGTCGGCCGGGCGCGCCGCAAGCTTCCGGCTGCGCTGATCGAGACACGGCGCGGGTTCGGCTATCTGGTGCCCGACGAGCAGGTCTCCGTCCCGTGACAGGCAGTCGCTCGCTCCGGCTCCGATTTCTGGCGCTCGGGTTTGGCCTGCTGGCGATCGCGCTGTTCGTCGCCGGGGTCAGCCTGTCGGCGCTGTTTGCCCGCCATCTCGACCGGCGCGTCGGCCAGGAACTCGACACCCATATCGAGACAATCGCCGGCACGTTGCGCATCGACCCGCAGAGCGCGATGAGCTTGTCGCGCGAGCCCGCCGACCCGAGATTCGCAAGGCCGTTCGGGGGGCTCTACTGGCAGGTCCAGGACGACACCTCGGGCGCACGCATCGCCTCCCGTTCGCTGTGGGATACCGTTCTCCCGCTGGAGGGCGAGTTGCTTCCTGGTTCGGAGCGAACGCGCGACCTCGCCGGGCCGCAGGGCTCGATCCTGCTCGCGCATGAACGGGGCCTGATCGTTCCGGTTGCCTCGGTCGACCACCATGTGCGCATCGCGGTGGCGATCGACAGGGGGGAGCTGGAAGAGCTGAAAAGCGGTTTTGCCCGTGACGCGGGCTACGTGCTCGTCGCGCTCGGCCTCGTGCTTGCCGCCGGGATCTGGATCCAGATCGCCTCGGGCCTCCGCCCGCTGGCCGTCCTGGCGGCCGCGGTTGCGAAGGTCAGCAGCGGCGCCGAGCGGCGGCTGTCGCAGCAGGTCCCGAGGGAGGTCGAGCCGCTCGTCACCGAAATGAATTCGCTGCTCGATGCTCAGGAGCGTGAACTCGTCCGTGCGCGGGATCGGGCCGCTGATCTGGCGCACGGGCTGAAGACGCCGCTCACAGCACTTGCCGCCGATATCCGCAGGCTGCGGGACCGTGGCGACAGTGAAATCGCCGGCAACCTCGAATCCCTCTCCGACGCGATGCGCCGACATGTCGAGCGAGAACTGTCGCGCACCCGGATCCGTCACGGTAAGCGTCCCGTCTCGACCTTGCTCGGCGAGGCCGCCCGCCGAATCGTGCGCGTGGTCGAGCGAACGCCGGACGCTGAAGGCAAGAGGTTGGTCGTGGACGTCGTGGACGATGTCAGCCTGCCGGTCGATGCCGACGACCTCAACGAAATGCTGGGCAATCTCGTCGACAATGCCGCGCGCCATGCCCGCACGCTCGTCCGCATCTCGTCGCGGGCCGACCCCGACGCGATCTCCCTTGTGGTCGAAGACGACGGGCAAGGGCTTGCTGAAGCCGATCTTGTGGTGGCCCTCACACGCGGCGGCCGTCTCGACCAATACGGCGGAACGGGGCTGGGGCTCGCAATCGTGCAGGATGTCGCCGCCGCCTATGGCGGTCAGGTTGGCCTGGGCCGGTCGGAACTCGGCGGCCTGTCTATCCGTGTGACGCTGCCGCTTGGTCTCACCCCCGCCAGAGCCCTTCCTTCCTGAGATCCACCATCGTCCGCGAGATGCCCTCGCGCAGGATGCGGACCATGTCGTCGATCTGGTCCTTCGTGATGATCAGCGGCGGGGACATGACGCACATGTTGATCAGCGGGCGCACCAGCAGGCCGAGTTCCTGGCAATGCGCGTCGATGCGCTTGCCGACCTCGTTGTCGAGCTTCAGCGGGTTCATGCTGTCGCGGTCGGCGACGCATTCGATGCAGGCCATCAGGCCCAGCCCGCGCACCTCGCCCACCAGCGGCAAGTCCTCCAGCGCCTTAAGCTGCGCCTGGAAATAGGGACCGACATCACGGACATGGTCGAGCACGCCGTCCTCCAGCAGGTCGAGGTTCTTCAGCGCCACGGCGCAGCCGACCGGGTGGCTGGAATAGGTCAGGCCATGCGCGAACATCGCGTCCGGGTGGTTCGAGCGGCGCAGTTCCTCCATCAGCCGGTCGGAGATCATCACGCCGCCGAGCGGAAAATAGCCGGAGGTGACGCCCTTGGCGAAAGTGATCATGTCAGGCTCGACGCCGAACACGTCCTGCGACGCGAAAATGTGGCCCAGCCGCCCGAAGGCGGTGACGACCTCGTCGGAGATGTAGAGGATGCCGTTGTCGCGGCAGATCTGCGCCACGCGCGGCAAGTAGTCGTCCGGCGGCACGATCACTCCGCCCGACGCCTGCACCGGCTCGCCGACGAAGGCCCCGATCTTGTCCGCGCCGAGCCGCGCGACCGTCTGGCTGAACTCGTCGACGAGGAAATCGCTGAAGGCGGCGACGCTCATGCCGGCCGGGCGGCGGAACGGGTTGGGCGAGGACAGCTTGACGACGAGTGAGTCCGCGCCGTCCATCCAGTCGCGGTCGCGCGGGCGGCCGTTCAGCGATGCCGAGAGGTAGGACGCGCCGTGATAGGCGCCGGCGCGCGACAGGATCATCTTCTTCTCCGGTCGGCCGCGGACATTGTTGTAGAACTGCATGAAGCGCAGCGCCGTCTCGACGGCGGAGGTGCCGCCGGTGGTGAAGAAGACGTGGTTGAGGTCGCCCGGTGCATGCGCCGCCAGCCGCTCGGCCAGCGCGACAGACGGCTCGTTCATCGTGTACCAGGGCGTGTTGTAGGAAAGCTGCATCGCCTGGTCGCGCATCACGTCGGCCAGTTCGGCGCGGCGATGGCCGAGATTGACGCACCACATGCCGGCTGGGCCGTCGATCAGCCGCTCGCCATTGGCGCCCGTGATGTAGATGCCGTCACCCGAATCGATGAAGGTGCGGGCCTCGGCGCCGATCTGTCCGGCTGTCGGCCAGGGCTGCATCAGGTGGCGCTCGGCGCGTTCGGTCGCGTCGTGTCCCGCTCTGAACTCCTGTCCTGCTGTGTCGAGCTTCTCGAGTGCGGCCATGGTCGTCCCTCCAATCTCACATCATCGACCCGATCAGATACCGTCGATCGGCGAAAACATCGGAATATGCTGGACAATTCGTCTCGTATTGAATGTCCGTTCAGTCAATATCCCAGAAATTCCGCTTGATTTCAATTCGAACTTGCGCACATGATCAAGAAAGCCGGGTATCAACCTCCCGCGGTCAGCCGGCCCCGCGACAGGACGAGCGAATGGCGCATTGCCTCACGCCTTTCTTGTGTCTCAGACGCTGTTCCGGAGCCAGATGATGGCTGCGGCGGCGGAGGGGTTTCAATCGGTCCGCGCGCCGCGTGCGCAAGTTGCGAAATATCTCCAGTCGGAAGAGGCCAAGGGCTACAAGCTCATCTCGGCGCCGTTCCTCTATGCGCTGGCGCTGCTCGGCATTCCGATCGTCGTGGTGATCGCCCACTCCTTCTGGTCGCAGAATTATCTCACCGTCGATCGCACCTTCACGCTGGAGAACTACCGTCAGGCGATCTTCGAGCCGATCTACCAGGACCTGTTGCTGCGCTCGCTCTGGATCTCGCTGACCGTCAGCGTTCTCACCGTCGTTCTGGCCTATCCGATCGCCTATTTCATCTCGTTCCACGGCGGCAAGCGCAAGAGCCTCTGGCTCTTCGTCATCACCATTCCGTTCTGGTCGAGCTACCTGCTGCGGGTCATGTCGTGGAAGGTTATCCTCGGCTACAACGGCGTGCTGAACTCAGGCCTGATGGGTCTCGGCATTACCGACGAACCGTCGACGGCGCTGCTCTACAATTCCACCGCCGTGCTGATCACGCTGACCCATGCCTGGGTCGCCTTCGCCATCCTGCCGATCTACGTGTCGCTCGAAAAGGTCGACCGCACCCTGATCGAGGCGGCGACGGATCTGGGGGACGGGCCGATCCGAAGCTTCCTGCGCGTGACGCTGCCGCTGTCGCTGCCGGGCGTCATCGCGGCGCTGCTGATCGTGATGATCCCGACCGTCGGCGACTACGTAACACCGCGCATGGTCGGCGGCACCGACGGCGTGATGATCGCCAACGCCATCCAGGCGCAGTTCGGCCGGGCGTTGAACAAGCCGCTGGGCGCGGCGCTCTCGGTCACCACCATGATCGCGGTCTGCATCATGGCCGGCGGCACGGTGCTGGCGCTGCGCGCGGCGGTCAGGGCGTTCCGATGAACCCGGCGCGCCGCTTCCTGTCCAACTGGCTCCCGGTCTATGCCGTCCTGTTCATCGCGTTCCTCTATCTGCCCGTGCTGCTGCTGCCGATCTTCTCGGTCAACGAGTCGGCCACGCCGCGCTTTCCGATCGAGGGGTTCACCCTGAAATGGTATGCTGGCCTGTCCAAGACGCCGGCGCTGCTCGATGCTGCGTGGAACAGCCTGATCGTCGGCGTGTCGGCAGCGCTGCTCTCCACCATCCTCGGCATTTGCGCCGCCCGCGCCATCACGCGCTACCGCTTCCGCGGACAGCAACCGATGCAAGGCCTGATCATGGCCCCGCTGGTGATGCCGGAGATCATCGTCGCGGTGTCGCTGCTGATCGTCGTCCTGTCGGCGGGGATGCCGCTGTCGCTGCTCACCGTCACATTGGGCCATGTGCTGGTCTGCGTGCCCTATTCGATTTCGGTGCTGATCTCGGGCTTCGAAGGTTTCGACCGCAGCCTCGAGGAGGCGTCGGCCGATCTCGGCGAAAGTTCGTTCGGCACGTTCCGCCGCGTGACGCTGCCGATGATGACGCCGGCGATCATCTCCAGCCTGCTGGTCGCCTTCACCATTTCGCTCGACGATTTCATGATGGCGTTCTTCCTCGGCGGCAATGACGCGACCATGCCGGTCTACATCTGGGGCCAGTTGCGCTTCGCGGCGAAACTGCCCAGCGTCCTGGCGCTTGGCACGCTGTTGCTGGCGGCTTCGATCGTCCTTCTCACCATCGCCGAAATCATGCGTCGCCGCGCCGCCTCCCGCACTCAAACCGACGGAGGCCTGCTTGCCTGAACGTTCGATGCCAGACCGGGCCATGATCCAGATTGACGAGGTCACGCGCAGCTATGGCGATTTTCATGCGCTGGACCGGGCGACGCTGACCATCCGCGAGGGCGAGTTCTTCTCGCTGCTCGGGCCCTCCGGCTGCGGCAAGACCACGCTCTTGCGCCTCATCGCCGGCTTTGACGAACCCACGTCCGGCGCGATTTCCATCGATGGCCAGCCGATGGCGGGCATCCCTGCCAATGCGCGGCCGACCAATATGGTGTTCCAGTCCTACGCCATCTTCCCGCACCTCAAGGTCGGCGAGAATGTCGCCTACGGGCTGAAGAAGATGAAGCTGGGCGCGGCGGAAGAAAAGCGCCGGGTCGACGAGGCGCTGTCGATGGTGTCGCTTGCCGGCCTGCAGAATCGCGGCGCGACCGAGCTTTCCGGCGGCCAGCGGCAGCGCGTGGCGCTGGCGCGTGCGCTGGTGATGCGTCCGAAAGTGCTGCTGCTCGACGAGCCGCTCTCGGCGCTCGACAAGAAGCTGCGCGAGCAGATGCAGGTCGAGCTTCGCCGTCTGCAGCAGGCGGTCGGCATCACCTTCATACTGGTCACCCACGACCAGTACGAAGCGCTCGCCATGTCCGACCGCATTGCCGTCATGTTCGGCGGCCGCATCGCCCAGGTGGCGACGCCGAAGGAGATCTACCAGAAGCCGGTCAACCGCCAGGTGGCGGATTTCCTCGGCGGCATGAATTTCATCAAGGCCGCCCTCGTCGAGGAAAACGGCGACAGCATCGTCGTCGACACCGCCGGCTTCGGCCGCGTGAAAACCGAAAAACCCCGCGCCTTCGCCGCCAACGGCCGCGAAACCACCCTCGGTATCCGCCCCGAACGCCTGCGCGTGCTGTGGGACGACGCCACCGCCAAGAACGAGGTCAAGGGCACCGTCGTCGAGCGGCACTATTTCGGCGAGATCACCCACCTCCTGGTCGAAATCCCCGGCATGGAAAAGCCGCTTTCGGTCACCGAAACCAACGATTTCGGCGCGGACGATCTGCCGCTGGGGGCGACGATCCGGCTGGGGTACGATCCCGATGCGCTGGTGGCGCTGGCGGATTGATCAGGCGGCTTCGGGGCGGAATGTGATCTGCCCTTTGCCGCTGTCGGCTTCGCGCGGCCTGACGACAATCTCGACATCGCGGTCGAACGCGGTCAGGAAGCCCATCAGACGCTCGACCGAGTACTCGCGGAAATGTCCCTTGAACAACCGCGACACTTCTGGCTGGCTGATGCCCATCAGTTCGCCGGCCTTGGCTTGGGTCAGTTCGCGCTTCCGCACCAGCCGCATGATCTCCACGACGAGCTTCGCCTTCAGAAGATGCGTTTCCGGCTCCGGAACCCCGATCTCCGCGAAGATGTTGGGATCGCCTTCATAAACCTCGGTCATGACTCAGGCTCCTTCATTCGAGCAAGGTGGTCGGCTTCGGCGGATTTCAGTCGGTTCCGAACGAGGTCGATTTTCTGTTGGGGCGTTGCGATACCGCTCTTCGATTTCTTCTTGAAGCAGTGCAGCACGTAAACGGCCTGTTCAAAGCGCGCGAGATACATCGTGCGAAAAGTGTCGCCTTGGTGGTGATCGACCAGTTCCATCACGCCGCCCAGTCCGTGCATCGGTTTCGCAGACTGGGGATGTTCTCCCACCTGCGCCTGATAGAGCTCGAAGCCAAAGGCTTCCTGGACCGCGCCCGGAAGCGCAGCGTAATCTTTGCGGCTTGACCCGATCCACCTCAGTGGACGCAACGCATCATTTCGCTGCGGCATATTGAAATTATGACAAAATACTCATACTAAGTCAATCCGCCCCGCCGCCGCCCCCGCGACAATCGCGCCTTCGATGTACCCCGGATATTCCGGCGAAATCTCCGAGCACGCGAACCGGATCGGCCCCGTGCCCTCGACGATCACCGCCTCGGAGTCTCGCGCGTCCATGTCCATGATCAGGTCGCTGTAGCCGCCGCCGGACCATTCGTCGTCGGACCAGTCGCGGACCAGCACGTCGAGCGGTTCGGCGGCATTGGGGCCCAGCGCTTCGACCAGATAGGCCACGAAGTCGGCGCGCATACCCTGCGCCCCTCGCTCGCGCCATTCCAGCGCGCTTGGGCCGCCGATGAAGCCGGTCAGCGCCGGCCGCTGCGGCGTGCCGGTGTCGCAGGCGAACATGCCGGCGGGATCGCGGAACATCACGACGCCGGACAGGCCCTGGTCGAGCCAGAACGGGCGCTCGTAGCGGATGAGGAGCTTGATCACCGAACCGCTGCGCCAGACCGACAGAGCATGCGCCAGCGGCGCGGGCAGGGCGGGGGCATAGTCGAGCCGCGCCGCCATCGACGGTGGCAATGCGACGATCACCGAGCGCGCCTCGACGACGCCGGCGGGCGTCGTGACGGTCACGCCGTCCGCTGACCAGTCGATACGGGTCGCCGGCATCGAGAGGCGCACCCGGTCGCCCAACCCGGCCGCGAGATCCTCTGCCAGCGCATGCATCGTGCGCACTGGGAAATGCTGCAACTCGAACTGCTCGTTGGTGATGCGCCGGTCGTTGTCGATCATGTACCACAGCGGCACCTGATCGATCGGTTGGCACCACAGGCCCTCCAGCATCGAGCGGAACGCCGCCTTTTGGTCCGCGTCCTCCGGCTGGCGCGCCAGCCAGGCGGCGACCATCAGGCCGGCGATGGACGGATCGTCCGGGTCCAAGCCGACATAGCGCTCGCGCAGTTCCATCGCGCCCTGCCGCGCGCGGTCGAGGCTCTGCGAGGAGGCCGGTGCGACCGAGACGTCCTGTCCCTCGAAGGCCGGGCTCACCAGCGCATGGCCATACTCGCGCAGCAGGCCCATGACGTTTTGCATGTCGTCGCAGGCGAACTGGCCGCCGGTGTCGACGCGTTCGCCGAGGCCGTTGACTTGCGATTCCACTCGCCCGCCCACCCGGTCGCGCGCCTCCAGCACGACGACGTCCCTGCCGCGCCGCGTCAGTTCGCGTGCGGCGGAGAGGCCGGTGAAGCCGGCGCCGATGATGATGACGTCATGCATGGGCGGCTTTCTGCGCGGTTGACCTGGACGAGAAGCACCCCCTCACCGTCTGCCTTCGGCAGCCACCTCTCCCCCTGCCCGGGGGGAGAGGAAACGCTCGTTGCGAAGGCCGACGACGTTTCCAAGCTTGGGTTCCTCTCCCCCGGGCAGGGGATAGGTGGATCGGGCGAAGCCCGAGACGGTGAGGGGGTGCTTGCCTCGCCGTGCGGCCCGGCCGGCTAGTACCCCGATTTGATCTTCTCGAACTCGGCGATCATCTTGCCCTTCAGCTCCGCCGGAACAGGCGCCTGGAACAGCGTCTTGTCGACGAATTTCGACACGTCGGCATAGCCCTTGGCTTTCAGCACTTCCGGATCGACGGCTTCCATTGCCTTGGCGTTGGCGTGGCCGTAGCCCCAGTCGTTGACGATGTATTTCGCCACTTCCGGATCCTCGGTCACGTTCGAGAGGAACTCGTAGACCTTCTCGGTGTTGCCGGGCGCGCCCTTGAGATGCACATAGCCGCAGACCCAGGTGGTCAGGCCCTCGGTCGTGTCGCGGTTGATGACGAAGGGCTTGCCTTCGTTGGCGAGCTGGGTGCCGGCGTCGTTCCAGGCCCAGGCGAGATCGACCTCGCCGCCGCCCAGGGCCTGCACGATCTCGGTGGAGTCGGTCCAGTAGAGGCGGACATTCTTGTGCACCTCGCGCAGGAAGGCCGACGCCTCGGCAAACTGCGCGTCGGTCATCTGGGTCCAGTCCTTCAGCCCGATCGCGAGGCTTGCCAGCGCGTAGGCGTCGTCGACATTGTCGCCGATCGAGATGCGGCCCTTGAACTTCGGGTCGGCGAAGGCTTTCAGCGAGGTCACTTCCTCGGGCTTGATCTTCTCCGAATTGTAGGTCAGCGCGGTGTTGCCCCAGTCCCAGGGCAGGAACCAGGCCTTGCCGTCCGCGGTGGTGGCGAGGTTCTTCATCGCCATGATGCCGGGGTTTAGATCTGTCCAGCCGCGGATCTTCGACGTGTCGAGCGGCTCGATCAGCCCCGCCTCGCGCCACTTCACGACGCTCTGGGAGCAAGGGTGCGCGAGATCGGCCTTGAAGCCGGCGCGCAGTTTTTCGAACGCCTCGTCCTCGTCGCCGAAGAAGGTGAAGGTCGGCGAGTCGCCGTATTTCTCGACATATTTCGGGTGGAACGCCGGGTCCTCATAGCCGGACCACTCGAAGATCGTCAGCTCGCCGTCCTCGGCCAGCGAGAAGGTCGAGACCGATGCCGCCAGTGCGGCGGCGGAAATCGTCAGGAATGCGCGTCTGCCGAAAGCTGTCATGGTGGGGTTCTCCTGTCCCGTTTGTGTTCCCTTGGTGGTCTTCATGCCACCGCGATTCGCGGTTCGGCGCGGCGTGCCGCGGCGATCGGAAAGTGTTTCGGAAAGACGATCGCCAGGTGCTCGAACGCGGCGTCCTGCGCCTTCTCGCGGCTGATGTCGTCGCCGCCCATCATCAGGCGCAGCCATAGCCCTTCCAGCAGGGCGGCGAGCCCGAGCGCCGCCTTCTCGACGTCGAATGCATAGCCCCCGTCGCGGGCGAGCGCGCCGCACAGTTCGATCATCGTCGCCTGGTAGGCCTGATCGCGCGAGCCGCACAGCGCCTGGTAGGTCGGCCGCGACTTGGCCTCGCCCCAGAAGGCGCACCAGGCGGCAAGCTTGCGGCGAGAGCAGACCGCGCGGTCGAAATCGGCCGCGACCACGGCGGCCAGGCGGCGGGCCGGATCGTCGCCGGCCCTGTCCAGCGCGCCGCGCCAGTGGGCGGCATATTCCTCCGCCATGTGCTGCAGCGTCGCGACCAGCAGCTTCTCCTTCGATTCGAAGTGGAAGTTGACGATGCCGCGCGACAGGCCGGCGCCATCCGCCACGTCTGCCATCGTCGTGTCGGAATAGCCGCGCTTGGCGAGCGAATCGATCGTCGCCTCGATCAGCTGCAGCCGGCGCGTTTCCTTAGACGCCTTGCGGCCCTTGCGCTCGCCGTCGGCGTCCTTTGTTGGCTCTGTCCTGGGGCGGTCGGCTGTTTTCAGCATGGTCTATTCCGGCTTCGTTCCGCGCAGATGGGTGGGCCTGTGCTCGCCACTGTCAAGAACCTTCTGCATCGCTTCCCAGGTGCCGATGTTCTTCCGCACATAGTCTTCGCCGACGGCATTGCACGCCTTCTCGAACATCGGGCCTTTCAGCCTTTCAAGCTCGTCCCGCGCGACCTCGCGGTACCATGCGTTGCGGTCGATGCTGACGACATCGCGGAAGCCCGCCTTTTCCATGACTGTGCGGTAGCGCGCGGGCGAGGCCATCGTGAAGCTCAGCCCTTCGGCGGCGATATAGGCCTTCATGTCCTGCGACGGCTCGCCATCATGCCCGATCATCCAGTTGGACGCGGCGAAGGTTCCGCCGGGTTTCAGCACCCGGAAAATCTCGGCGAAGAGCGCGTCCTTGTCCGGCACATGCAGCAGCGCGTCCTTGGAAAAGATGATGTCAAAGCTTTCATCAGGAAAGGGCAGCGGCCCCGGCGTCGCCTGCACGAAGTCGATGCCGCTGGTGATCCCGCAGAGTGCCGCCCGGTCAATCGCATGGCGGATCACCGGCTCCTCGACATCGAAGCCGGTGACGTGGGCAGCATCGTGCTTCCGCAGGATATGAATCGCGATGCCGCCGGAGCCGCAGCCGATGTCGAGCACGGTTTTCCCAACGACATCGACGCCATCGAGCACGCGGTCGACCTCTTCGGGACCGCCGGGCGACAGCCAGCCATCGCCCCACAGCGCCTCCAGAAAGCGGATCGCTATGTCGTCATATTCGGGTTGGTCGTGCGCGGCGTCCGCCATGCCATTGCCTCTGGTCCATCGACGTCTCCAAACCGTAGCGCAAACGAGACAAAAGGCAATCGTCCTTGTTGAACGTTCATTCAACATGGCTGGACAGGACGGGATTTTTCGTGGCAGCCTAAGTCAGGTCGCCAAGGGGAGGCATCTGGGGGACGCGCTTGAAGACATATGACGCCATCATTATCGGGGCAGGGCACAACGGCCTCGTCAACGCCTGCTACCTGCAGCGGGCGGGACTGGACGTGCTTGTCGTCGAGAAGAACGACTGGGTCGGCGGCGCCGCCACCAGCCGCGAGCTGACGCCCGGATGGCTCTATTCCAACTGCTCCTATGTCTGTTCGCTGTTCCGTCCCGAGATCATGCGCGACCTCGAACTGCCGCGCTTCGGGCTGCAGGTCATCCCCTATGAGGGCGGCGCGGTGTTCACCCAGGACGGCGACTACCTCGCCTCCTACCGCGACCATGACGCCCACCGGCGCGAGTTCGCCCGCTGGTCGCCGCGGGATGCCGAGGCCTACGAAAGGTATGCCCGCGACGTGACGCGGCAGTGCCGCTTCATCCAACCGCTGCTGATGCGCACCGCGCCCGACCCGACCAGCCTCCGCCCGCGCGATCTTGGCGAATTGCTCTATCTCGGCAAGAAATTCGGCGGCCTGACCCCGGCCGAGATGGCGCAGACTTTGCGATTCTGGACCATGTCGATCTCGGACTTTCTGGACGAGTATTTCGAGACGCCGGTGATCAAGGCCAACCTCGCGCTGTCCGGCATCATCGGCACGGCGTTGGGGCCGATGTCGCCCGGCACCGCCTATGTTCTGCTGCATCACTACATGGGCGAGGTTGACGGCTCGGTCGGCGCGTGGGGCTATGCCCGGGGCGGCATGGGCTCGGTGACCAAGGCGCTGGCCGACTCGTTTCAAGCCTCCGGGGGCACGATCCGCATCGGCGCGGAAGTGGATCACGTCACCGTAAGCGGCGGCAAGGCGACCGGCTTGGTGCTGGCCGATGGCGAAGAGATCAAGGGCAAGCTCGTCGTCTCCAACGCCGACGTGAAGCGCACCTTCCTCAAGCTGGTCGAGGAGAAGGAACTGCCCGAGCCGTTCTTGCGGCGGGTGAGGAACTTCAAGATCCGCGGCTCGTCCGGCAAGGTCAACATCGCGCTGGATTCGATGCCCGAGTTTCCGGCGTTGCCTGCGGACTCGCCCTGCCTGCGCGGCGATATGCATTTCACCGACACGGTCGAACGCATGGAGCGCGGCTATGACGACTGGAAGGCCGGGCGCTGGTCGGCCGACCCGTTCCTCGACATGGTCATCCCGACGACGCTCGACCCGACCATGGCGCCGGCGGGGAAACACTTCATGTCCTGCTTCGTGCAATACGCCCCGCCCAAAATCGAGGGGCGCGACTGGACCGACGCCGATCGCGACGCCTTTGCCGAGACGGTCATCTCGCAGATCGCAGATTACTCGCCCGGCTTCCGCGACCGCATCGTCCACATGGAGGTTCGCACGCCGCGCGAGATCGAGGCCGAGGTCGGCCTCACCGAAGGCAACATCTTCCAGGGCGAGCTAACCTTCGACCAGCTGCTCTTCAACCGCCCGGTGCCCGGCTACGCGCAATACCGCTCGCCGGTCGGCGGGCTCTACATGTGCGGATCTTCCACCCATCCCGGCGGCGGCGTGATGGGCGCGCCAGGGCGCAACGCGGCGGCCGAAATCCTGCGTGACCTGAAGCGGCCGAACAAATCGATGAGCGACGCCCATGACGTCATCTGAAAACTGGGACGCGATCGTCATCGGCGGCGGGCACAACGGGCTGGTCGCGGCAGCTGTGCTCGCCAAGGCCGGGCGCAAGGTGCTGGTACTGGAGGCGGCTGCGGAGGTCGGCGGCGCGGGACGCACGGAAGAGTTCCATCCGGGCTTCCGCGCCTCGGTCGCACATGTGCTGAACCGGATGCATCCCGACGTCATCAAGACGCTGGACTTGAGGCTGGATGGTTTTGCCAAGGTTCCGCCCTCGGAAACCCCCACCCCTGCCCCTCCCCACAAGGGGGAGGGAGGCACAAACGTCTCCGCCTCCCTCCCCCTTGTGGGGAGGGGCAGGGGTGGGGGTAGCCTCGCGCCGACAGCCCTCTTGTCGCCCGATAGAGTTCCCCTCATCCTGAATGGCGCATGGGGCGAGACGATCGATGGCGATATCTCCGACGTCGAGAAGGGCGCCTGGGCTGCGATGCGGGCGCAACTGATCCGCTATGCCGGCGTGCTGAAGCCGTTTCTGGCCCGGCTGCCGCCGGACCTGACCGGCATGGCGTTGTCGGAAAAGCTCGCCTTCGGCGGCGCCGGTCTGGCGCTGAAGCGGCTCGGCAAGGAAGATATGCGCGACTTCCTGCGCATGATGCTGATGAACGTCCACGATGTCGCCGACGAACATCTCTCCGACGACCGGCTGAAGGGCTTCGTCGGCTTCGAGGCTGTGCTCGGCAGCCATCTCGGGCCGCGTTCGCCGACCTCGCTGCTCGGGCTCTACTATCGGCTCACCGGCGACGTCGATGGCGTTGCCGGCGCGCAGATGCTGCCGGTCGGCGGCATGGGATCCGTCATCGTAAGACTTGCATCGGCTGCGACGAGCGCGGGCGCGATCGTCCGCACGGGAGCTGTTGTGGACAGAATTCGTGTCGAGAGCGGCCGGGCTGTGGGCGTTGTGCTTGAAAACGCGGAGGAAATTTCGTGCCGCGTTGTCGTGTCGGCGATCAATCCATCCACCACCCTTCTCGATCTGGTAGGCTCGGCCGAGATCGACACGGGTATCGTGCGAAAGGCGCAGAACATCCGCATGAAGGGCGATGTCGCCAAGCTGCATCTGGCGCTCGACAAGGTTCCGGATTTTCCCGGACTGCCGAAGGCAGCACTCTCCGGCAGGCTGGTTATCGCACCGTCATCCGAGGCAGTGGAGCGCGCGTTCAATCCGTCGAAATATGGCGCGTTCTCGCCCGAACCGGTGATGGAAATCACGCTGCCCAGCGTCGCCGACCCATCACACGCGCCCGCGGGGGGCTGCGTTCTGTCGGCGAACGTGCAGTACGCGCCCTATGAGCTGAAGGGTGGGTGGGAAGCGGGCAAGCCGCTGTTCCTTAAGGCGATCATGGCTGTGCTGGAGCGCCATGCGCCTGGGATCGGCGGAACAGTCATCCACGCCGAACTGCTGACGCCCGCCGACATCGCGGCGCGCTGCCGCATGCCCGGCGGCCACTGGCACCATGGCGAGTTGCAGATCGACCAGATGCTGATGAACCGGCCGTTCTTCGGCGCGGAGCGCTACGCGACGCCGATCGACGGCCTCTGGCTCGCCTCCGCCGGCTCGCATCCAGGCGGCGGGATTTCCGGCGTGCCGGGGCTGAACGCGGCGCGGGCAATCATTGGGCGGAGGGGGTGACCACATGAACGCAACCGCCCGCCGCGCAGCCCAATCTCACATCGCCAACCTGCGCCTCGACTCGCCCTTCCACCCGCGCCTGATGGCGCTGTCGCAGCAGAACGACTGGTATTCCTGGGCCGGCTACAAGGCGCCGCTTTCGCTGTGGGACGAGGAGATGGAGTATTTCGCCATCCGCTCCCAGGCGGCGGCCTTCGACATCTCGCCGATGGTGAAATACCACATCGCAGGGCCGGGCGCAGAAGCGTTCCTCAACCGGCTGACATTGCGCAATGTCGCGAAGCTCAAGCCCGGCAAGGTGCAGTACACCGCCTGGTGCGACGACGAGGGCCATGTGCTGGATGACGGCACGCTGTTCCGGCTCTCAGCCACGCGGTTCCGCCTGTGCTGCCAGGAGCGGCACTTGCCTTGGCTGCTCGACAGCGCGGTCGGCTTCGACGTGGCGATCCACGAGGAGACCGAGGCGGTTGCGGGGCTCGCGCTGCAAGGGCCGACATCCTGCGCGGTGCTGAAGGATGCAGGCTTCGCCGGGGTCGAGACGATGAAGCCGTTCGACATTCGCGCCTTCCCGTTTGGCGGTGCAGAAGTCACCATCTCGCGGACCGGCTTCACCGGCGATCTCGGCTACGAACTGTTCGTGGTGACAGCGCAGGCCCTGGCGCTGTGGGATCATTTGTTTGAGGCGGGCAAGCTGCGCGGCATCCGGGCCATCGGCTACACGGCGCTGAACCGGGCCCGCATCGAGACCGGATTCATCGTCGCCAACGCAGACTTCGTCACCTCCGAACATGCGATCCGCGCCGACCGGGTGCGGATGCCGGATGAGATTGGCCTTGAATGGATGGTCGATTTCGACAAGCCGCATTTCAACGGCCGGCGCGCAATCGCCGATGCGCGGCGCAAGGGGACGCTGAAGCATATCCTGGTTGGCCTTGAGATCGAGGGCAACGTGCCCGCCGAGCACGCGATCGTCTATCACCGCAAGACGAAGGAGGCGGGTCTCGTCAGCGCGGCGATCTGGTCGCCGACGGGCAAGCGCAACATCGCCATTGCCAGCCTGGCGCGACCCTATGGCGACAAGGTCGTCGACGATCTCTGGGTCGAGATCTATGCGATGCGGGAGCTGCAGTATCAGAAGATGATGAAGCGGGCGAAGGTGGTCGAGAAGCCGTTCGTCAGGCTGGCGCGGCGGACGCTGACCCCGCCGGCGGATTTCTGAGATGGATGACGACGAGGCAGATCTCGCCGAGAATTTTGCGCTGGTGAAGACGCCGCTCGGCGAGCAATGGTCCGGGCGGACGCGCTATGCGGCGGCTATGTTTCTTTACAAGCTCGGCCACATGAACGCCGAGACGCTGGAGGTCTACCGGCTCTGCGCCCGGCTCGACCATCAGGACCCGCTGTCGCTGATCCGCCAGCGTGGCTGCGGTAAGGACTGGCTGCAGTCGCTCGAAGGCTAGGTTTTCTCCGGGTGAGCGACGCCCTGGCGGCCGAAATCCGGCACGTCGACTTCCTGGCCGGCGTCGATGATCGAGCGGCGCACGGCGCGAGTGCGGGTGAACAGGTCGAACAGCTTGTCGCCATCGCCCCAGCGGATGGCGCGCTGCAGGTAGGCGAGGTCTTCCGAGAACCGCGCCAGCATTTCCAGGATCGCGTCCTTGTTGTGCAGGCAGACGTCGCGCCACATGGTCGGGTCGGAGGCGGCCAGGCGGGTGAAGTCGCGGAAGCCGGACGCGGCGTATTTGATCACCTCGCCCTCGGCGACTTCTTCGAGGTCGCTCGCGGTGCCGACGATGTTGTAGGCGATGATGTGCGGCAGGTGGGAGACGATGGCCAGGACGCGGTCGTGGTGGTCGGCGTCCATCACGTCGATGTTGGAGCCGCAGGCGCGCCAGAAGGCGGCGAGCTTTTCGAGCGCCGCCGGGTCGGTGCCGGGCGGCGGCGTGAAGATGCACCAGCGGTTTTCGAACAGTTCGGCGAAGCCGGAATCGGGACCGGACTTTTCCGTGCCGGCGAGCGGATGGCCGGGGATGAAGTGAACGCCCGCAGGCATGTGCGGGGCCATCTGGTCGATGACGGAGCGCTTGGTCGAGCCAACGTCGGTGACGATGGCGCCCGGCTTCAGCGCCGATGCAATCTCCTTCGCCACCGCGCCGGAGGAGCCGACCGGCACCGAGACGATGACGAGGTCCGCGTCGCGCACGGCCTCGGCGGCGTCGGTCGTGTAGCTGTCGCCGAGCTTCAGCTCCTCGGCCCGCGCCAGCGTCGCGGCGCTGCGGGTCGAGATCGCGACGTGGCCGGCGAGGCCTTCGCGGGCGATGACGCGGGCGAGCGACGAGCCGATCAGGCCGATGCCGACCAGCGCGATCTTGCCGAACATGGGTTCGTTCGCCGAGGTCATTTGAGGAAGTCCGTCAGCGCGGAGATGACGCCGCGGTTGGCGTCTTCGGTGCCGATGGTCATGCGCAGCGCGTTGGGGAAGCCGTAGGCCGAGACGCGGCGGAGCACGTAGCCGCGCTGGGTGAGATAGTCGTCGGCCTTGGCTGCCGAGTGCTTCTCGTCCGTCGGGAAGTGGATCAGGACGAAATTGCCGACCGATGGCGTCACCGTCAGGCCGAGCTTCACCAGTTCCTCGCCGACCCAGGCCAGCCAGCGGTCATTGTGGGCGACGGAGGTCTCGACATGCGCACGGTCGCGCATGGCGGCGATGCCGGCTTCGATGGCGGCGGCGTTGACGTTGAACGGGCCGCGCATGCGGTTCAGCGCGTCGGCGATGGGGGCGGGCGCATAGGCCCAGCCGAGGCGCATGCCGCCGAGGCCGTGGACCTTGGAGAAGGTGCGGGTCATGACGACGTTCTGCGACGAGGAGACGAGTTCGATGCCGGACTCGTAGTCGTTGCGGCGGACGAATTCGGCATAGGCGGCGTCGAGCACGAGCAGCACGTTCTTCGGCAGGCCGGCATGCAGGCGGCGGACCTCGTCGAAGGGGATGTAGGTGCCGGTCGGGTTGTTGGGGTTGGCGAGGAAGACGATGCGGGTGCGGCCGGTGACGGCTGCGAGGATCGCGTCGACATCGGCCGTCGCGTCGGTCTCCTTGACCGACACCGGCACGCCGCCCGCCGCCTGAGTGTAGATCTTGTAGACGAGGAAGCCGTGCTCGGTGAAGATCGCCTCGTCGCCGGGGGAGAGGTAGGTCTGGGCGAGCAGGCCGAGGATTTCGTCGGAGCCGTTGGAGCAGACGATGTTGGCCGGGTTCAGCCCATGCGCCTCGCCGATCGCCTCGCGCAGCTTGGTCGCCGAACCGTCAGGGTAGAATTCCATCTTCTCCGCCAGCGCGCGGACCGCTTCCTTGGCGGCGGGCGAGGCGCCGAGCGGGTTTTCGTTCGACGACAGCTTGTGCAGCCTGACGCCCGCCGGCGCCGCGCTCTTGCCCGGCACATAGGCGGCGATGTCCATGACGCCGGATTTTGGCTCGGGGCGGATCGTGTCGGACATGGCAAAGGGTTCCGGTTGATAGGGCCGGGAGGCTTTAGCGGATTTTGGGGGGAGGGGGGAAGAGGAAAGGCAGTAAGGCAGTAGGGTCCAACCATCGCGGCCGTCATCCCGGCGGCCGGAGGCCAGCCGGGATCCATTCTTCTCGGCGAGTGGCCGCGTTTGCGCCAGGATTCCGGATGCCAATGGATCCCGGCTCGCCTTCGGCGGCCGGGATGACGTTGCGCGGGTGGGGTGGGCCGCCCTCAGGACGTGTCGGGTTGCTCCATCGCGACCCACGCGAAGTATTGCAGGTCTTTCAGGATTTCATGCACCTCGTGCTTCTGTCGTTTAACGCTGCCGGGCGGGCGGCCGCCGCGCAGCGGCCAGAGGCGGCGCAGGCGGCGGGCTCTGGTTGCGGGCTTTTCTGGCGTGGCTGGGTTGCTTGCGGTCCGGGCGCGGGCGCGCCAGCGGGCGAAGCGCCTGGCCTGGGCCGGCAGGTCGTCCAGCACGCGGCCGAGCGCCCGCAGCCGCAGCGCAAGCCGCGCCGCATCGACCCGGTCATGGGGCGAGGGCCGGGGGCGGATGGGCGAGAGGCGGGTGACGCCCGGCACGGAAATGCGCGGCACGCTGAGCGTCGACGTCGGGCGGCGCGGCACGCCCACCCGGCGCGGCGGATCGGCGAAGGGCAGCGACCATGTGCGCCGCGCCGGCCTGACCGGAGCGCCGGGCGGGCGCATGCCTTTCGGCAGGATGATGCCGGTGCCGACGGCGCCGTGCTTCAGGAAGACGGAATTCCGCCTCGGTTTCGGCTTGCGCGGACGCTTCTGCGGCAGCGTCACGACGATGTCCCGCGCGGCCACGACGACCAGCCGCCGCACGGCGGATTCGGCGGGACGCAAGATGCGCAGCACGGCGCAGCGCAGGCGGCGGGGCAAGGTTGCAGGCAGCTTGCCGAGGTCCGCCGCGCTCGCGGGCGGCGCGGCCCGATCCGAAAACAACCTGATGCCGGAGCCGCCGCCGACCATGGCCACCAGCGTGGCCAGGATGCCCTGCAGGGCGGCGCGTTTTCGGTCAATGATGAAGTCCCAGTCCATTGCCGCGGCCTTTCGATCAGCGGCGGCATTGTCGCGCGGTCAAAAGGCACGTGGATCGAATTGCGCGAGTTTTTCTTCGTGCAACGTCCATCCCGAGAGGCGCTAAATGGGCGAAGTGCTGGGGACAGTTTACTTTCTTCCGCTGGCGAGGGCTTCGAGCGCTTCTGCTTTTCTGCGGAAAGAAAGTAAACTGTCCCCGTGCGCCAGGCGCTGGAACCTTTTGGGGCTTGGGACGTTTCAACGCATCTCGGCGTTTGTGTCGGGACAATTCGCTTCCGATTTCCAGTCGGTAAGCGAGGGCGAAATCGCCAGAGAGCCTCCATGACAGAGCGGTCCGCGTCGATTGTGACAGACAGCGGCGAGATCAAAGTCGGCTGGTCCACGTTGGACGGCGTCATGGTGGATGTGTCGCAGAGGGGTTCCCGCCCGGAGGCTTCCGCGCAAATGCACCTTTCTGTCAAACAGGCAGGCGACTTGGCGTCGATTGTATTGTCAGCCTGTCGAACAGCGGGCACTGAGCTGCAAGAAACCAGCCATCATGTATCGGATGAACTGATCGAGTTGGCCGAGCGACTACGATCGGATCAGAAGAATATTACGTCTGCCGACATGCGCGTGGCTGCTGGCTATTTGGAACTGCTCCTCAAATTCGATGCAGGTAATGCCCTTGGAGCTAGGGAGGCGTAGTCCCACTGCCTTATCAACTCGGGAATGACCGACGCGGGTTGGGGTCTACCGAACACATACCCTTGTCCATGATCGCACCCGAGGGCAGTTACGATGCCCTCCGTCTCCGCATCTTCGATTCCTTCAGCCACCACGCTCAGGCCAAGCTCATGCGCGAGATGAGTCACTGAGCGGACGACAGCGCGGGCTTTTCGGCTCGCAGACAACTCCCGGACAAACGACATGTCGATCTTGATTTCATCGAGTGGGAACTGCGACATATGGGTGAGTGATGCGTAGCCAGTCCCAAAATCGTCCAAAGAGATCAGAAATCCTGCACTTCGCAGTCGTGTAAGGACTGAACAAACCTGTTCGGTATCTTCGCCGACGACCACGTTCTCCGTTATTTCCAGCTTGATTAGGTCTGGCTCTATCCCTAGCGCAGCAGTCTCTCTGCACAAGAATTCTACGAAATTGGCATTCTGCAACTGATCTGTCGTGAGATTGACGCTGACACGGGTCACAGGAAGTTGGTCGCGCCGCCATTTCGACAGATGCTGAATTACTTGCAGAAGCACCGCCTGGGAGACGGCGGTGCCAAGGTTCCTGTCGTTCAACACTGAAAGAAACTGTCCCGGCGCAAGCAGCCCCTTCTCAGGGTGTTGCCACCGGACGAGGGCTTCTAGCCCTACCAACGCTTTGTCTTTCAGACTGACGATGGGCTGGAAGTAGGTTTCGAATTCCGCACGGGCAATCCCAGCGCGCGCTTCGTTGAATAGCGCTTTCCGCTGCGCCACTTCTTCGCGCAAAGCAGTGGTGTAGAACATGTAGCGGCTTCGTCCCTCGTGCTTGGCCCGATAAAGCGCCAGATCGGCGGCTTTCAGAAGGGACTGCGGCGACTCCGCATCCAAGGGATAGAAAGCGATTCCGATTGAGGCTGCGGATTGGACAGTCTCGTTGCTAATAGAGTACGGCTCGCTGAGCAGTCCGAAGATTTTTTCCACAAGGGGAACGACCCGCCACGGCCTCTTGACTTCAAGAAGCACGGCGAACTCGTCGCCTCCCATCCGGGCAACGATTACGGACTGCATATCCGAGGTGGCGAGCAGAATGCGCTCGGCGGCAGCCCGTATAACGAGATCGCCCGCATCATGACCCGACGTGTCATTTATCTCCTTGAAATTGTCGAGGTCGAGCAGACAGAGGGCAAGCGTCGATCCGGACGCCAGGTTGGCGGCCGAACTCTGGATATGGTCGAAAAGGCAACGCCGGTTCTTTAGGCGGGTCAGTTCGTCGGTATCTGCCAACCTTTTCAGTTCGTGTTGGAGCAGCTTCGTTCCCGTAATGTCCTGATGTGTAATGACGGCGCCAGAAAGTCTGTTGCCGGGACCGCTTTCAGCTTTGAACGGCGTAACCCGCGCAAGAAACCAGCGTTGTTCATCGGGCGAATGGCACGGATATTCGGTCTCAAACCTATCACACGCCCCGGCGAGCACATCTCGGATCGCCGTTCCGAAAAGAAGTGCCGTTTCACAACCGCCATCGCTGGCCTTGCCACATATCTCTAGGTAATTGGCACCGACGTAGGAACCGGCACCGCGGTTGCGCATGGAAAAGTTCTGCCAAGCGCCGTTTTCAGCGCGGATGACCCCGTCTCGATCAATGATACAGATGCTGGCGGTGAGCGCATCAACCACGGATCGCGGAACGTGAGCCTTATCGAGCCAGTCCAATGGCGCATCTCCAATCGATTGCCTCACCTAAGCGCCCGAACCTTAACATTCTCACAGGACTGCTGCGCTATCCGAAATCCGGCAAGTTGAAGTCGAGTGCCTTGGTGGTTCGCTCGATCTGCGCCGCCTACATCATTGCGATCATTCCGGCCTCCGCTCTATCGCGATGCCCCCACGTTGTGACCGCCGATTTATGAACTTGTGTCTGCTTTCGGGATCGTCGGGGAGTCTGCCGAACTTCTGAACGGAGACGCATTGCGGTCGTTCATTTCCCGAGCGAATTAGGCCGCGTCGAGTCACTGACTTGTCCCATCGTCGTGACCCACCCCCTTGCCTCCCCTCCCCAACCCGCATATATCTCCCTCGTCCCGTGGTGATTTGGCCGGTCGGCTTGCAGCCACGTTAAATAAGTCGCTAAAGGGCCGTTGCATGTTGTAACCGGCTATGCGCGACCCGCAGGCCGGTTTTTGTTTGGAGCATGCGCCATGCCGATCAAGATTCCCGATCAGCTTCCCGCCGCCGAGATTCTCGTGCGCGAGGGCGTGTCCGTGATGGATGAGCGCACGGCGCTCAGGCAGGATATCAGGCCGCTGCAGATCGGCCTTCTGAACCTGATGCCCAACAAGATCCGGACCGAGGCGCAGATTGCGCGGCTGATCGGGGCTTCGCCGCTGCAGGTTGAGCTGACGCTGGTGCGGATCGGCGGGCACAAGGCGCGCAACACGCCCGAGGACCACCTGATCACCTTCTACCAGACCTGGGAGGAGGTGGCGCACCGCAAGTTCGACGGGTTCATCATCACCGGCGCGCCGATCGAGCTCTTGCCGTTCGAGGACGTGACCTATTGGGACGAACTGACGCGGATTCTCGACTGGACGAAGACCAATGTGCATTCGTCCTTCTTCATCTGCTGGGGCGCGATGGCGGCGGCCTGGCATTTCCACAAGGTGCCGAAATACACGCTTAAGCAGAAGGCATTCGGCGTCTACCGGCACAGGAACAATGCCCCGGCATCGACCTATCTGGCGGGGTTTTCGGACGATTTCGCGATTCCCGTGTCGCGCTGGACGGAGGTGAAGACCGCCGATCTTGGCGCTGCGCCGGAGCTCGAACTGCTGATGGAATCGGATGTCACCGGGCCGTCGCTGGTGGCGGAGAAGACCGGCAACCGGCTCTACATGTTCAACCACATCGAATATGACTCGACGTCGCTGAAGGAAGAATACGACCGGGACGTCGCGGCCGGGACGCCGATCGCCATTCCGCACGAATATTATCCGAACGACGATCCAAGCCAGCCGCCGCTCAACCGCTGGCGCTCGCACGCGCACCTGCTGTTCGGCAACTGGATCAACCAGGTCTACCAGACCACGTCGTTTCAGATCGACAAGATTGGCGATGCGAAGCCGGCGGTGGAGGCGCGGCGCAAGGCGTCGTGAGCGGGGGCGATCAGGCGGCGCGGGCGTAGTCGAATTCCGCGGCCGGAGCCGGGACGCAGTCCAGCAGGCATTCGTGCAGCAGGTCGAGATCGACCGGGCCGAAACGGCTCAGGTGCACGTCGAGATCGTCGAGGTCGAAGCCCTTGCCGCGCAGATCGGCGATGATCGCGCTCAGGACGCGGCGGTCGTCGAAACGGGTGTTTTCCATCGCATGATCCCCAAAACCTGCCCGGGGAAATCATGCGCGAAACATGGTTACCGCTTGGTTAACGGTTCCCGGCTGGCGCCCTGGGGGCTGAGCACCGGCACGAAGACGCGGCGCGAGGCGCGGCGGGAAACCGGGATGCCCTGGTAGAGCCGTTTCTGCGCCTCGACGATGATGACGCCGGAAAACATCGGCCAGAAGCGGCGGCCGGCGCGCTCGAGATATTCATGCAGCCTGAGGACCGAGCGGCGTTTGGTCGGCGGGAAGAACAGGGCTTCGGAGAAGGGCCCGGGGGTGAAGTTGGAGCCGCGCAGCAGCGTGGTCAGCTGGCCGCGCGAGAACGGCCGGCCGATGCCGAAGGGCGTGTGCTCGAAGCGCGCCCAGACGCCGCGGCGGTTGGGCACCACGATGACGAGGCGGCCATTGGGCGCCAGCACGCGCCACATCTCCTTCAGCGTCTCGTGCGGGTCTTCCGAGTGCTCCAGCGCGTGGACCATCAGGATGCGGTCGATCGAGGAGTCTGCGAGGGGCAGTTCCTCGTCGAAGACCAGCGCCGTGGCCGACGGGCCCTGCGGCGGCCAGTTCACCGCGCCTTGCGTCGCCGGCATGAAGGCGAAGACGCGCTCGGCATCCGTGCCGAAACGGTCGAGCCAGGGCAAGGCATAGCCGATGCCGACCAGCCGCTCGTTCGGCACCTGCGCCCAGACGGGGGTCAGGGCAAAGGCGATGGCGCGCTCGGCCAGGCGGCCAAGCATCGAGGCGTAGAAGGCGCGAAGGTCGACGATGTCGGCATGCATCGCCTGACGGTAGTGATGCGGGACGGATTGTTCAAGCAAGCCGGGGTGACAGGGCGGCTGACCCGCCATATCTTGTGGGCAACCCCCGGAGATACCGCGCATGCCCCTGATGGTCGAACAATTCACGTGCAGAAGCGACAATTTCGGCGTGCTGCTGCACGACGCGGCGAGCGGCGAGACGGCGATCATCGATGCGCCGGAAGAGGCGCCGATCCTTGCCGCGATCGAGCGCACGGGCTGGCGGCCGACGGTCATCCTGACAACGCATCACCACCAGGACCATGTCGAGGCCAACCTGGCGCTGAAGGAGCGCTTCGGGCTAAAGATCGTCGGGCCGAAGGCCGAGGCGGCGAAGATCCCCGGCATCGACAAGACGGTGGTCGATGGCGAGGTGTTTTCGTTCTCCGGCCACGAGGTGCGGGTGATCGAGACGCCGGGGCATACGGCCGGCCACGTCTGCTACTTCTTGCCCGAGGATGGGCTGCTGTTTGCGGGCGACACGCTGTTTGCGCTGGGCTGCGGGCGGCTGTTCGAGCGGGGGCCGGCGGAGATGTATCTGTCGTTCAAGAAGCTCGCCGAACTGCCGCTGGAGACGGTCGTCTATTGCGGCCACGAATACACGCAGTCGAACGCACGCTTCGCCCTGTCGGTCGATCCGACCAACTCGGCGCTGAAGGAGCGGGCGAAGGCGATCGACGCGCTGCGCGCCGACGGAAAGCCGACGCTGCCGACGACGCTGCTGGCGGAAATGTCGACCAATCCGTTCCTGCGCTGGCACGACAAGACGATCCGCAAGAACCTTGGGATGGAAGGCGCGAGCGACGAGGCCGTGTTCGCCGAGATCAGGAAGCGGAAGGATGTGTTCTGAGGCGCTAATTCAGCGCGTCGGCACCGGGGTCTCGCCGCGGTAGTCGTAGAAGCCGCGGCCGGTCTTGCGGCCGAGCCAGCCGGCTTCGACATATTTCACCAACAACGGGCAAGGGCGGTATTTGGTGTCCGACAGGCCCTCATGCAGGACCTGCATGATCGACAGGCACGTGTCGAGGCCGATGAAGTCGGCCAGCTGCAGCGGGCCCATCGGGTGGTTGGCGCCGAGCTTCATCGCGGTGTCGATGCCCTCGACGGTGCCAACGCCCTCGTAGAGCACGTAGATCGCCTCGTTGATCATCGGCAGCAGGATGCGGTTGACGATGAAGGCCGGGAAGTCCTCGGCGACGGTGATGGTCTTGTCGAGCGATTTCACGAAGGCCTTGGCGGTCTCGAAGGTCGCGTCGACGGTGGCGATGCCGCGCACCAGTTCGACCAGCTTCATCACCGGCACCGGGTTCATGAAGTGAATTCCGATGAAGCGCTCGGGGCGGTCGGTGCTCGAGGCCATGCGGGTGATCGAGATCGACGATGTGTTGGTGGCGATCAGCGCCTCCGGATTGAGCACTGGACAGAGCTGCTGAAAGATCTTGCGCTTGACGGTCTCGTCTTCGGTCGCAGCCTCGATGACGAGGTCGGCGCCGGCCAGCGCCTGCATGTTCTCAGCCGGACGGATGCGGCTCACCGCGCCCGTGCGGGCCTGCTCGTCGAGCTTGCCCGAGGCGACCTGCCGGGCCATGTTGCCGCTGATCGTGGCGATGCCCTTTTCGATGCGGTCGGGCGAGATGTCGTAGAGCAGGACGTCATAGCCGGCCATCGCCGCGACATGAGCGATGCCGCCGCCCATCTGTCCCGCGCCGATGATGCCGACGGTTCCAATCCTGCCGCTCATAGTTTTGCCGCCTCCGCCACTTTTTTGTGCAGCGCAAACTAGAAGGGCGGGGAGACTGCGTCTACCCCGCCCTTGCAGATTTAATACCGAACCCGGTCGTGCGTCAAAGCGCCTTTTCGAGTTCCGGCAGGATGACGAAGAGGTCGCCGACGAGGCCGAAGTCGGCAACCTGGAAGATCGGGGCTTCCTCGTCCTTGTTGATGGCGACGATGATTTTCGAATCCTTCATGCCGGCGAGATGCTGGATGGCGCCGGAGATGCCGACAGCGATGTAGAGCTGCGGGGCGACGACCTTGCCGGTCTGGCCGACCTGCCAGTCGTTCGGTGCGTAGCCCGCGTCGACCGCCGCGCGCGAAGCGCCCACCGCTGCGCCGAGCTTGTCGGCGACCGGCAGCACGAACTCCTGGAACTTTTCCGCCGAGCCGAGCGCCCGGCCACCCGAAATGATGATCTTGGCAGAGGTCAGCTCCGGACGGTCGCTTTCCGACAGGCGGTTCTCGACGAAGGTCGAGAGGCCCGGGTTGGCTGCGGCCGCGACGGTCTCGACCGGAGCCGAGCCGCCTTCGCCAGCCGCCTGGAACGAGGCGGTGCGGACCGTGATGACCTTCTTGGCGTCGGTCGACTGCACGGTCTGGATGGCGTTGCCGGCATAGATCGGGCGCTTGAACGTGTCGGGCGCGACGATTTCGGTGATTTCCGACACCTGCATGACGTCGAGCAGCGCTGCAACGCGCGGCATGACGTTCTTGCCCATGGTGGTGGCGGCGGTGATGATCGTGTCATAGGCGCCGGCCAGCGAGACGACGAGGGCGGCAAGCGGCTCGGCCAGGCGGTGCTCGAGTTCATCGCTTTCGGCCAAAAGCACCTTGGTGGCGCCCTTCAGCTTGGCGGCGGCGTCGGCCGCTGATTTGGCGCCCTTGCCGGCGACGAGGATGTGGACGTCCGAGCCGATCTTGAGAGCGGCGGAGAGCGCCTTGGCCGTCTGGTCGGAGACGGTCGCATTGTCGTGTTCGGCGACGAGGAGAATTGCCATTGTCGTGATCCTTTCCTATCGCCTCAGATGACGCCCGCGCCCTTGAGCGCAGACACGAGTTCCTGAACGGTCTTGACCTTGACGCCAGCCTTGCGGCCACCCGGCTCCTCGGTCTTCACGACCTTGAGGCGCGGCTTGGTGTCGACGCCATAGTCGGCGGCGGTCTTTTCGTCGAGCTGCTTCTTCTTTGCCTTCATGATGTTCGGCAGAGACGCGTAGCGCGGCTGGTTGAGGCGAAGGTCGGTGGTGACGATCGCCGGCATCTTGACCTCGATGACCTGCAGGCCGCCATCGACCTCGCGGGTGACCTTGGCCTTGCCGTCGGCGATCTCGACCTTGGAGGCGAAGGTCGCCTGCGACCAGCCGAGCAGCGCCGCCAGCATCTGGCCGGTCTGGTTGGCGTCGTCGTCGATCGCCTGCTTGCCGAGGATGACGAGTTCGGGCTGCTCGGCATCGACGATGCCCTTGAGGATCTTGGCGACCGCCAGCGGCTCGACGAGGTCGTCGACCTTGACCAGGATGCCGCGGTCGGCGCCCATGGCGAGCGCGGTGCGGATTGTCTCCTGCGCCTGCGCCGGTCCGATCGACACCGCGATGATTTCGGTCACCTTGCCGGCTTCCTTCAGGCGGATCGCCTCTTCGATGGCGATTTCGTCGAACGGGTTCATCGACATCTTGACGTTGGCGAGCTCGACGCCCGAACCATCCGACTTGACGCGGATCTTCACGTTGTAGTCGACGACGCGCTTGACCGGGACCAGCACTTTCATTCGTCTCAATCCTCTCTGATGACCTGTGGCGGCGTTGCTATCACGAGATTCGCTGCGCCGGTTTGCCATTTGCCGACATCGCGGCACACAAAATGGACATCGGACCTTCAAGAGGCCCGAAAGCGCCTGTTGCTTATTCGCGGGTACAAGCCGCGTCAACTCGCAAAGCGAACAGGCCGTTGGGCTAAACCGGTTGAAGGAAACGCGATTTACCGCAGGTCGAGCGCCGGAAGGTCCAGATGCTGCTCGACGCGGCGGACCCGGGCCTCAAGTTCGCTGATGATGATGCCGTGACCGATGACGGACGTGTGGTATTCCATCACGGCGCGGCGCAGTCCGGCAACTTGGTCGCTGGTTTCCTTGCGCATGACCAGTAAGTCTGATGCGAAGTCGGCAGCCAATGATTTCAACTCGGAGCGGACGCCGGTTACTTCTCGCGTGAGGTCGGCCTTCGTCGCCATGTTCTCGCGGACATCACTCAACTCGGCGCGCATGTCGCCCATCTCCGCGCGCATGTCACGAAGCATCTTGAGGATAAGGCTTTCGGGTTCGGGGCTCATAGACGCAAGAATATCACGAAAGCGCAGCCTCGCGCCACTGCCTAAGGCTGACGGCCCCAGGGCATCTGGGGCGCGGCGGGCGCGAGGATAGGCGTCGGCACCACGACTTCAGCCGCGCGCGGGGTGACGACGGCCCTGTCCCAGAGCGGAACGCCCTTGCGGCGCATGAAGAGGACGAGGATCGCGCCGGCGACGATGCCGCCGACATGGGCGGCCCACGACACCTGATCTTCGCCAGCGGCGGCAAACATCAGGAACTGGAAGGCGATCCACAGCACGATCGGGATCCAGGCGGGGATGCGCAAGGGCAAGCGCATGAGCACCAGGACCCACACCTTCACGCGCGGGTGCAGCAGCAGGTAGGCAGCGACGACGCCGGCGATGGCGCCGGACGCTCCGATCAGCGGCACTTGCGAATTGACGTCGACAATGCCGTGCAGCCAGGCGCCGGCCGCGGCGCAGGCCAGGTAGAAGATCAGGTATTTGACGTGGCCGAGCGCGTCCTCGACGTTGTCGCCAAACACCCAGAGGAACAGCATATTGCCGCCGAGGTGGAAGATGTCGCCATGGAGGAAGGCGTAGGTGATGTAGGTCAGATAGTCGGGGACGAAGATCTGACCCTCGCCGCGTTCGGCGACATCGTAGATGGTGGATGGGATGTAGCCGAGGCCAATGGCGGTCGCCTGCGCGACCTCTTCGGGCGATAAGGTGGTCAGCAGCCAGACGATGACGTTGACGACGATCAGCCCGATCGTCACGTACTGCATCTTGATGTGCTTCAGGCTGTTGGCGTCATGCAACGGTATGAACATGCGGCTCGGACCCCCTTGAACCAGCCGTGTTCCCTTGCGTCACCGGTTCTTGCCGGGCACCCATAACACGTCGGCCGCGCCATTGTCATTGACCACCCGGGCGGCGACGAACAGAAAATCCGAGGCCCGGTTGAGATATTTCACCGCTTCCGGATTGACGGTTTCGCCAGCCATGCCGCCAAGCTCGATGGTGATGCGTTCGGCGCGGCGGACGATTGTGCGGGCGAGGTGGAGATAGGCGGATGCGGCCGAGCCGCCGGGCAGGACGAAGGAGCGCAGCGGCTGGAGGTTGGCGTTGAGCGCGTCGATGTCGGATTCGATGCGGGCGACCTGGGACGCCACGATGCGCAGCGGTTCGTAGCCAAGCGGTTCGCCGGTTTCGGGCGTCGCGAGGTCCGCGCCGAGGTCGAAGAGATCGTTCTGCATCCGGAACAGCATCGCGTCGATTTCAGAGTGCAAAGCCGAGGTGTGCAGGCGGGCGATGCCGATGGCGGAATTCGCTTCGTCGACGGTGCCATAGGCCTCGACGCGCCGGTCGTGCTTCAGGCGGCGCTTGCCGGCTGCGAGACCCGTGGTGCCGTCGTCGCCGGTGCGGGTGTAGATCTTGTTGAGCTTGACCATCGGGCGCTTCCGGTCAGCCGCGGGTGAAGTAGACGGCGAGCAGAACCAGCACGAGCGCGATGAACTGCAGCAGCACGCGGGCCTGCATCAGCTTGTTGGACGTAAAGCCATCGCCGCCGCGCATCATGTTGAACAGGCCGCGCAGGAGCACGATGACGACCGCCGCCATGGCGACGATCGCGAGGATGTTGAAGACGGTGGACATGTTTCGGTTCCTTGTCGCCGCAATCGGTGCGGCTCTCGCAAGATGGGGCGTCAGGCCTGGGACGCCAGGACGCGATAGAACAATTTTGCCGGCAGGATGCGTTTCAGCAGGACGCCGATCTTCGCCGGCAAGGTGACGGGATAGTGGGGGCGCGGGTTGGGGCTTTCCAGCGCGTGCCTGAGCACGGCATATACCGCATCCGGCTTCAGTTTCAGCCGCGACTTGACGCCGCCGGCCCGAAGCCGCGCCAATTGCGCCTGATAGGCGTCGCGGTGGACCGAGTTCTCCCAGTCGATGTTCTTCTCGAACCAGATCAGGCCCGTGGACGGCATCTTGGATTCGATCGGGCCGGGCTCGATCAGCGAGACGTGGATGCCCGAGCCGTCGAGTTCGGCGCGCAGGCAGAGCATCAGGCCTTCCAGCGCGTGTTTCGACGCGGCATAGGCGCCGCGCCATTTGACCGGGGTCAGGCCGAGGATGGACGAGCAGTGGACGATGCGGCCACGGCCCTGGCGGCGCATGACGGGCACGATGCGCCGCGTCAGGTCGTGCCAGCCGAAGAAATTGGCCTCGAACTGCTCACGCAAGGCGTCGACCGGCAGGTCCTCGACGGCGCCGGCCTGGGCGTAGGCGCCGTTGTTGTAGAGCGCGTCGAGCGTACCTCCGGTGCGGGCCAGCACGTCGTCCACCAGCTTGGCGATCGAGTCCGGCTCGCGGTAGTCGAGGTAGAAACAGGCGATTCCATCGGCCTCGAGCGCGTCGATGTCTTCCGGCTTGCGGGCGGTCGCGAAGACCTGCCAGCCGTCGTCGCGCAGCGCACGGGCGCACCATGCGCCAATGCCGGACGAGGCGCCGGTGACCAGAATCGTGCGCTGCTGGGTCATTGAAATGGCGATATCCGAACCGCGCGTGTTGTTTCTTCAAAACCCTTCCCATATTCAACCTTGGGAGACAATCGGCGGAGAGGGCATGCTGAACATCGTCGCCGCAAAACGGATCTTGTCCGACGCGTTTGGCCATTTCGATTCCGACGATGGCTGGTCGATGTCCAGCCATCTGGCCATCTCGGCGCTGATGGCGCTGTTTCCGTTCCTGATTTTCGCCACCGCGCTGGCGAGCTTTCTTGGCGCTGACGCCTTTGCCGACACGGCGGTACACCTGGTGTTCGACACCTGGCCGGCGCAGATCGCCGAGCCGATCGCCAAGGAAGTGCGCAACGTGCTGACCGTGCCGCGGGGCGATTTCCTGACCGTTTCGGTGATCGCGGCGGCGATCTTCGCCTCGAACGGCATCGAGGCGCTGCGGACGTCGCTCAACCGCGCCTATCGGGTGACCGAGACGCGATCGTTCATCTTCCGGCGGATCCAGAGCTTTGCCTTCGTCTTTATCGCGACGCTTGGTTTCCTGGCGATCTCGGTGCTGCTGGTGCTGGCGCCGCTCCTCGCCGACATCGCGCAGAAGAACCTGAACTGGATCGGCCCCTACATGGGCACGATCACGCTGTGGCGGTACATCATCGCGTCGGGCGTCATCGTCTTCGGCCTGTTCGCGGTGCATTTCTGGCTGCCGGCGGGACATCGCGCCTTTGGCGACGTCATTCCGGGGATCATCTTCACGCTGATCGCCTGGATCGTCGGCTCCAGCATGTTCGCCAGCTACCTGCAGCAGTTCTCGAGCTACGTCTCGACCTATGCCGGCCTCGCCTCGGTGATGATCGCGGTGATCTTCCTCTACATCATCTCGGCGCTGTTCATCCTCGGCGGCGAGTTCAACGCCGCGATCCGGCGCTATCTGGACGCCAGGCTACGCATCGCGGGTTGAGGTGGCGAGCGCGACGCCGACGGTGGCCAGCAGCATGCCGCCGATCTGCACCCATGTCAGGGTCTCGCCGAACAGCGGCCAGGCCATCAGGGCCGTCGCCGCCGGGACCAGGTAGAACAGCGACGCGACCTTCGCGACCGAGCCCTCGCGGATCAGATACATCAAGAGGAAGATCGCGCCGATCGACAGCACCAGCACCAGCCAGGCCATGGCGAAGACGAGCTCTCCTGTGACGATGACCGTGCGGGTCTCCAGAAAGAGCGACATCGCCGCCATCAGCAGGGTGGCGCCGAGATATTGCCAGAACGTGCCCGTGACCAGATCGAGCCCGGTGACGAACTTCTTCTGCCAGATGGTGCCGGCGCTCATGCCGACGACCGCCACCAGCATGGCGGCGAGCACGGCAGGCGACAGCGCGTCGGCCGCCGCGCCGAGCTTTGGCCAGAGCACGATGACGACGCCGACGAAGCCCAACGCCAGGCCCGCCCAATGACGGCGCTCGATCCGCTCGCCCAGCACGAGGCCGGCCATGATGGCGGTAATCAGCGGCTGCAGGCCAACGATCAGCGCCGAGACCCCGGCCGTCATGCCGTTGCGGATCGCCCAGAACGTGCCGCCGAGATAGACGCCGTGCATCAGCGCGCCGGCGATCGTTGCGTTCGCCGCGCCCCTGGTCGAAGCGCGGACGGAGCGGAACAGCAGGATCATCGCCGCCAGGATCAGCATCGCGAGGCCGAAGCGGGCGGCGAGGAAGGTGAACGGCTCGGCCCATGGCATCGCATAGCGCGCGCCGATGAAGCCCGTCGCCCAGAGCAGGACAAAGATCACCGGAATCAGGGGCGCCAGCGATTTCATGACTTGTTTCCATTTCGAGGACGGGATCGCTCTAATGCAGATGAATCCGGCAAGCAAAATGAAACGAATGGGCCACATCCTGCCTGCCGGGAACGATGGGGAAGGCGATTGCGGCGAGGCGGCGCATGCTTTCCAATCTCGATGTCAGTTGGTTGTTCTTTGCGGTGGCGACCGTCGCGATCTTCGGCTTCATGCTGGGGATGGCGCTCGATGGTGTCATGGGCGATGACGGGTTCGGCGCGACGGGGAACATGGTTGTGATTACGGCAGGCTTCTTTCTTGGCATCCTCGCCGCGAACAATTGGGGCGTGCACTTTCACGATCTGAAGGTCGCCATCGGCACGGGCCTCGGCGGCGCGTTCATCGCGGTGTTCTTCCTCGCCCTGATCAAGGCCGGGATCGGACGGTTGATGAGCTACTGACTACAGCCCGTCGAGCGCCATCCGCCTGACCTCCTCCGCCGACACCCTGCTGTCGCGCAATGCCCTGAGGCCAGTATCGCGCCGGCTCTTGGCGAGCTTTCGGCCGTCGTCGCCGACGATGAGCCGGTGGTGACGGTAGCGCGGCTCGGGCAGGCCGAGCAGCGCCTGCAGCAGACGGTGGATGGCGGTGGCGTGGAACAGGTCCTGGCCGCGCACGACGTCGGTGACGCCCTGGATCGCGTCGTCGACCGTCACCGAGAGATGGTAGCTCGCCGGCGCATCCGAGCGCGACAGGATCACGTCGCCCCAGATTTCGGGCCGGGCGGGGACGGTTCCCGTCTGTTCCATCGGGCCGACGCCCAGTTCCTGCCAGGTCAAGGCGGGCGGAGCCTTGGCCAGCGCCGCGTCCACGTCCAGCCGCCAGGCATAGGGATCGCCAGCGGCGATGCGCCTTGACCGCTCCCGGCGCGACAGGGTGCGGTCGGCGTCGGGATAGAGCGGTGCGCCGTCCGGATCGCGCGGCCAGCGCCGCGTCGGCGTCTCGCTTTCGGCGATGTAGTCGCGGATCTGACTTCTGCTCATGAAGGCGGGATAGACGACGCCGATCGTCTTCAGGCGCTCGAGCGCTGCGGCGTATTCGGCAAAATGCTCCGACTGGCGGCGGACGGGCGTCTCCCACTCGACGTCCAACCATTCGAGGTCGCGGTAGATGCCCGCCTCGAATTGCGGCGTGCAGCGCGCCAGGTCGATGTCCTCGATGCGCAGCAGCATGCGACCGCCGCCGTCCCGCGCCAGTTGCTGGTTGAGCAACGCCGAGCGTGCATGGCCGAGGTGAAGCTCGCCATTCGGGCTCGGCGCAAAACGGAAAACGGGTGGCGTTGCCAAGTCGATCCTGCTCATGGGCCGTTGGACGGCTCCGGCATCATTGCTACGTTGTTTTCGAGCCGAGTGAAAGGAATCGCATGCGGCGGATCGCCGGGGAAGCCGACATTCTGGAGGGGCTCGACGCGCTGGTGAAGCTCGACCCGCGGCTCGCCGCCGTGCGCGCCGTTGCCGGCGGGACGCCGCTCAGGCTGACCGAGCCCGGTTTCGCCAGCCTGGTGTCGATCGTGGTGTCGCAGCAGGTGTCGCGCGCCAGCGCCGACGCGATCCTGGGGCGGCTGGTCCGGCTGGTCGACCCGCTGACGCCCGCCACCGTGCTCAACTGCGATCCCGACCTGTTCCGGCAGGCGGGGCTGTCGCGGCCGAAGCAGGCGACGCTCA
>Ga0209906_100210_pt1 | contig 49939 bp, 40 predicted proteins | sample FECB24metaG_FD_188303 | JGI IMG/M metagenome (GOLD analysis project Ga0209906, IMG submission 188303) | Cyanobacterial communities from the Joint Genome Institute, California, USA from Joint Genome Institute, California, USA - FECB-24 metaG... ... | reverse complement strand
CGTCGTCATGCCGGACGAAAATGCCTTCGACATGCTGCCGCGCATCAAGAAGGCGCGGCCGGACCTGCCAGTCATCGTGATGAGCGCGCAGAACACGTTCATGACCGCCATCCGGGCGTCGGAGAAGGGCGCCTACGAATATCTGCCGAAGCCGTTCGATCTCACCGAACTGCTCAACATCGTCAACCGCGCGCTGTCGGAGCCGAAGCGGCCTACCATCAACGACCGCGCCGACGAGCCGCCGGAATCGATGCCGCTGGTCGGCCGCTCGGCCGCCATGCAGGACATCTACCGCATGCTCGCGCGGATGATGCAGACCGATTTGACCGTGATGATTTCGGGCGAGTCTGGCACCGGCAAGGAACTGGTGGCGCGTGCGCTGCACGATTTCGGCCGCCGCCGGAACGGCCCGTTTGTGGCGATCAACATGGCGGCCATTCCGCGCGATCTGATCGAATCCGAGTTATTCGGACACGAAAAGGGCGCCTTCACCGGCGCTCAGAACCGCTCGACCGGCCGGTTTGAGCAGGCTGAGGGCGGAACGCTGTTCCTCGACGAAATCGGCGACATGCCGATGGAAGCGCAGACGAGGCTGCTGCGTGTGCTGCAGCAGGGTGAGTACACGACCGTCGGCGGCCGCACGCCAATCAAGACGGACGTCCGTATCGTTGCTGCGACGAACAAGGAACTGCGCACCCTGATCAACCAGGGCATGTTCCGCGAGGATCTGTTCTATCGGCTGAACGTGGTGCCGCTGCGGTTGCCCGCGCTGAAGGAGCGTTCCGAGGACATCCCGGATCTGGTGCGGCACTTCTTCAAGCAGGGCGAGACCGAAGGTCTGTCCACCAAGCGGATTTCGAGCGCAGGCATCGAACTGATGAAGCGCTATCCCTGGCCCGGGAACGTGCGAGAACTCGAAAACCTGATCCGGCGTTTGGCGGCGCTCTATCCCCAGGACGAGATTTCGGCCGAAATCATCGAGCAGGAACTGCGGACCGGCGACCAGCCGTCGCCGGCAGGCAGCGCGACCAGCCTTCCAGACGACATTTCGATCGGCCAGGCCGTGGAGCACTATCTCCAGCGCTATTTTAGCGGCTACGGCGACGACCTGCCGCCGCCCGGCCTCTACCAGCGCATTCTGGAAGAGGTGGAATACCCGTTGGTTCTGGCCGCCATGACCGCGACGCGGGGGAACCAGATCCGTGCCGCGGAACTTCTCGGCCTCAACCGGAACACGCTGCGCAAGAAAATCCGGGAGCTCGGCGTCAACGTCTATCGGACGTCGCGCCAGGGGTAGAACCCGCATTTCGGGCGGTGCGCCTGCAATTTGTTGCAGAATCGCCACAATGCGTTGCATAGCTGCAACGCAGATGCAGCTCTCTGTCCAGTCATGACCCAAGCCGTCGACGCCGCGATCTCCGGTATCGAACCGAAACCTCGGAAGGCCGCGACGACGCGCGAGCAGCGCCGGCTGCTGGCCTTGCCGGGTATCGTGACGGTTGTCTCCTCGCTGCTGGCCGCCGCTGTTTCGTTCGTCATCCTCATGGGGCTGACCGGCATCGCGCCGACCGAGCAGACCACGCTCATTCTGATCGCGGTCAATGCCGGGTTCATTTTTGTCCTGCTCGCATTGATCGGCCGCGAGGCGCATCGCATCCTGATGGCGCGGCGCATCGGCAAGGCGGCTTCGCGGCTGCACGTCCGTATCGTCGCCATGTTCGCGCTGGTCGCGGCGATTCCGGCGATCCTGGTGGCCGTGGTCGCCTCGATCACGCTCGATATCGGGCTCGACCGCTGGTTCGAAATCCGCACCAAGACGATCATCAACTCATCGCTGTCGATCGCCGAAGCCTATGTGCGGGAAAATGCCCGCAATCTTCAGGGTACGACGTTGTCGATGGCGACTGACCTCGACAATAATCGGACACTCTACAACCTCGATCCGGTGCGGTTCAACGAACTGGTTACGCAGCAGGCGCAGGGCAGGGCGCTGTCGCATGCTGCGCTGATCCGAGCCGACGGCAGCTTCGTCATGCGCTCGAACACGACCAGCGCCGTCGAGCTTCCCGACCCGCCGATCGAAGCGGTGCAAACGGCGGCCGATGGCCAGCCTGTGCTGATCGAACCACGTATCCGCAACATCGTCGGCGCGATCGTCAAGCTGCGACAGATTCAGGATGTCTACCTGTACACCATCCGTGAGGTCGACCAGGATGTCATTCGCGCCCGCCAGCTCGTTCGCGCCAACGCGGAGGACTATCGCGGGCTGGAGGAAAACCGCACTGCAACCCAGATCGCCTTCGCGCTGCTCTATCTCGGCCTGACGCTCGTCGTCGTCATGTCGGCGATCTGGACCGGAATCGCCGTGGCGGACCGGCTGGTGCGCCCGATCCGCCAGCTGATCGGCGCGGCCGACGAAGTCTCGACCGGCAATCTCGACATCCAGGTGCCGGTCCGGAATTCGGATGGCGACGTCGGCTCGCTCGCCCTGACGTTCAATACGATGATCCAGGAGCTGAAATCCCAGCGCAACGAGATCCTTGATGCCAAGGACCAGGTGGACGAGCGGCGCCGGTTTTCGGAGGCGGTGCTTGCCGGCGTCACCGCCGGTGTCATTGGCGTCGATTCCGAGGGGCTGGTGACGATCGTCAACAGGTCTGCAGAGACGATGCTGGCGCTGCCGCCGTCGGAGACTGTCGGCAAGAACATCAGCGCGGTACTGCCGCATATCGGCAGGGTGTTTGAGATCGCGCGCGACTCGGCGCGGACCGTGTATCGCGAACAGGTCACCTTCTACCGGACCGGCGCGGAACGCACCTTCAACGTGCAGATCACCGTCGAGGAAAGCGAGGCCAGCGACGAGCCGCGCTCCTATGTCATTACGCTCGACGATATCACCGACCTCGTCCAGGCGCAGCGCTCGACGGCTTGGGCTGATGTGGCGCGGCGGATCGCACACGAGATCAAGAACCCGCTGACGCCGATCCAGTTGTCGGCCGAGCGCATCCGCCGCCGTTTCGGCAAGGTCATCGTCGAGGATCGGGAGATCTTCGACCAGTGCACCGATACGATCATCCGGCAGGTCGGCGACATCGGTCGAATGGTCGATGAGTTCGCGGCCTTCGCGCGCATGCCCAAGCCAGCCATGCAACCGATGGACCTGCGCGAGGCGCTGCGCGAGGCGTCGTTCCTGGTCGAAGTGAGCCGTTCGGACATCGTCTTCGAACGCCAGTTCGGCAACGAACCGCTGACCGGGACATTCGATGCCCGGTTGATGGGACAGGCGCTCGGAAACGTCATCAAGAACGCCGCCGAGGCCATCGACGCCGCTGACCGCTCTGCTGGCGAGCCTGGCGTCATCCGTATTCGTGCCATCCAGTCGCGCGGCTTCATCGCTGTCGATGTCATCGACAATGGCAAGGGCTTGCCGCGCGAAAACCGCCAGCGGCTGCTCGAGCCCTACATGACGACACGCGAAAAAGGCACGGGCCTTGGCCTCGCTATCGTCAAGAAGATCGTGGAGGACCATGGTGGCCGGCTCGAACTGCATGATGCTCCGGCCGACTTCCATGGCGGACGGGGTGCAATGATACGGATGATTCTGCCGGGAATTGGAACGGCAAGCGCCACTGGGCGTATTCCCAAACGGCCGGAAAGCGAAAAAGAACCGGAAAAGGTGCACAATGGCGTCTGACATTCTCATCGTCGACGACGAAGAAGACATCCGCGAACTGGTCGCTGGCATTCTCAGCGACGAGGGGCATGAAACCCGAACCGCTCACGATGCGGACAGCGCGCTGGCGACCATTTCTGACCGCGTGCCGCGCCTCGTTTTCCTTGACATCTGGCTGCAGGGGTCGCGTCTAGACGGCCTCGCCTTGCTCGACGAGATCAAGGCGATGCATCCCGAACTGCCGGTCGTAATGATTTCCGGACATGGCAACATCGAAACCGCCGTTTCGGCGATCCGCCGCGGCGCCTATGATTTCATCGAGAAGCCGTTCAAGACCGACCGACTGATCCTCATCGCCGAACGCGCGCTCGAAACTTCGAAACTGCGCCGCGAAGTGTCAGACATGCGCAAACGCACCGGCGACACGTTCGACCTCATCGGCAATTCGCCGGCGATGAATCAGCTGCGCCAGAACATCGAGCGCGTCGCGCCGACCAACAGCCGTATCATGATCATGGGACCGTCGGGTTCCGGTAAGGAGATGGTCGCCCGGGCCATACACGCGCACTCCACGCGCGCAGACGGCCCCTTCGTCTCGGTCAACTCGGCGGCAATCACGCCGGAGCGGATGGAGATCGAGCTGTTTGGCACCGAGGCGAACGGCATCGAGCGCAAGATCGGCGCACTGGAGGAGGCGCATCGCGGCATTCTCTACCTCGACGAAGTTGCTGACATGCCGCGTGAGACGCAGAGCAAGATCCTGCGCGTCCTGGTCGACCAACAGTTCGAGCGGGTCGGTGGCACCAAGAGGGTCAAGGTCGACGTGCGCATCATCTCGTCGACCGCGCACAATCTGGATGCGATGATCGCCGACGGCCGTTTTCGCGAGGATCTGTATCACCGCCTGGCCGTGGTGCCGGTTCTGGTTCCGGGATTGTCGGAGCGTCGCGAGGATGTGCCGATGCTGGTGACGCACTTCATGGCGATGATGGGCGCGCAGGCCGGAATCAAGCCGCGCCGCATGGGCGCGGATGCGCTTGCGGTGCTGCAGGCGCACAACTGGCCGGGCAATGTCCGGCAACTGCGCAACAATGTGGAGCGCCTGATGATTCTGGCGCGGGGCGACGACACAGACGCGCCGATCACGGCCGACCTTCTGCCGGCGGAAATCGGCGACGTGATGCCGCGCGCGCCCAACCAGTCGGACCAGCACATCATGGCCCTGCCGCTGCGCGAGGCTCGCGAGCTGTTCGAGAAGGAATATCTGATCGCTCAGATCAACCGTTTCGGCGGCAACATCTCGCGCACAGCCGAGTTCATTGGTATGGAACGCTCAGCGCTTCACCGGAAGCTGAAGTCGCTCGGAGTATAAGTTCTCATGAGGGTGATCATCTGCGGTGCGGGACAGGTCGGCTACGGCATTGCCGAGCGGCTGGCGGCTGAACGCAACGACATTTCGGTGATCGACACGTCGCCTGAACTGATCGGCGTCATCCGTGATTCGCTCGACGTGCGCGGTGTTGTCGGGCACGGGGCGCATCCGGACGTGCTGGCGGCCGCAGGCGCCGCGGAAGCGGACATGATCATTGCGGTCACGCTCTACGACGAAGTCAACATGATCGCCTGCAAGGTGGCGCATTCGCTGTTCAACGTGCCGACCAAGATCGCGCGTATTCGCTCCCAGTCCTATCTCCAGCCGCATTACCAGGACCTGTTCTCGCGCGAGCATCTGCCGATCGACGTGGTCATCTCGCCGGAGCTCGAGGTCGGCGACATGGTGCTTCGGCGCATCGCCTTGCCAGGCGCAACCGACGTCGTGCGCTTCGCCGAAGGCAAGGTCGCTATGGTGGCGATCGAGTGCCTCGAGGAATGCCCGGTCATCAACACGCCGCTGGCGCAATTGAGCGAGCTTTTCCCGGACCTGCCGTCGACCGTCGTCGGCATCAGCCGGAACGGCAAGCTGTTCGTGCCCCATTCAGGCGACCAGCTCCTCGCCGGCGATCTTGCCTATGTGGTGACGACGAAGGACCAGGTGCGCCGGACGCTCGGTCTGTTCGGCCACGAGGAAACCGAGGCGACGCGCATTGTCATCGCCGGTGGCGGCAATATCGGCCTCTACGTCGCGCGGGCGCTGGAACAGCGCCAGATGCGCACTCGCGTCAAGCTGATCGAGCACACCCGCGAGCGCGCCATCCAGATTGCCGACCAGTTGCGCAAGACCGTTGTCCTGCACGGCAGCGCGCTCGATCAGAAGCTGCTGCTGGAGGCAGATATCGAGGACGCTGACCTCATGGTGGCGCTCACCAACAACGACCAGGTCAACATCCTGTCCAGCGTCATGGCCAAGCGGCTCGGCTGCAAGTCGAACCTGACGCTGATCAACAACCCCTCCTACCAGGATCTCACCAAGACGATCGGCATCGACGCTTACATCAACCCGCGCAACGTCACGATCTCGCGCGTGCTGCAGCACGTGCGGCGGGGACGCATCCGGGCCGTTCACAGTGTGCACAAGGGTGCGGCGGAAATCATCGAGGCCGAGGCGCTGGAGACATCGCCGCTGGTCGGGCCGAGTTTGCGCGACGCCGATCTGCCGTCAGGCATGCGCATCGGCGCGATCTACCGCGACGGCGTTGCCATGAAGCCGGACGGCTCGATGCGCATCAAGCCAAAGGATCGCGTCATCATCTTCGCGATGGCCGGCGCGGTGAAACAGGTCGAGCAGATGTTCCGCGTCAGCCTCGAGTTCTTCTAGACTACGCCGTCCAGCCCAAAACTGCCCCTCGAGGAGAAGAAATGCCGCGCATCGCCTATGTCAACGGCCGCTATGTTCCGCATCGCGACGCCGCCGTCCACATCGAGGATCGCGGCTACCAGTTCGCGGACGGCGTCTATGAGGTCTGCGAGGTGGCGCGCGGCAATCTGATGGACATGACACGGCATCTCGATCGTCTGGGCCGGTCGCTGACCGAACTGCGCATCGACTGGCCGATGGCGCGAAAGGCGCTGGAAGTCGTGCTGCGCGAAGTGGTCGGCCGCAACGGCGTGATCAACGGGCTGGTCTATGTGCAGGTGACGCGCGGCGTTGCCGGCCGAGACTTCCTGTTCCCGGCGAACACAAGACCGGCGCTTGTGGTGACCGCGAAGAAGGTCGATCCGGCATTGGCCGACAAGCGCGCCGAAAACGGCATCAGGATCATCACTGTGCCCGAGAATCGCTGGGACCGCGTCGACATCAAGTCTGTCGGCCTCCTGCCCAACGTGCTGGCCAAGCAGAAGGCCAAGGAGGCCGGCGCCCAGGAAGCCTGGTTCGTGGATACTGACGGCAACGTCAAGGAAGGCGGTTCGTCGAACGCCTGGATCGTCACCGCCGATGGGGTGATGGTCACGCGGCCGGCCGAGCACGGCATCCTGCGCGGCATCACCCGCACGACGCTGTTTGATGTGGCGAAGAAGCTCGGCCTGACCATCGAAGAGCGCGGCTTCTCGGTCGCCGAGGCCAAGGCTGCGCGTGAAGCCTTCATCAGTTCCGCGACCACGATCGCGATGCCGGTTGTCGAGATCGACGGGTCGCCTGTCGCGAACGGCCATCCGGGCTCGGTCGTCCTTTCATTGCGGCAGGCGTTTTTTGACGTTGCGGAAAAAACGCAGGCCTGATAACCGCTCGGAAGGTCGAGTTCCCCACCGCCTTGCTGGCTTGCCGCGCGCGAGAATTGCCTCTCGGTGCTTGACAAGCCCCTGCTTGATCGGTGCTATTGTTGGTGAACTTGCGGGAATGGGCGAAAGATAAAAACAATGGCGGAACGATCGCAAAATCTTCAGGACCTGTTCCTGAACTCAGTTCGCAAGAGCAAAAATCCACTCACCATATTCTTGATCAACGGCGTGAAACTGACGGGAGTCGTGACTTCCTTCGACAATTTCTGCGTTCTGTTGCGTCGTGACGGCCATTCACAGTTGGTCTACAAGCATGCGATCTCAACGATCATGCCGAGCCAGCCTGTGCAGATGTTCGACGGTGAAGAAGGCGCCTGATTGACCGATACCGAAGGCGAGACCCCACGGGGCCGGAAATCCGGCCCGGTGGAAACTGTTGATTCCGGAAGCACCGGCCGAGCGGTCGTGATCGTGCCGGTTTTGACGCGGCATCCGCGCATCGACGACAGTGGCGACGGCACGTCACGGCCGAGACTGACGCGCTCACCCGAAGCGCGGCATGATGAAGCCGTGGGCCTCGCCCGCGCCATCGACCTCGATCCCGTTCACTCCGAGATCATGAACATTGCGGACCCGCGTCCGGCGACGCTGCTCGGCACCGGCAAGATCGCGGACATAGCTGCGGTCGTCGAGGAAAAGCATGCCGACCTGGTCATCGTCGACCATCCGCTGACGCCTGTGCAGCAGCGCAATCTCGAAAAGGCGCTGAAGGCCAAGGTGCTCGATCGCACCGGCATCATCCTCGAAATCTTCGGCCGCCGCGCCCGCACCAAGGAAGGTGCGCTGCAGGTCGAACTCGCGCATCTGAACTATCAGAAGGGCCGGCTGGTTCGCAGTTGGACCCACCTTGAGCGGCAGCGCGGCGGCGCAGGCTTTCTTGGCGGTCCGGGCGAGACGCAGATCGAGTCCGATCGCCGCGCCCTGCAGGAAAAGATCATCAAGCTGAAGCGCGAGTTGGAGACGGTGCGGCGGACCCGTGAACTGCACCGGTCCAAACGCAAGAAGGTGCCGTATCCGATCGTCGCCATCGTCGGCTACACCAATGCCGGCAAGTCAACGCTGTTCAACCGGCTGACCGGGGCAGGCGTTCTGGCCGAGGATATGCTGTTCGCCACGCTCGACCCAACGTTGCGCCGCCTGCGGCTGCCCCACGGCACAATTGCGATCCTCTCCGACACCGTCGGCTTCATCTCCGACCTGCCGACGCATCTGATCGCTGCCTTCCGCGCCACGCTGGAGGAGGTGGTCGAGGCTGACATCGTGCTGCACCTGCGCGACATTTCCGATCCGGATACGGCCGCCCAGGCCGACGACGTCGAACGGATCCTGACCGACCTAGGCGTCGAGGCGACGGATACGAAGCGCGTCATCGAGGTCTGGAACAAGATCGACCGGCTGGACGACAGCAATCGCGAGCGGTTGCTGGAGGAAGGCCAAGGCCCGGACAAGCAGCCGCCCGTGGCGATCTCGGCGATCAGCGGCGAGGGGATTCCGCAACTGCTCGACCTGATCGAGACGCGCATCTCCGGCGTGCTGATGCCCGTGACGATCACCCTGCCGCCAGCGAAACTCGGATTGACGGACTGGCTTTATCGCAACGCCACTATCATTGAGCGGACGGATAATGACGACGGGTCGGTGACGTTCGAAATCCAGGCGACGCTGGCGGCCAAAGACGAAATCGAAGGCCGCCTGGTCGCCAAATAATATTTCTACTCAATTGTTTGGCGACGTTTCTTGGCATTTTGCCAGAGGCTTTCCATCTCGTCGAGCGTCGCCTGATTTAGGCTTGATCCCGTTGCGGCAAGCTCGCTCTCGATATAGTGGAAGCGCGATCGGAATTTTTCGTTCGTCCCGGACAGGCTGGCTTCCGCATCGACGCCGAGATGGCGGCCGATGTTGACGACCGCGAACAGCAGATCGCCGAATTCGTCGGCGACAGCAGCCGTCTGGCCGGACGCGATCGCCTCGCGCAATTCGCCGATCTCCTCCTCGATCTTGTCGAGGATCGGCGCCGCCTCGGTCCAGTCGAAGCCGACAGTGGCAGCCTTCTGCTGCAGCTTGAGCGCTCGGGTCAGCGCGGGAAGGGCGACGGCTATTCCGTCCAGAAAGCCCTTGCCGTGATCCTCCGGGGCGAGGCCGCGGGCGATGCGAGCCGCGCGTTTCTCCGCCTTCTCAACCGCCTTGATCTGGTCCCACTGGCCCTTTGCGGTGCCCGCTGCGCGCGCCTCGGCATTGCCGAAAACATGCGGATGGCGGCGGATCATCTTGGTGGTGATCGCATTGACAACATCGCCGAAGGCGAATTCTCCCAACTCCTCGGCCATGCGGGCATGGAAGACCACCTGCAGCAGCAGATCGCCCAGTTCGTCACGAAGATCTGTCAGGTCGCCGCGCGCAATCGCGTCGGAGACCTCGTAGGCCTCCTCGATCGTGTAGGGCGCAATGGATGCAAAATCCTGCTCGAGGTCCCACGGACAGCCGGTTCCTGGCGTGCGCAGTGCGGCCATGATCTCGAGGAGCCGTGCGATATCGCTTGATGGTTGCATTTTGTCCTGTTCTCAATAGTTTCGGTCAAAGCGCCGGACTCCCGGCCAGCCGGGAGAGGTGACGCGTGCGACCAGCCTTCAAACTGTTGTGCGTTGCCGTTCCCTTGATCGCGATGAGCGTGACCGACTCTCTGGCGAAAGTCACGGTTGCCGAAAAGACGATCTACTATTCGCTGAAGGGAAGCACGGGCAAGGATATCTACGGCCAGATCGCGAAAAAGGGGCCGCTGTTGTCGGGCCAGCGGGATCACAAGGTCGCGACGACGACGCTGACCTTCGACATCCGCAACGTCAAGGCAGGCGTGAAGGGAAACCGCTGTGTCATCTCGGGCGTCGACGTCCATGTGACCGCGGTCTATCGGATACCGAAATGGACGGGCCGCGGCAGCGCCTCCGTGCGGCGTGCCTGGGAAGCGTTCCAGAGCCATATCTGGCGCCACGAGAAGCGTCACAAGGATATCGGCATCGAATACGCCAAGCGGCTGGAGAGCGGCATCAAGGGCATTTCCGGCGACGTTCGCCGCGGCTGCGCCGGCATGGAGGACGCGGCCGAACGCCTTTCCGCGAGTTCGCATGCCTGGCATGACCGCAAGCAGCAGGCATTCGACGCGAGCTGGTTTGGCGATGGCGGACAGCAGTTCAAATACGACCGGGCACTGACGTTGGCGAAGTAGCCGGGCGGTTGGCATGTTGACATAAAGATGTCTTTATGTGACATGGGAGCATGTCGCAGAACGCAGATCCCGTGTCGCAAATGAACTCTGTTTCCGAGCATCTGTTCGGGGAGACGCAACCGCCACGCAGCGGCAAGGACATCCGCGCTGCCCTCGAAGCGGCTGCGCGCGAGCGGATACTCATCCTCGACGGCGCCATGGGCACGCAGATCCAGGGCCTAGGCTTCAAAGAGGACCAGTTTCGCGGCGAGGCCTTTGCCGGCTGCGAGTGCCACCAGCAAGGTAACAACGACCTTCTGATCCTCACCCAGCCGGCGGCGATCGAGGAGATTCACTACCAATACGCCATCGCCGGCGCCGACATCATCGAGACCAACACGTTCTCGTCGACCTCGATCGCCCAGGCCGATTACGGCATGGAGGACGCGGTCTATGCGCTGAACCGCGACGGCGCGCGTCTGGTGCGCCGCGCCTGCATCCGCGCCGAGCAAGAGGACGGCAAGCGGCGCTTCGTGGCCGGCGCTCTCGGCCCGACCAATCGCACCGCCTCGATGTCGCCCGACGTCAACAATCCAGGCTATCGCGCTGTTTCCTTTGACGATCTTCGTATTGCCTATGGCGAGCAATTGCGCGGGCTGATCGACGGTGGCGCTGACATCATCCTGATCGAGACGATCTTCGACACGCTCAACGCCAAGGCGGCAATCTTCGCCTGCAACGAGATTTTCATCGAGAAGGGCATTTTCCTGCCGGTGATGATATCCGGCACGATCACCGATCTGTCCGGCCGCACGCTGTCGGGGCAGACGCCGACCGCCTTCTGGCACTCCATCCGCCACTCGTCGCCTTTCACCGTCGGGCTGAACTGTGCGCTCGGCGCAGCGGCGATGCGGCCGCATCTGGCCGAGCTCTCCACCGTCGCCAACACGTTCACCTGCGCCTATCCGAACGCCGGGCTGCCGAACGAGTTCGGCCAATATGACGAGAGCCCGGAGTTCATGGCGGCGCAGATCGAGGATTTCGCCCGCGAAGGGCTGGTCAACATCGTCGGCGGCTGCTGCGGCTCGACGCCGGATCACATCCGCGCCATCGCGGCTGCGGTGAAGAAATATCCGCCGCGCGAAATTCCTGTGATCGAGCCACGGATGCGGCTGTCCGGGCTGGAGCCGTTCACGCTCACCGACGAGATTCCCTTCGTCAATGTCGGCGAGCGGACGAACGTCACCGGCTCGGCCAAGTTCCGCAAGCTGATCACCGCCGGCGACTATACGGCGGCGCTCGATGTCGCGCGCGACCAGGTCGCAAACGGCGCGCAGATCATCGACATCAACATGGACGAGGGCCTGATCGACTCGAAGAAGGCGATGGTCGAATACCTCAACCTGATCGCCGCCGAGCCAGATATCGCCAAGGTGCCGGTGATGATCGACTCGTCGAAGTGGGAGATCATCGAGGCCGGGCTGAAATGCGTCCAAGGCAAGCCGCTGGTGAACTCGATCTCGATGAAGGAGGGCGAGGCGGCTTTCCTGCATCACGCCCGCCTGGTGCGCGCCTATGGCGCTGCGGTGGTCGTCATGGCCTTCGACGAGGCCGGTCAGGCCGACACCAAGGCGCGCAAGGTCGAGATCTGCACGCGCGCCTATGAATTGCTGACGAAGGAGGCGGGTTTTCCGCCGGAGGATATCGTCTTCGACCCGAACGTCTTCGCCATCGCGACCGGCATTGAGGAACACGACAATTACGGCGCCGATTTCATCGAGGCCACGCGCGAAATCATCCGGACCTTGCCGCATGTCCACATTTCAGGCGGCGTGTCCAACTTGTCGTTCTCGTTCCGCGGCAACGAGCCGGTGCGTGAGGCGATGCACGCCGTGTTCCTCTACCACGCGATCCAGGCCGGCATGGACATGGGCATCGTCAATGCCGGCCAGCTCGCCGTCTATGAATCCATCGACCCGGAACTGCGCGAAGCCTGCGAGGATGTGGTCAACAACCGCGTCCCTGCCGCCGGCGGCACCGCGACCGAGCGGATGCTGGAGCTGGCCGAGCGCTACAGGGGCACTGCCGGCAAGGAAGCCAAGGAGCGCGACCTCGCGTGGCGCGACTGGCCGGTCGAGCAGCGGATCAGCCACGCGCTGGTCAATGGCATCACCGAGTTCATCGACGCCGACACCGACGAGGCGCGGCAGGCCGCCGAACGGCCGCTGCACGTCATCGAAGGCCCGCTGATGGCCGGCATGAATGTCGTCGGCGACCTGTTCGGCGCGGGAAAGATGTTCCTGCCGCAGGTGGTGAAATCGGCCCGCGTCATGAAGCAGGCGGTCGCCGGACTGCTGCCATACATGGAGGCCGAAAAGCTCGCCAACGCCGCCGCTGGCATCGACACTGGCGAGCGCAAGACCGCCGGCACGATCCTGATGGCGACGGTCAAGGGCGACGTCCACGACATTGGCAAGAACATCGTCGGCGTCGTGCTGGCCTGCAACAATTACGAGATCATCGACCTCGGCGTCATGGTGCCGGCGACGAAAATCCTGCAGGTGGCGAAGGAGCGTAAAGTCGACATCATCGGCCTGTCCGGGCTGATCACGCCCTCGCTCGACGAGATGGTCCATGTCGCGACGGAGATGGAGCGCGAGGGTTTCGACATCCCGCTCTTGATCGGCGGCGCGACGACCAGCCGGGTGCATACCGCGGTCAAAATCCACCCGCGCTATCACCGAGGCCAGTCGGTCTATGTCACTGATGCCAGCCGGGCCGTCGGCGTGGTTTCCAGCCTGCTGTCGAACGAGGCGAAGCCCGGTTATGTCGAGATGGTGCGCGCCGAATACCGAAAGGTATCGGACGCGCATTCCCGCTCCGAGGCAGACAAGCAGCGCCTGCCGCTCGCCAAGGCGCGCTCCAACCCGCAGCGGATCGACTGGGACAGCTACGCGCCGCCGAAGCCGACCTTCACCGGCACGCGGGTGTTCGAGAACTGGGACCTGGCGGAACTCGCGCGCTACATCGACTGGACGCCGTTCTTCCAGACCTGGGAATTGAAGGGCCGCTACCCGGCGATTCTGGAGGATGAGGCGCAGGGGCCGGCCGCCCGGCAGTTGTTCGAAGACGCGCAGGCGATGCTGAAACAGATCATCGCCGAAAAATGGTTCGCGCCGAAGGGCGTCGTCGGCTTCTGGCCGGCCAATTCGGTGGGCGACGACATCGTGCTCTACCAGGGCGACGACAGGCGAGCGGATCTGGCCACCTTGTTCACGTTGCGCCAACAGCTCGCCAAGCGTGACGGAAGGCCCAACGTGGCGCTATCCGATTTCGTCGCTCCGCGCGACAGCGGCAGGCAGGACCATGTCGGCGCGTTCGTTGTGACCGCCGGCATCGAGGAAGTGGCGATCGCCGAACGCTTCGAGCGCGCCAACGACGACTACAATTCGATCCTGGTGAAAGCGCTGGCCGACCGCTTCGCCGAAGCCTTCGCCGAGCGGCTGCACGAGCACGTGCGCAAAGATCTTTGGGCCTACGCGCCCGACGAGGCCTTCGCGCCGGACGAGCTGGCCAACGAACCCTATGCCGGCATTCGCCCGGCCCCGGGCTATCCCGCCCAGCCGGATCACACCGAAAAGCTGACCCTTTTCCGCCTGCTCGACGCCGAGAACGCCGTCGGCGTCAGCCTGACCGAGAGCATGGCGATGTGGCCGGGCTCGTCGGTCTCGGGCCTCTATATCGGCCATCCTGAGAGCTACTATTTCGGCGTGGCGAAGGTCGAGCGGGATCAGGTCGAGGACTACGCGGCGCGCAAGGACATGGCGATCGGCGATGCCGAACGCTGGCTCGGGCCGATCCTCAATTATGTGCCGGCGAGCTATGCCGAGGCGGCTGAATAGGTTTCGCGCCTCTGTCGTCTTTGCGCGTTGCCGATGTCGTTTTCGTATGGACCGGAATCGGCGACCGATGATTAGATGAAACTGCTTAAGGTGCCGCCGCGCAGAAACGTGGCGGAGAATTGGGAAGCCGGTGAAATTCCGGCGCTGCCCCCGCAACGGTAGCGGAGCCATTGCCTCGACGGGAGACCACTGGACGACGGTCCGGGAAGGTGTCGAGACAGTCCGAAAGGACAGCTCCGGAGCCCGGAAACCAGCCTCGAGCAGATGAAACGCGACTGATCGCGGTGGGCGGTCGAGAGGCGGATATGCGTGCGGAACCGGCTGTCGCCGTCCGCGCGCCCGTTCACCCCTGACATCACCGTTCAGTCCTTGGCGATACGAGGACAGGACATGCGCAACGAAATGCTCCGGCAGCTGCGAAACCGCCGCGACGGCTACAGTCTCGAACAGGCATTCTACACCGACCCGGGCTACTACCAGCTCGATCTCGAACTGATCTGGTATCGCGACTGGCTGTTTGCCGCGCATGATTGCGAGGTGCCGAAGCCCGGCAGTTATGTGACGCTGCAGGTCGGCGACTATCCGGTTGTCATCGTGCGCGACCGGGCAGGGGCCATCCGCGCATTCCACAATTCCTGCCGCCACCGCGGCAGCCGGGTCTGCGCCGGCCACAAGGGCGTGTCGGCGCGGCTGGTCTGCCCGTATCACCAGTGGACCTACGATCTCGACGGCAAGCTGCTATTCGCTCGCCAGATGGGCGCCGAGTTCGATCCGACGCAGTTCTCGCTGAAGCCGGTCGCCTGCGAGAGCGTCGGCGGCTACATCTTCATCTGCCTCGCTCACGAGCCGGCAGACTTTGCGCCGGTGCGCGCCAGCGTCGAGCCGTTCCTCAAGCCTCACCGGCTGTCCGAGGCGAAGGTCGCGTTCGAGAGCACAATTATCGAGAACGGCAACTGGAAGCTCGTCTGGGAAAACAATCGCGAGTGCTACCACTGCGCCGGCAACCATCCGGAACTGTGCAAGACCTTTCCGGAAGCGCCGACCGTCACCGGCGTGCAGGGCGCCGAAAGCGATCCGGAAATCGTCGCGCATTGGGACAAGTGCGAGGCGGCCGGACTGCCCAGCAAGTTCACCATCGCCGATGACGGCCAGTTTCGCACGACGCGCGTGCCGCTGCTGCGCGATGCGGTCAGCTACACGATGACCGGCAAGCGGGCGGTGAAGAAGAACCTGTCCGACAACGTCTCGGCCGACCGCATCGGTTCGCTGCTGCTCTACCACTACCCGACGACCTGGAACCACGTGCTGGGTGACCACGCCATCACGTTCCGCGTGCTGCCGATCAGCGCCACAGAGACCGCGGTGACGACGAAATGGCTGGTCCACAAGGACGCGGTCGAGGGCGTCGACTACGACCTCGCGGAACTGACCCATGTCTGGACCGAGACCAACGACCAGGACCGCCGCATCGTCGAGGAGAACGCCTTCGGCATCAAATCGCCGGCCTATGAGCCTGGCCCGTATTCGGTGGAGCATGAAGGCGGCGTGATGCAGTTCGTCGACTGGTATTGCCGCTTCATCGAGCCGCGCCTCGACGATGACGGCAAGCCGGCGCTCAGAAGCGTCGCATAAGCGGGAGAGGGGACGATGAACGCTCTCGCAGAGCCCGGGCTCTACCGTCATCTGGACGAGATGACGCCTTGGAACGACCGGCTGCAGGTGCTGGAATGCATTGCGGTGGCCGACGAGGCGCCGGATGTGAAGACCTTCACCTTCCGCTCCGACAACCAGACCTGGTTCCGCTACAAGCCCGGCCAGTTCGTCACCTTCGAACTGCCCTGCGAGGGTGGCCCGCTGATGCGGACCTATACATTGTCGTCGAGCCCGTCGCGACCGTTCTCGATCGCCGTTACTGTGAAGGCGCAAGGCAACAGCATCGGCACCCGCTGGATGTTCGACAATCTGGCGCCCGGTATCCACGTCAAAGCGTTCGGGCCGGTTGGCGACTTCACGCTGCACCAGCACCCGGCAGCGAAATATCTGTTCATCTCCGCCGGTTCCGGCGTCACACCGATGATGTCGATGCTGCGCTGGCTGAACGACTGCGCACCATGGACCGACGTCTCCTTCGTCAACTGCGCGCGGCGGCCGGAGGAAATCATCTTTCGCAAGGAGCTTGAACTGCTTGGCAGCCGCATGCCCGGCCTGTCGCTCGGCTTCCTGATCGAAGAGCGCTCATCCCGGGAAAGCTGGTTCGGCCATATGGGCCGCATCGACGCCGTGCGCTTACCCTTGCTTTCCCCGGACTTTCGGGAGCGCGAGGTGTTCTGCTGTGGTCCCGATCCGTTCATGCGCGCCGTGCGCGGCATGCTGGAAAACGCCGGCTTCGACATGGCGCACTATCATCAGGAGAGCTTCGGCGCGCCGCCGGTCGAGATCGTTGCAACTCCCGCCAAAGACGGCGCGATTGCACTGGCGCCAGCCGAATCCGTCACCCCGATCCGCTTCTCGCTGTCCGAGGTCGACGCCGACTGCGTCGCCGGACAGACCGTGCTGCAGACGGCGCGCGCGTCCGGCGTGCGCATTCCCGCCGCCTGCGAATTCGGCCTCTGCGGCACTTGCAAAGTGAAATGCGAAGGCGCGGTCGACATGAACCACAATGGCGGCATTTTGGACGACGAGATCGCCGACGGTTTCATCCTGGCCTGCTGCTCGCGTCCGCTGGGTGCAATCTCGGTGGAGGCCTGAGATGGGATCACATCGTGCGGATCTGGTTGGGCGGGCCGCGTCCAGCATATGCCATCGCCCTGGCGAGGCGGCCCTGAACCTCTTTCTCGCCTGGCTTGTGTGGCTTCCGGACTCGGCGGACATCGCGACTGAGGCGAGGGCGGAAATCGAGCGAATCGATCAAAGCACGGCCATCAACGGCACGGTTATCGATCTGCGCAATCTTCTCGATACGCTCGCCCGGTCGCACGCGAGCCACTGACGTCGCGGGCAGGAGCCTACAGCGTTGCGAGGAGAGGGTGGATGCTGCCCGCCACCAATACCAGTCCGGAGACGAAGAGAGCGCCGAGCACTAGCGGCCTGAAGGACTGCGTCGTCATACGGCGGAAAATCTGCACGCCGATGATCGCAGGAATGGCGAGCGCCGGTGCAATGAGGGCGAACATGGCGAGGGTCGCCCGGTCGATACCACCGGCAATGAGGTAGCCGGTGAGTGTCGCGACGTGCATGGAGATGTTGAACGCCTGCATCACGCCGCGCTGCGCGTCCTTTGGATAGCCGCGCAGCGTCGTCCACAGCGTCGGTATCGCTCCGGCCATTCCGCCGAGACCGCCCATGACGCCGCCGATGAACCCCGCCGCAGCGTCCGCGGCCCGCCCGCCTGTCCGAATCCGGTGGTCGTGCGGCAACCGGAACGCCAGCGGGCAATAGATCATCAGAAATGTTCCGAGGCACAGACGGAAGATATCCGGATCGAGCGAGGGAAGGATCAGCACCCCGATCGGCACGCCGACAAGTCCGCCAAGGAGCAGCGGCAGCAGCAGCCTCAGGTCAAAGCCGCGCCAGACCCAGGGAAGCGTGACCAATTGGCCGGCGAGCGAGCCGAATACCGCCATCGGAGCCGCCAACTGCGGCGCGACCGCCCAGGACCAGATCGACAGCGCTACGAGCGAAAATGCAAACCCCGACACGCCTTGGGCGAAACCGGCGAGCGCAGCGCCGATCAGAATGATTCCGGTGGTCAATTCCATGACGGTCTGGGCAGATCCCTGTTGGCGCGACCCGGCAATAGCATCGACGCCGCGCGAGGCAAGCAGCAAAGGCACGAACACCAAAAACCGACTGTGCACCTCGACGTCGCGCGAGCGGGCCGAACTTTCTTGAATGGTCTGTCGAATTTCTGTTCGGTTATTCGTCGATCGTCTGAGAGCAGGACGACCGGTCGCCCGAAAGCTCGCCAAGGAGAGAATTCATGCCACAATATCTGGTCGCCATACATCTTCCAGACAATATCGACATCGCCGTCGCCGCTAAGGACGACGCGATGACACGCGATATCGATGCGCTCAACGAAGAGATGATCGCTGCCGGTGTCAGGATATTCGTTGGCGGCCTGAAACCCGCCGGCAGCGCAAAATCGCTGCGGGCGACACCGGGCGGTGACGTGCGGATCACCGACGGACCCTACATTGAGAGCAAAGAGCATGTCGGCGGTTTCTGGGTGCTCGAAGCCGCAAGCATGGAGGAGGCGCTTGAGTGGGGACGCAAGGCGGTCATCGCCTGCCGGGCGTCAGTCGAGGTCCGTCCGTTCTATTGAGACTGGGATGACCAACAATTCGCGCTGGCGACATACCGGACGGTCAGATCATTATCGCATAAGATATATTATGGAACTTCCCTTAGTCAAGACCGCTATCCAAGGGACTGAAATCATTGGAATTCACTCCGGAGCGCTATGGTGGTTCGGCGAACTCACGTCTCTCGCCGACCGGTCTCCTCACGGTCGCGTCCGTATCGCCTCATGTCCGGAAACGGCGGTAGCCACGTCTCGCGGCGAACGGTCCAGCATTCGTAGGTGGGCGTCAATCGGTTCGGCTCATCCAGCGCACCGAGGTGCACCTCGATCTCGTCGCCGGTACGCGCAAAGACGGACGAGCCGCATGTGGGGCAGAAATGCCGTCCGGCATAGTCGCGCGTCTCGCCGACAGTCGTGACGGCGTCGGTCGGGAAAATCGCTGCGGCGTAGAACGGCGCGCCGTGGTGCTTGCGGCAGTCGAGACAGTGGCAGATGCCGACGCGATTCGGCGCGCCGGTCGCCACGATGCGGACGCTGCCGCACAGACAGCCGCCGGTCAGTCTGTCCATGTGCAATTCCCTTCCTCGTCAAGCCAAGGCATCGCCCGGTGGCATGGCTACAACGCGCGGCGCGGTGATTGCAAACCGGCGGTTTGACGTCGGCGGCTGGGTCTGCTTAGCGTTTCGGCCAGTTCTGCCCCGATGAAAGCCCCAGGCCCCATGAGCGATTCACGTGTTCTTTCAGATGCTTTCATTCCCGAACTGCCGAACCGCTACAATGGCAAGGTGCGCGAAAACTACGATCTTCCCCATGGCCGCCGCATCATCATCGCGACCGACAGGCTGAGCGCATTCGACGTCGTCCTGACGGCGATCCCATTCAAGGGCCAGGTGCTGACCCAGACGGCGCGCTACTGGTTCGAGGAAACTGCCGATATCTGCCCGAACCATGTGCTCGATTATCCCGATTCCAACGTCGTCATCGGCACGCGGCTCGATATCTTGCCGGTCGAGATCGTCGTGCGCGGATACCTAGCCGGCACGACCAGCACCTCGATCCTGACCAAATACCGCAACGGCGAGCGTGACATGTACGGCATGCGGCTGCCCGACGGGCTTCGCGACAACGAAAAATTGCCGGAGCCGATCATCACGCCGACCAGCAAGGCTTTCGATGGCGGTCATGACGAACCTTTGTCCGGCGCCGAAATTCTGAGCCAAGGCCTTCTGACCGAGGCCCAGTGGAACACCGTCTCCACCTATGCGCTGGCGCTGTTTGCCCGCGGCCAGGCCCTTGCCTCCGAACGCGGCCTGATCCTCGTCGACACCAAATACGAATTCGGCACCGACAAAGATGGCAGGATCCTCCTTGCCGACGAGATTCACACGCCGGACAGCAGCCGTTACTGGATCGCCGAGAGCTACGAGGCCAGTTTTGCCGCTGGAACGCGACCTGCGAGCTTCGACAAGGATTTCGTCCGGGCCTGGGTCACCGCACGCTGCGATCCCTACAAGGATCCAATCCCGGAGATTCCGGCCGAACTCGTCGAGCAGACGTCGCAAGTCTACATCCAGGCCTATGAGGCGATCACCGGCAAGACTTTTGTGCCGGACATCTCCGGCGCCACAGTGCTTGAACGCATCCGCGATAACCTGCGGCCCTATTTTTCCTGAGGCTTGGCTGTCGTCACTTCGCGCAGTCGAGTTCGATCACCATGCCATCATAGGCCGGTTCGACGTGGTCCGGCGTCGAGCGCTTCACGGTGTCGTAGTCGAGCGGAATGTGCATATGCGTCAGCACGGCGCGTTTCGGATCGAGCCTGTCGATGCATTCCAGCGCCTCGTCGAGCGACAGATGGCTTGGATGCGTCTTGTATTGCAGCGCGTCGATCACCAGCCAGTCGAGGCCTGTCAGCCGCTCAAGCGTTGTTTCTGGAAAGCCGCTGACATCGGCGCAATAGGCGAGGCGGCCGATGCGGAAGCCGAGCGAGACGATGTCGCCATGCATCTGCGGCAGGGGCTCGAAGGCGATCGGACCGCCCTCTCCCGCGATCTCAAACATCACATTGTGTTCTATCGGCTTCAACCTGAGGATCGGTGGATAGGAACTGCCAGGCGGCGTGACGAAGCAGTAGCCGAAGGCTTCCACCAGCCGCTGCGTCGTCGGCGCGTCGGCGTAGATATTCATCAATCGACGCTGCTCGAGGACAAAGCCGCGCAGATCATCAATGCCGTGGATATGGTCGGCGTGCGGATGCGTGTAGACGGCGGCGTCGAGTCGCTGGACGCCGGCCGACAGCATCTGGTCGCGGAAATCCGGGCCGGTGTCGATCACCACGCGGGTCACGCCATTCGGCGAAATCCGCTCGATCAGCGCCGAGGCGCGACGCCTGCGGTTCTTGGGGTTGTCTGGGTCGCACTGGCCCCAGTCGCCGGTGATGCGCGGCACGCCGGGCGACGAGCCGCAGCCGAGGATCGTGAGGCGCAGGATGTCGGCCATCGCTCAGGCGATTTCCGGCGGCCGGCTGGCCTTACTGAACAGCCGGAAGAAATTGTCAGTGGTGATCCGCGCGATTTCGTCCATCGACACGCCGATCGTGTCGGCCAGAACAGCAGCAGTCTGCGCCACGAAAGCCGGCTCGTTGCGCTTGCCGCGGTGCGGCGGCGGCGCGAGGAACGGCGCATCGGTCTCGACCAGCAGGCGCTCGCGCGGCACGTCCTTCGCTATGGCGCGAATGTCCTCCGAGTTCTTGAACGTCAGGATGCCGGAGAACGAGACATAGCCGCCAAGCTTGACGCCGGTCCGCGCGAGCTCCGCTCCAGACGAAAAGCAGTGCAATATGAAGGGGAAAGGCCCCTTCCCTGTTTCGTCTTCCAAGATCGCCGCGATCTCGGCGTCCGCGTCCCGCGCGTGGATGACCAGCGGCAGGCCGGTCCGCCGTGCAGCCTCGATATGAGTTCGGAAGCCGCGCGCCTGGGCGTCGCGCGGCGCCTTGTCATAGAAATAGTCGAGGCCCGCTTCGCCGATCGCCACGCAACGCGGATGCTGCGACAGCGCCACAAGTTCGTCAGCCGTGATGCCGTCTTCCTCGCCGGCATTGTGCGGATGCGTGCCGACGGAACACAGCACTTCGGGATTTCTCTCTGCGATCTTGCGGATCTCGTCGAAACGGCGCACGCGCGTCGAGATCGTCACCATCATTCCGACGCCCGCAACCTTGGCACGGGCGATTACGTCCGCGCGTTCGGCTTCGAAATCCGGAAAGTCCAGATGGCAGTGGCTGTCGACCAGCATCGCGTCAGGCGTCCGCCGCAGCCGCTTCGACATAGCGCGGGAAAACGCCGGTCGGCACAGGCAGGTCGGTGCCGGACAGCAACGCATCCGCCTCTGCGGCATTGGCAAATGTCCGCTTGTCTTCGGCTACCGCCAGCAGGTCCAGCAGCTTCGATGCCGATCCCGGCACATAGGGCAACATCATGATCGCGATGCGGCGTACGACTTCCGCCGTCGTCCACAGCACGGTTTCCATCCGGGCCGGATCAGTCTTCTTCAGCCCCCACGGCGCCTGGCCGGCAAAATAGCGGTCCGCCTCGCCGACGACATTGATGACATAAGCCAGAGCCTGGTGGATCGCATGGTCGGCCATGGCCTTGCGCGCCTGCACCAGCGCCTTGTCGGCTTCCGCCAGGATCGCCTGATCGTCGGCTGAGAGCATGCCCTTCGCCGGAACCTTGCCGTCGCAGTTCTTCGCGATCATCGACAGCGAGCGCTGCGCCAGATTGCCGATGCCGTTGGCGAGATCTGCGTTTGTCCGATTGACGATCGCCTCATGGCTGTAATTGCCGTCCTGCCCGAACGGGATCTCGCGCAGCAGGAAATAGCGCATCTGGTCGAGGCCGTAATGCGCCGCCAGGTCGAACGGGTCGATGACGTTTCCGACCGATTTCGACATCTTTTCCCCGCGGTTGAACACGAAGCCATGTCCGAAGACGCGCTTCGGCAGTTCGACCCCCGCCGACCAGAGGAAGGCCGGCCAATAGATGGCGTGGAAGCGGACGATGTCCTTGCCGATGATGTGCACGTCAGCCGGCCAGCGGTCCCACAGCGGCGCGTCGGGGTCGGGATAGCCCACTCCGGTGATGTAGTTGGTCAGGGCGTCGACCCAGACATACATCACATGCTTCTCGTCGCCCGGCACCGGCACGCCCCAGTCGAAGGTCGAGCGCGAGATGGACAGGTCGCGCAGGCCTGACTTGACGAAGCTGATCACCTCGTTGCGGCGTTCCGGCGGCGAGATGAAGTCGGGCTGGTCTTCATAGAGCTTCAGCAGGCGGTCCCCATAGGCCGACAGGCGGAAGAAGTAGCTCTCTTCCTCGACCCATTCGACCGGCGTCCCTTGCCCGCCATAGCGAATCCCGTCCTCGCGGACCTGGCTTTCATCCTCGTCGTAATAGGCCTCGTCGCGGACCGAATACCAGCCGGCATAGCCGCCCTTGTAGATGTCGCCATTGGCCTCCATCGCCTTCCAGATCGCCTGGCTGGCAGCATAGTGGCGATCCTCGGTCGTGCGGATGAAATCGTCGTTGGAAATGTTCAGCGCGGACGCCATGCGCTTGAACTCGGCCGAGTTGCGGTCGGCGAGCTCGCGCGGGGTCAACCCCTCCTTGCGCGCGGTCTGCACCATCTTGATGCCGTGCTCGTCCGTCCCGGTGAGGAAGAACACATCCTTGCCGTCGAGCCGCTGGAAGCGCGCGATCGCGTCGGTCGCGATCATCTCGTAGGCGTGCCCGATATGCGGCCTGCCGTTCGGATAGGAAATCGCGGTGGTGATGTAATATTTGTCTTTGGTCATCGGGCACGTCACGGGTTCAGAAACTGCGCGGTGAGATAGCGCATCGACCGGCGCATGGCTATCCCGCTAGCGCGCGAATGCCTCGCCGATGCGATTGAGCAGGCCGACCACGTGCTGGCGCTTGTCGAGGTTGTAGGTTTCGGTTTCGACGATCGCCGTATTGGCTTCGCGGAACAGTTCGGCCAGCCGATGCGCACGCCTTGCGTCCCCGTGTTCCGCCGCCAGCGACGCTTCGCTGGCGATCCGGTCCATCAGATGCTCGTTCAGGATGTCGAACGGCACCGCCTGCTCGCGGCCAGCCACCGCGTCGGCCAGTCTGTACGCCTCTGCCGGATCGCGCCGCTTCTGCGCGAGGAACTTGTCCGCCGCCTCGGTGATCTCGAAGCCGCCATGCTGCGTCATCAGGATCGCCTGGCGGGCGCTGCCGCCTGCCCTCTCCGCCAGCGCCGCGCGTGCATCTGGGTCGGCCGGCAAACCCGACCCGAAGGATTTCAGCACCTGATCGACGTCCTCGACCGACAGCGGCGACATGCGCAGCACCTGGCAGCGCGACCGGATTGTCGGCAACAGCCCGCCCGGCGCGTGCGAGATCAGCAGGAAGATCGCACGCGCCGGCGGTTCCTCCAGATTCTTCAGCAAGGCATTGGCGGCATTGCGATTCATGTCGTCTGCCGGGTCGACGATCACCACCCGGTAACTGTCGTCATGCGAGCGCATCGACAGGAAGCGCGCAACCTTGCGGATCTCATCGACAGTGATCGCGCCGCGGAACTTCTTCGTCTTTTCGTCATAGGGCCGCGTCAGGTGCAGCACCGCCGGATGCGCGCCGCTGGCGATCTGCCGCGACAGTGAGCTCGCGGGATCTGGCGTCGCAAACCGGTCCGGCGCATCGGCTGCCCTGGCGTGACGAAGCAAGTGGTGCGCCAGATGAAAGGCGAAAGTCGCCTTGCCGATACCCTTCGGTCCCGTCAGCAGCAAGGCGTGGTGCAGCTTGCCGGAGCGATAGGCCGAGGCAATCATTTCGACGGCTTCGGCGTGGCCGAAGAGGTGCGGATTCTCGGCCGGTTCCGGCGCATCCGGCAGGCTGTCGAACTGCTCCGGGGCAAGACGCTCGCTCATGCCGGCTGGTCCTGGCGCGCGGCCTTCAGATAGACATGGCTGGTCAGTGCATCGCGCACGGCGGCGTCGATCAGCGCCGCCACCCGATCAGGCGATGCAGCGGCATCGATGACGACGCATCGCCACGGTTCCCGGTGTGCGATCTCCAGGAAGGCGTCGCGCCGGCGGTTGTGGATCGCCAGTGTCTCCTTCTCGAAGCGGTCCGGCACGTCGCCGCTGCCGCGCCGGGTGGCAGCCCGCGCAAGACCTTCTTCCGGATCGATGTCGAGGATCAGGGTCAGATCAGGCATCATCCCATTGATCGCGACGCCTTCCAGCGCACTCATGAAGCCGGCGTCGAGATTGCCGGTGACGCCCTGATAGACACGGCTCGAATCCATGAAGCGGTCGCACAAAACGATTTCACCGCGCGCCACCGCCGGCCGGATCACCTGCTCGACATGATCGGAGCGTGCAGCCGCAAACAGGATCGCCTCCATTGCCGGCCCGAACGTCTCCGCGGCGCCCGACAGCAGCACATGGCGCACGGCCTCGGCGCCTGGCGATCCGCCGGGTTCGCGGGTCAGCAGCACCTTGCGGCCCTCGCTGCGCAAGGTGGCGGCCAGCCGCGCGATCTGCGTCGACTTGCCCGCGCCCTCCCCGCCCTCGAACGTGACAAACAATCCGCGTGCCAAATGGCCACCTTTTCCGGAACGATATGGCTCAAGCGTTTAGTCGGGCGAGCCCAAAAGGTCCACCGCGATCAGCGCAGCCAGCCGATGGCGAGTTCCTCGATGGCGTCGAAGGCGCGCTGGTGGAGACTCCCGACCGCGATCGATTCTGCCGCGTAGAGCGGCGTTTCCTGTGTCAGCAGGTCGCCCACCCAGACCTTCAGCTTGCCCACCGGCGCGCCGGCCTCGACCGGGGCCTCTACAGGACCCTCATAGACGATCCGGGCGATCACCTTGTCGCGGTTGGCGATCGGCACCAGCATCGAGATCGGTCCCTTCGCCGTCAGCTTCACCCGCGACTTCTCCCCGCCAAACATCTTTGCTTCGCCGACCGTCTCGTCGGCCGCGAAGATGTCGATCTTGTTGAAGGCCCGCATGCCCCAGTCGAGCAGCTTGCGCGATTCCTCGGAGCGTTCCTTGTCCGTCGCCATGCCGCTCATCGCCACGAACAACCGCTTGCCGTCGCGCGCGGCGGATCCGACGATGGCAAAGCCGGACTCTTCGGTAAAGCCGGTCTTCAGCCCATCCGCGCCGATGTCCATCCTGAGCAGCGGATTGCGGTTCTGCTGGTTGATCTTGTTCCACTTGTATTCGAGCTGGGAATAGAGCGGGTAGAACTCAGGATAGGTCCGCCAGATATGCTGCGCCAGCGTTGCGAGCTCGCGCACGGTGACGAACTGCCCTTCCGCCGGCAGGCCGGTCGAATTCCTGAACACCGATTTCGTCAGGCCGAGCTTGCGCGCCCGCTCCGTCATCAGCGTCGCAAAATTTTCCTCCGAACCAGCCATACCTTCGGCGATCGCGATGCAGGCGTCATTTGCCGAAATGACGATCGCGCCCTGGATCAGCTCGCCCAGCGGCACGATCGAGTTGATCTCGGCGAACATGGTCGAGGTTTTCGATGGCGCGCCGCCGGTACGCCAGGCGTTTTCGCTGATCTGGAACGTCGTCTCGCGCGTGTAGCGGCCGGCCTTCAACGCGTCGAACACCAGTTCCATCGTCATCAGCTTGGCCAACGAAGCTGGCGGGATCAACTTGTCGGGATCCTTCGAGAACAAGACTGTGCCCGTGTCGGCGTCGATCAGGTAGGCTTGGCCAGCCTTTGTCTCGAACAGTTGCGCGTGTGCGGCCAGCGGCCACAGGCAGGCGGCGAGAACCAGCCCGAACCCGGCGAAGGCGGCGCGCAGTCGTGACAATTCCATCCCAAACTCCGTTGCGGGACCGATCCTAGCAGGCGGACAACGCAGCACAAAGCGCGAAGCGCGCCTTCGCGTAGAGACAGGGTGTGTCTGGAGGTGGAAAAGACTAGTTGCGGACGACGAAGGCGTCCGGCGCGCCGTTGGCCCAGGCCCGTTCGAGCAGATCGTCGAGCGGGGAGCTGCCATCGGGCCGCAGGCTGACCGAATACCAGCTCGCCCCGTCGTCCTGCGTCCGCTCAATCTCGATCCTGCCATACCGTGCCAACGCCACGGACAGACGCTCCGCCTCAGCCTTGCCGGCAAATGCGCCAAGCGCGAGATAAACGTCGGGCGCCGACCTGTTGTCGGTCCAGGAGCCGATGATCTCCGCCGGCGCAAGCCCTCCTGCGGCGATCTTGGCGAACGGTGACGTCGCCTCGTCAATGCGAGCGTCGGCGTAGCCCAGGGCTTCGAGGCTTCCATCTTTGCCGAGCCTTGCCAGGGGCCGGTCAGCGATGACCGGCCCGTATTCCGGCAGTTCGACCCCGCCAGCGCCCGCCTGCGCACTGCTGCTGGTCATCTGGCCAGGAAATGCCGCGACTGGCTGTGCGCCGCCGAGGGACACCGTTGGCGTCGGACCGGCCATGGCGATCATGACGCCCGTGGCCATGCCATCGGACGGATCAGGAGCGCTGTTGCCCGGCTTGTAGGAGGCCAGGAGATATTCGTCATCGCTGCCTTCAAGCGGCGCGCGTCCGACATAGTCCACCTTTACGTCAGCGATGCCGCTATGGGTGTAGTCGAGCATTTCCGCCGCCCGCTTCGACAGGTCGATCACGCGTCCATGCGCAAACGGTCCGCGGTCGTTGACACGCACCATCACCGACGTGCCGTTTTTCATATTTGTCACGCGCGCATAGCTCGGCAGCGGCATGGTCGGGTGCGCCGCCGACAGATGCGTCATGTCGTAGATTTCGCCATTGGCGGTCAGCCGGCCGTGGAACGCATCGCCATACCAGGACGCCTTGCCCTTCTTCGAGTATCCGGGCTGTTCCTTGGGATGATACCACTTGCCGGCCACCTTGTATGGCTTGCCGACCTGGTCGCGGCCGCCGCCGCGCGGCAGGCGCGATCGCTGGCTGGTCATGCGCGGGCTGGCCTTGCCGTATTTCGATTCGGGGAAATATTCTTTGGTCTGCGTGGTCTGTTTGAGGACCATCGATTTCGGCTGGGGCGACGACGTGCACGCCGACAGAACCGCAACAACCGCAAGGCCTGAAACAACCGCGCCAAATTTCAGCGCCCTGCGGCCCTGCCTGTCATTCATGGTCGATTCGTCCCCGCAATCGTCACAAACGCCAAGCCGATACTCTGGCCTGGCATCTCTTTTCGGCTTGATACGCCAGCCTACCACCCAGCTTGCGTACCAACATCCTCTCTAACGTTCAACTGCTTAACGCCTCATTGACCGATTGTGACGCGAAACGGGCGAATTTGTGACCACGGGGAAACCAGCGCACTAACTCAGCCGGCAATACGGGCCTTTCCAGAAAGGCCATCCCGCCGCGTCCAGGCAATGTTTCGCTCGCCGGTCTTGCGGATCGTGAAGCAGAGCACTTTGCCGTCGTACCAACTCGTCCATTGCTGGCAGAGTTCTCGTCCTTCCACCCACCATTTTCCCTGCTCCCTGGGCGCGAACATGCGGGCCACCGAGATGCCCGAAATATCGCCCGAGACGACGCCGTTGGCGCTATATCGAAGCGGAAGTTCCAGCCCATAACTGCGGAGATAGACGGTCTTGCCACTGACGAGATCACGTATCCCGTCGGCATCCAGATCCTGCGCCAGCGCAGCCGACCCGACAGAGGCTGCAATCGCGGCAACCGCCGCCAAAAGATGTTTTCGCATGCTGCACCTATCTCGTTCCGCAACGGACCATCGCGCGTTCCGCATGTACGGAACGTGTTCTTGAACGGATGAGTTTCAGGCTCGTGAGTGACGATCGCCGGGACGCTTGTCACTGACCAAGCTTTCAAGCTAACACGCTGCTGTCCGGAGGGATGTCCGAGTGGTTTAAGGAACCGGTCTTGAAAACCGGCGTGGGCGCAAGTTCACCGTGGGTTCGAATCCCACTCCCTCCGCCAGCCCATAACTGCTAAGTCTTTGTTTTTGCTTTGTTATTTGGCATTTCGGTTACGAAACTTCGGTCGATAGTAGCTGCTTTGCTGCACAACATGCTGCACATTCCGCTTGCCACTGACCAGGGGCGGTCGTATCGTCAGACATGCAATACATTCGCCGCGGGAAGTTCCTCTATCTTCGCAAGCGTGTTCCGACGCGCTACGCAACGGTTGAAGACAGAGCGGTAGTGTGGGTTGCCCTTCATACCGACTCGGAATCGGTTGCCGCGATCAAAGCTCCCGCGGCATGGGCGCAAATGATCGAAGGGTGGGAAGCGCGCTTGGCGGGTGACACTGCCGATGCTGAAGCGCGGTTCGAAGCGGCGCGTCAATTGGCAGACGTAAGGGGCTTCCGCTACTTGCCCGCCCCTCAGGTCGCGAGGCTGCCGGCAGAGCAGCTTTTGCAGCGCGTCGAAGCGGTTGCCCGCGTCAAAGGCAACAATCGGAAGGCTGAGGCCAAGGCGCTACTCGGCGGGGCGCAAGAGCCTCAGATCACCATAAGCCGCGCACTGGAGCTTTATTGGTCGCTCGCTGCCGACCGGCTCATAGGCAAAAGTGAGGATCAGGTAAGGCGCTGGAAAAACCCGCGCGTGAAAGCGATCGCTAATCTAATAGCCGTGATCGGTGATCAGGCCGTAGCGGACGTTACCGGCGACGACATGCTTGAATTCCGGGCTTGGTGGATGGAACGCCTCGAATCGGAGGCGTTGACGCCCAACAGCGCAAACAAGGATCTCATTCACGTTGGCGACGTGCTGAAGACCATCAACAAGATGAAGCGACTCGGACTCGCCCTGCCCTTGTCGGACCTGAGCTTCAAGGAAGGCGAAGCGAAGACCCGTCCGCCGTTCTCTGTCGCATGGATTCGCGACAAGATCTTGGGGCCCGGTGCGCTGGACGGTCTCAACAAGGAAGCGCGTTGCATATTGCTTTCGATGATCAACACGGGCGCGCGGCCTTCGGAACTGGCAGCACTGCAGCCGGATCAAATCAAACTCGACCATGTGACGCCTCATATTTCAATCGAGGCTGACGGCCGGCAACTGAAGACAGTTCACGCCAGACGGCGCATTCCGCTGGCAGGGGTGAGCTTGGAGGCGATGCGGCAATGCCCCAAGGGTTTCCCACGCTACCGGAAATCGAGTGCCAGCCTGAGCGCCACAGTGAACAAATTTCTTCGCGAGAATGGCTTGCTGGAAACGCCGGCCCATAGTCTCTACAGCTTACGGCACTCTTTCGAAGATCGGATGCTTGCGGCTGGGGTTGACGATCGTATCAGGCGAGATCTGTTCGGTCATAGGCTTAATCGCGAGCGCTACGGCACGGGCGCGTCACTAGAACATTTGCGGGACGTGATTCAGGCCGTAGCCATCTGAGCGCGGACGACAGCACGGGCGCGGGTTACAGCGTCGCCGCACTCGGCAGATTCGGCTTTCGCGATCTCGCGCTCCAACCGATCGAAAATCGGTGCATAGACAGGATCGTTTAGCACAAGCTCGGCGACAATGGCGCGAGCGCTTCTGAGTCTGGCCAGCATGTTCATTTTTATGGGTTTTCGTGAGTAAACCCCCGCCCGCCTGTCCAACCCCAAAAGAAAAGACTGGCGGGCGGGAGCGCTCACGCCTTCAGCGTGATTTCAGAAACCGGACAGGCGCACTCGCACCGTGCCGGAAGGGTTAGCCGCCGCGGTGACCGCGACGCCGATTTTCGTGTTGCCGGCGCTGGTTTTGCTGACCAACTTGGATGCGCTGTCGTAGTAAAGGACATCGCCGACGGCGATTGCCAGTGCGCTCACCTTAGGCAGAGTCCAAACGCCGTCGGTGTGAACGTCCAGGGGAGCGCCAGAAGCCGCGTCACCGGCTGCAACGCCGACGATGCCGCCGGTGACGACGACTTCGCCGCCGGCGACCGTGGCAGCGGCGGGAATGGTGATGGTGTTTCCGGGCTGTACCCAATTGCGAGCCATGGATTTAAAGTCCTTTCGAGGTTCGAGGATAGATAATTCTGCTGCAGCCGAGTTCGGTCTCGCGCTGCCGAATGAGGGTTTCGAGAGATGCTATCGCAGCGGCCAGTTCAGCATCGGAGCGATAGGTCACTTCCTCGCCGTTGCTGTCCCGTACGCTGCGGACGCCTGAAAACCGGCCGCTGTAGAGACGTTCGCGGAAACCGACCAGTTCGGGCAATGTAGTCATGCTTAGGCGCCCGGATTCTTCTGTGCGCCCCGCCAGTCGACCCAGCCGGCGCCGAAGTCTTCAAAGGCGCGGAAGCTGACGCCCAACGAGTCCCAAAGATCCTGCCGTTGAATTTGAGGACCTTGAGCGCCGGACAGGTAGGCGAACTGCATAGTCGCTAGCCGCGCCGGATCGGCGAAAACGTACCACTGGTCATCGGTGATCCGAGGCTCGACAAGCAAGATCAGCTTGCCGGCGAACGGATTTACATCGCCGGTCGTGGGCGCCTGAACGGTCGCAAGCAACTTTTCCGCCGACGTTTCGAGTTCCGGCCCAACGACAAGGTGCTTCGGGGTCGCGTTGATCAGGGTCACGCCGTCCATATCCTTGCGCTGGCGAAGCGCGAGGCGGGCATCCGACAGAGACGTTTCCGACAGCGCCGCGCCCGTCGACAGGTTGCCATGTGTAGCGTGGAACACCGGAACGCCGTCGCTCATCAGCGGATTGTCTAGAAGCAGTGAGACTAGAAGGTCCGCCTCCGTTTGCGCTGCGGCCTGACCAAGTGCGGCGACGATATCGCCGAAGGCGCCGGTATCATCATCGATCATCAATTGGCGCGTGAGATCGAAGCGCCGGGCGTAGGTCGCCAGGCTGAGCTTTTCGCCGGTCTCGCCGCGCGAGGTCGCGGTGATCTCGCCGTGTTCGGAAAGCTTTTCGAGACGGCCCATGCCGCCCAGGCGGAGGGTCGAGGACTCCTTGAAGTTCGGGAGCGTGCGCTGGCGCGCAAGCGCCTTCAGCGGGCTTTCGGCCGCCTGATAGGTGGAAAGAAGCGTTTTGTTTGCGGCGTTGGTCACAACCAACGGAAAGTCGCTAGTGCCATGCGCCGCACGCTGCAGAACTTCATCGGTCGACAGGCCGCGGACGCTCACGCCGGCGCGAGTCAGCGAGTCGCGCGCCAGGTCGAGCAAGCTCATATTTGCGTACTCGCGCGAAGCGGGCGGTAGCTCGGAAGCGCCGCCCATGCGAAACGCCAGGGCGTCCGCCGCGCGGGTGACGATCGCCGCCGGGTCATCGTTTGAGGCCGTAACGCGAATGCGGGGCGTATTGCGCTGACGAGTCTGCATGTGCTCGAAAGCGCGGCTCTTGACCTCATCGAGGCTCAGATCCTCATCAACGATGGCGTCGATTTCTTCCGGCTTGCTCATGCCTGCAGCGCGAAGGATGCTCCGCACTTCGGCGCGGTGCCGCGCCGGGGTCGGTTCTTCGATTTCAGGTTCCATTTCGGTACTCCTTTGGATTCGGGAATTTGGATCTGCCGGGACTGCGGTCAGCGTGACTTCAAATAGTCGCCAACGGACGGCGGTTTTCGTCCGCCGGCCTTCGGCGTCAGTACCTTCGCGCCACTTCTGGACGCGGTAGCCGACACTCAGATGCCGCAACGTGCGGTCGCGGATGCGCTGCCGAATCGGTTCGGCGTCGTCGGCGCTCGTGAAGCGCAGTTGGGCGCTGACTCGATTGTCATCGGCTGAGAGATTGAAGGCGCGGCCGATCGTTTCCCGCGCCAGGGGCGAATGGTCGAGTTGCAGCGGGAAGTCGTCTTCCGGCTCGAATTTCAGCCCGAACGGGTCCAGAATTTCGAAGAAAGGGGCTTTAGAGTCGCGCCTGACAATTGGAGTTCGGGTCGCAATGATCGCGCTCACGACAAGCGCGGTATCGTCCAGCGCTGAACCGTCAAAACCGACTGAGCGGCTGAAAGCCTCGCCGACTGCGATAATCCCCGTCACTGGCCATCCTCCGACGTGTCGGCAGTTTTCGAAGCAGCCGGTCGTTGGAACGTGTCGGCGCCAATCTCCCGGTCGATTTGCTCGACCGAATAGCCCATGGCTGCGATAACCTGCCGGCGGGATATCAAACCGGCATCAAGCGCGACGACCTGGGCTTCCAGATCCTTCTTCGGATCGACCCAAGGCTGCGCCGGCGGTATCCATTCGACCGCGAAAAGGTCGTCATCGATCGGGGCGTCTACCTCGCCAGACAACACGGCAAAGGTAGCGACACGGCGCCAAACAGGGTCGAGCCAGCAAGGCTGCAGCGTGTTGAACTGAAAGGCGTCGATCTTCTGACGGAAGCTGACCAGCGCGGCGCGGAGCGAACTGTAATTCGCCTGCGTGAGATTTCCGTCGACAAGGTGCACCGGAATGTCGAGACCGGCCGCGATCGTGCGCAGCATGTGCTGCACCAGTTCGGCACTCTGTTGCGCCTGTTGCGGCGCCGTTGAGTTGACTTTCCAGCCGCCGGGAAACTTCAGAATCGCCCCAGGCGCGAGTCCCTGTTCATCCGTGATCGGGTCGCTGCCGTCGCCAGTGTCGTTTTCGTTCGTCAGAATGACCGACAACAACGCGCTCATGCGAACATTCATCGCTTGCGCGTCTTCCAATCCGTCGAGCGCGTCGAGGCGAAGCAAGACGGGAGCAAACTTGGAAATGCCCCGATAGCTGCCGGTCTCCGGCTGCGCCAGGTGCAGTACGTCGGACGCTTCAATTCGGACAGGTGGCGCATACGTGGCGAAGATGTCGGTCGGTTTGGCAGGGTGAATATGGAAAGCCTGCACGCGGCCGTCGGCGTCGATCTCGACTCCGTTCACGATCTGGCGCCCGTCTGAAAGGTTGCTCGTTCGGTCCATCGCGACTTGCTCGGCCGGGATGGCCTGCAACTGATCGCCAATCCAGCGGCCGAACGCCTCGCCATCGACAAAGGCGTCTCCGACCGCGCTTGCGGTCAGGCTGCCGAAATTGCCGCGGCCCGTCACGTCGGCCCGCTTTGCCCAAACGCGGAAATGATCGTCGAGAGTGGCGCGAATTGTGGCGTCGGAATGCTGCGAAGTGGGAATCAGTCCAGGACCGACAACGGCCGTCTTCCAGGCTTCGACGGCAGCATGGGCCAGCGCATTGTTTTGCGTCTTGTGGCGAGCGCGGCCTTGAACCGGAACGCGGGCGCCCGACACTTCGCTTGCGTAGGAATTGAAGGTTGCGCGGCCCGCGTCGAAACGGTTCTTCGCACCGGTCGCCGCTTCATAGGAGCGAACGGCAGCCGGCGCGGCCGTGCGCCTCAAAAACGGGATGTAGTCGCGAATGGCCATCAGTTAACCTTAACGGGCACCAATCGCCGGATGACCGGCAGCACCGCCTCATCGAGAACGTTGACGAAAGCGCCGCGGGGAGTCGCCGTGATCGGGATATCGCGGTGCCCGACGAATGGCGTATCGCAGCGGTGCAGGTCACCGTCGACAATGCGCTCGCCGCTCTGGGTGTCGCGCCAGATATTGAGCACAAGGCTCCAGCTTTCACTCTTGGCGATGCCGTAAATCGCGCGGTCGATCGGGTGCCGCGGAAGGTGCTTCTGGTCGGCGGCTTGGTAAATCCGGTCGCGAAACTTCGCTTTTTCCGACCAGCAGTAGAGGGCCATTGAAGCGGCCCGCATGACTTCCTTGTCACTTATGCCGCAATCCAAAAGCGCGCTGAGCACGATCGCAGCGGCGCTGTCCGAAACCTCAAAAAGGTTCGGGGCCGTGTGCGGCCCGTTGGCGCGAACGTGAATGTGCCGATCACGCGCCAACACGGCAACGCGGCTGCGGGCCAGGTTCGAGGGCACGCCGGCCGCGGCAATGTCGTGGGCGATGTCGGCGATCTTCAGGCGCGGCCCGACGGGCGGATAGGCGAAAAGCGGCATGATGAGTTCTTCGGTTTCCACGGCGGTCTCCTTCGATTTACCGCCACGTATAAACGAAACTTTCCTGAAATCAATACTATCAATGCTTTCAATATTTATGTGAAAGACAGCTTCACTATTTATGTGAAAATGAGACGATCACTTGATTACTTGCAACCAGCAACTGCTACTGCTATATTTAGCTCGCTCATTTCGGCGAGGCCATGCGCCGGGGCGAGCGCGGCGCGTGTCGAGGTTGCACTCCCCTCAATCGTGCCTAGCCGGCTGCGGTATCGTCGCAGCCGGCTGAGAGTTTCGAAGGAACAGGATCACAATGACGCCAAACCAGGCAAAGCGCGAAGCAAAGCAGATTTTGCTAGATGGGCGCGCCTTCGGGCTTTCAGGACAGACGATCGCCAAAGCGCTCCTGTTCTGGGCAAAGAAGCACGGCTTCACGCTGCCGGTCGATGTGTTCGGTTGGCTCGGCAAGGATGATCCTAGGTTCAGGATCAAGCGAACCGTCCATTAACTTTCACGTTTCAAAAGGTGAAAGTCACGGTATACTTGTGAATGTTTCACTTTAGACGTGCGTTGACATAATCTATTCTTTTTGAGAACGTGCTGCTTCCGTCAACACTAGCAACGGAGGTTGCTTAAATGGACTATGCGAAAGAATGCAAAGAGGGTCGCCAGCACGCAGCTCGTGTGATTGAGGATTGCCGGGCGTCGGACCATCTGCCCGCGCTGGTCCGCCAAATTCGAGAGGCGGCCGTCAGCGAGGATGGCGAAAGCGTCGGTTTTCTGTTTAGGATTGCCCAAGCGGCGATGAACGGGAGCAACGACCGCGCCGGCGCCCATGGTATTTCTGGTCGGCTGCGATAGGATGCGCCCTTTATGGGCTTGTGGCAGTGGAGGCGTTGCTAAGATGAGGCGAGGAACGATTGCGATTCTGAGTGCCGTGGCTTTTTCTTTGTCCGGCTTTCAAAGTCACGCCGAGACGCTACCTAAAGATAACTCGGCTTCCGAATATGATTTCGGCGCTTTCGCCGAGCGCTTAGAGCGCACAATTAACACTGACATTTGCTCTGTTCGCGGCGACAATGCTCAAAAAATCATGGAGTTGCGACAATCGGGTGTCGCAATGTCTGTAATAATGAAGAAGCTTAAGGATAATGAATCATTTCATAACGTAATAGTTTCGGCATACAGAGTGCCGAGATATAGCAGTAAGAGTTTTAGAATAAAGGCCGCTGAAGATTTCCGCAATGTTATGGAACTGGAATGCTATGAGGCAGGACTTGATCAAAATCTAGTTCCCGTTGACTGAAGCCCGGCCATTTGCGACCGGGCTTTTTTGTTTGCCGAGCTTTTATGCCCGTTCAAGCTCATCGAGTCGCGTCATCATGCCCGCCCTCTAGCCACTTACTTCGAATGATCGCAGGCGCCCGCTTCGGCGCGGCGAGGGAGCGCAATTCCTCGCCGCGCCGCTCGGCATTTTGGTTGATCAGCATACGCGCTGCCCACGCATAAGCGGTCGCGTCCAACGTTTCAGCACGCTTGCCGGGAATGCGCTCGAAGCGGGCGATAGGCTGCCCGCGGCTGTAGCGCACGACTCGCCGTTCGGACGCCAGTTGCTCGAAATAGATCGGCGCCAGGTCCTCCCCAAAACGGATTCCCGTGTTGCGCCCAATGCGCGCGAATAGTTGCGATTTCACGGCATCGGCGCCAACAAGCCAAAGCAGTTGCTTGCCGGACTTTTCGAGGATCGACCGGCTAAAGCCGCCGACGCCCTTCACGCTGACGACGCGACGTCCAAAGCGCGGCCGTGTGAAGGCGTTGACCAGTTCCGTATGCCCGCCGTCGCCGCTATCGACACAAGCCGCGTTGATCCCGATTTGGGCGCCGCGCGGATGCTTCCACGTCTCGCGCAAAAGCGATTCAAGTTCCTGCCACACGGCTTCGCCGTCGATCGGCCCCCAAAACACCCGATGATCGGCAACAAACACGTCACTGACGCTATGTCCGATAATCACGGCTTCTAGGCGATCGTCCTGACAGTCGACTCCAACTGTGAGCCACAGAACGTCATGAGGCAGATTTTCGAGGGTGAAGGCTTCGCGACGGCCGTATAGCTCGTGCTCGTCAAAGTCCTCTCCTTCAGTTTGCCACGATTCGCCTAGAACCAGGTTCGTAAAGGTCTGCAACGTCTCAGGCGTCCGCTTCGCCTGCAGGAATTCGGCGACCAAGGCGGACCAGCGGGCATTGTGGTGCGGGCTGACTAGGCTGTTTATACGAAAGCCGGCCCGGCCCTTCACTTCGGGCGCCATCGCGCGCCAGCGGCCGTTCTCCACGGCCTGTACCTTGTCCTTTTCTTCGATGATGCAGCCGTTCGCAGGGCAGACAACATGCGCAGTCTCCGGTTGCCCCTCAACCCAGCGGACGGCTTGCCACATTAGTTCGAAGCGGTCCCGACAGTGCGGACAACAAATCTCAAAAGCGCGCTGGTCGGACGCCTCATAAAGCCGAGTGACCGGCCCATGATCGAAGATCGGCGTTCCGCCGAAAAGCACTTTGCGGTCGCGGTAGGTTTGCCCGCGCATTCGCAGCAAGTCCAGAACGTTGCCTTCCTCTGTCAGCGCATAAGCATCGATCTCGTCGCCGATGAGGATCTTGCCCAGCTTGCGGCGGAACGCGCGCGGACTCGACGCTGACAGGAATTCAAGGCTGCCGCCGGGATAGAGGCGCCGCATCATGGTCGAGCGGCCCGACTCGTCCGCACCATCGGAAATCAGGCCGCGAAGCGCTGGCGATGCCTCAAACAGCGATTCGATGTCGACCGAAAAGGCGCGGGAGTCGTCCGCGGTCGGTTGGGTCGCGAGGATAGGCGCCGGAGCGGTCGCAACAGTGTGACCAATGTAACCGCCCAGCAAAGCCGTGAAGCCAATCCGGGCGGACTTCCTAACAACGATTTCTGAAATGTTGGGATCGTCCAGGGCCTCGCATATACCTCGCTGCGGTGCCCAAAGGCGCATTCTACCGGGCGTGGCGCTGGCGGTCGACGGCAGGAAGATGTTCGCTTCTATCCAGTCGGCAAGCGGGAGCCGTGCGGGCGGCCGCAGGACGGCCAGCGCCTCGCGCCGGATGCGTTCAAGCGTTTCCATCGGCCAGCCCCTCCAACGCCGCCCGAAGCTCTCGATCGAGCGCCGCTACATCGGTGGCGGTTAAATGGGGCATGGCCGCCCCGTAGCGGCTCGCGACGGCCAGGACGGCGGCGCGCACGTCCCGGAGGACCGATTGCCACTCACGGGCCACATCTGCCGCGCCGACAAGCTCGCCGGCTGTTAGGCGGTTCTTCGCTTCCTGCGCTTCGGCTTGCGCACGGGTGAGGCGTAGCCGCTCGGCCTTCAATTTGTCGCCACCTTCGCTTGGCCGGCCTGCTGTGCGAGCATGCGCAGACAGCCGGCGGCAGTAGCCGGCCACGGACGCCGCCACGTCGAAACGGCCCCTTGCGGTGCGAACGATCACCTTGTCTCGCGCCAGCGTGCGAATGCGGGACGGCTCCACGCCCAAGAAGCGAGCAAGCTCAACTTCGTTCATCGTGGCTGGAATGGCTGACGGCCCGTCCAGGTGCAGCAAGTCACTTAGATCGTGTGTATTCATAAGGATTCACTTATGTGAAAATTTCTGCAAAGAGGTTTGTTTTGCGGTCGGAGCCCCCCGCACCCGGTCGCCCGCGGCGGAGGACCCGTAAGGGTTGTGTGGCGCCGGCTGTGTTCGCCCAGGGGTGGAAGTGGGATGGGATCGACTTTGCGACAAGTGCGACAAGCATTCCAGATAACCCCTATATGTGTGTGCGCGCCCGCGTAGCGCGTTAAACCGGAATGCTTGTCGCACTTGTCGCAAAATGGGCTGTGGTCCATCTTCTCAGCTTTCGAGGCGGTCAAAATGGATCATGGTCAACTATGCGGACGCCCCGGTAGCCGTGGCCGCGGACTCCTGATCGATCCTTTATTGCGACGTATCCACGCTGTTGAAGCGATTCGGGGAACGTCTTCCTGCGGCTGCCAGGATCTTCCCCGTTGATTGAGGCGTACGAACGCCACGACTCCCACAGGTTCGCCACTGTGTCCGCCAGCGCGGGGCCCGTCTCGCAGCACTCCGATATCCACTGACCAAAACTGTCCTGTTCGGCGAAATACTGTTCGGTCGCCCGCTGGAGCACGTCCGGCCTCACAAGCCCATGGGTTTGCCAATCGAGGCATCCGACGATCAGCCATGACAGAATGCCAGGCCATTCCGCTTTCAGCCTCTCAGGCAGGCGTTGGTCCGTCCGCGCTGGCGGGTGATCGAAAGGCAGCACCATGAAGCGGCGCCGAATGGCAGCATCGACATCCTTCAGGCTGGGGCGATTGTTACCGAAGATCGTGAGCTTGAATTCCGGTAAGAACTCGAAATGATCCTGCCGCATGAAGTTCGCCGTGATCCGGTCCTGCCCGGTGAGCGTCTTGATTCGATTCTCTGCCCAGGCGCGCCCTTTCTCGGTCTCGGATGCTCGTGCCATGCGCGCACCGTGAAGGCGCGCCAGCTCAGTCAAATGGGCTTGGTGCTTCGATGCTGTCAGCGTTTCCATGCCAACGTTGACGCCATATTCACCGAGCACGTCCGCTATGGTGTTGATCGCGGTTCCCTTTCCCGAACCGCCGGGACCATAGACAAACAGGAGCACCTGTTCGCGGGTGTCGCCGGTCAGGCTGTAGCCGCCCCATTGCTGCAGGAAGCGAATTGCCGCGCCGTCACCCGCCAAGGCTTCATTCAGGAAGCTCATCCAGGTCGGACAGTCGCGGTGCGCGTCGAACTTGGATACGTCGATTGGCGCGATCGCGGTCAGCCGGCTTATGCGATCGTCCGGCCGCCCACCGCGGAGTTTACCGGTTCGAAGCTCGACGGTTCCGCCGGGCGTGCCCAACAACCAATGATCGCGATTCCAGGTATCGGACGTGCACGCGAACTCGCGCACCGTGCGGGCGCCTCTTTCGACGGACTCCCACGTCGAGACCCGATTCAAGGCTTTCTCTTTTTTGGGATCTTTCGCGGCGAATTTGGTGGAAAGTTCGTGCGCATAGTGATGCGCCAACTTGGTTTCCTCGCGACGCCATACGTTGCCGTCGAACCGGAACCATTTGCCAGCGTGATGGTCGAACAGCAATTCACCGCTGTGTCGATCGGTGAAAGCGCGAATGATTCCGTTTTCGTCGAGCGCATATGACTTCTTTTTCTGAACGGGGAGGTCATCGAAATCAGCGGCGGTGCGCTCCCGCGGAAAGTCGCTGATCGGCTTGCGCAGACCGGCTTGCCAGCCGCTCTTGAACGTCGATCGGAATTCGCTTGCCGACTTGCCCAGTTTTGACCATGCTGCACTGAGCCCTTCGCGTGCCGCTTCTTCGGTCAGGAAGCCGTGAGCAGCCGCCCCGCCTGCCCACGCGGTCGCCTTGTTCAAAGTCTCATTGCGCTCGCCGCCCGGCGCGGTTGCAAGGTCGCTCGCCCATTTCAGCAGACGCTCGGCAGCCCATGCCTTTTGAGTGTCGCTGGCGGTCGACAGGACGGTCACAGGCTCGCGCTCGGACTTGGCGGGCGGACGTAGGGCGTCCGGGAAGGGCGGAAGCTCGACACTGCCCAAGGGCGCCCCTAAGGGCTCATAGCGCTTGCCGGCCTTGAAGCTGCCGGGCGCGAGGACGTAACCGGTTTTGGTTTCCCCGATTTCGTCAATTCGAGTCGTTCGGACATCGAGACCCGAGCCGATCTCCCCGGCGCTGTTTTTCAGGTCGAACGTGCCCCTGAAGAACACATGGCCGCCGCCGCTAGGCGTCCTTGATCTAACCGGGCTAAGTGATTCCCAATCGGGAAAGCCAAGGGCGGCCAACGTGGCGAAACCGTCCTTGCCGTTCTTCACATCGATGTCGAGAATTGTGATGTCGTTTTGCTCGTCGGCGGGGAGCCCAACGCGGGCGTTCGGATATTGCTTCCACCATGCGGCGATCTTCTCGCGGTCGGCCGTGGCAGCGGCTTTCCAGCCAACGATAGGCGTCCAGCGGCCGTGCTCTTTCAGTGTGATCGGGAACACGGCAATGCCGCGTTTCGCATGGTCTAGTGCTACGGCCAGGTTTGTGCCGATCGCCGGCAACGGCTTGTCGCTTAGCAGGTCGGACAGGTCGCCAGAGTTTTGCACTCCGGGGGGAGTCGTGATAGACATTTTCTTACATCCTAGACTTTAAAACCGCGTCCAAAGCCGCCAAGCTGGGCGCGGTTTTTATTTGTGGCTCCGGTTATTCGGAAGCCTGCGATTGCAGAATATCAGAAAAGTTCCCCAGCAACCAACGAAAAGGCGCTAAAAGTGCTGCACATCATGCTGCACAAATTGCTGCCCGAAAACTTGCTAAGCCATTGAATTTACTATGTGGCAGAATCGTGCTGTCGGACACTCCCTCCGCCAAGAGCCCTGCCCCAACATTCTCCGTTTGGCCGAAAGGCTTTGAGAAGGCCGCAGTTCTGCGCCATTTCGGGGGATACCTGTGAACCAGCACACGTACATTTATGGCCGTCATCGCTCTCTTGGGGCAGGTATTCTCCAAAGCTGTTAACCTGACGGATTTGGTTCACAGCTTTTGAAGTCAACAATATCAACGGCTTAACAACACCGAGGCTGTGAACCGTTCGTAGTCTGAGCCGGCGACCGTCAGGTTCTGGTGTCCAATTTTATGATGCGTATACCCGAAGGACCGTATTGCTCAGGCGATCGTCGTGGATTCTAAAGCGCTGCGCATGAGATGAATTGCACATATATTCATCCAGCTAAGGCTCAGCTTGCACAGAACCTGCCTCGCGCTGGCACTGGACCGACAGCTTCTAGCCGGTCCGACCTGCCGTTTACGCACCGCCTTCTGCAAGGTGATCCAGCCGCGCGGAACTCCCCGTCCAGATGATCGTTTGACGTGAGAGTTCCATATTTATGCGATGAGCACGAGGTGGCCCTAGGTGGTTGTGACACCCGACCTTGACGGGGCAGCGCCGCACAGTTCATGGATCGCGGCTGCGAGCCGCGGTAGGCGCCTGCATAGTCGGCTTCGATCTGCCTCGTTAGTGGTCCAGTTTCTGACACTTGGCGGGTTCGTCTCTCTGGTCGCCCTTTTGATGGTAGGTGCAATGGTCACGGCCCTCATCGAGAGAGCGGTGACACGCAACGCCGCGGCCGTGAGCGCTCTTTATGTCGACAGCGTTGTCGCACCGCTTCTTCCCGACATGCGCGCCAATACGGTTCTCGATGATGTCGTCCGCAGGGCGCTCGACGAAACGTTGAGCCAAGGCGCGCTAGGCAGCCGGCTATTTGAGATGCGCCTCTGGTCGCTGGACGGAACCGTCCTCTACGCACAGAATGCAGCGCTCATCGGTCGGCGGTTTCCGATCACTGACGATCTGGGGCAGGCCTTTGCAGGCCGGATCGTTGGCAACTATGACCGCTTCGACAAGCTCGACGAAAGCTCCGACGGTCCGGCCGGACCCATATTGGAAATATACAACCCGCTCCTCCAGCCATGGTCGGGAGAGGTCGTCGGCGTCATAGAGTTCTATGAACATGCCAACGATCTCGAAGCGACTCTCCACGCTGCACTTCTACGCAGTTGGCTGGCCGTCACCGCGGTTATCTGCCTGTTCTTCGCCTCGCTGAGCCTCCTCGTGTTCAAGGGCAGCCGCACCATCGACAGACAGGCTGTCGATCTCAAGGCCCGCGTATCGGAACTGACGACGTTGCTCGACCAAAATCGTGCCCTTCACCGCCGAGTCCAGCATGCAGCCCAGCAGGCGACGGCTCTTAACGAGAGCTACCTTCGTCGGCTTGGAGCCGACTTGCACGACGGCCCAGCCCAATTCATCGCTCTTGCGACCATGCGCCTCGACAGCGATTTGGTATTGGCCGCGGACGCCGATCCCGTGAAGCGCGAGGAAGAAGTCCGCCTGATCCGTACCCGGCTTGCCGAGGCTCTCGACGAAATAAGAGCAATCTGCCGCGGCCTCGTGCTCCCCCAGATAGAGAGCTCAAATCTCAATCAAGTCGTGAGGCACGCTGTCGATGAATACGAAATGCGGACCGGCGCCAAAGTCCGCTGCGACATTTTGGGCGCTGATGCGCTCGCCTCTCTCTCTCAGCGCATTTGCGCCTATCGCTTTGTTCAGGAAGCTCTCAACAACGGCTATCGCCATTGCCGAGGCGCCGCCCAACGAGTCGTCAGTGAAATCAGTTCGCACAAGGTCTCGATTACTGTCGAGGACTCGGGTCCGGGTTTTGATCCCGGTCGGGTCCCACGAGAAAGTATTGGCATCGCCGGCATCCGCGAGCGGATCGAAAGTCTGGGAGGAACGTTCCTGCTCGACACTTCACCACGAGGCACGAAACTCAAGATGGTGCTTGAACTAGAGGAGCCCTCCGGCAAATGACGTCCCGCATTTCGGTCGCCGTGATCGATGACCATCCTCTGTTTCGCGAAGGCGTGGTTCGTAGTCTGAACGAGACGCGCGAATTCGCCGTCGTCGCGGAGGGAAGTTCGTGTGACGACGCGATCCGCATTGCCAACGAATTCGCCCCAGATCTCTTGTTGATCGACCTATCGATGCCCGGGAACGGTATCGAGGCCATAGAACCTATCGCAAGGACGCATCCAGCGACCCGAATCGTCGTTTTGACTGTATCTGAAACGGCCGAAGACCTTGCCGCAGCTCTCAACCGCGGTGCGAAAGGCTATCTGCTAAAAGGTGTCGGCTCACGCGCGCTGGTCGAGATCTTGTCGGCCATCGCATCCGGAGAGACCTACGTAACGCCCAGTTTGTCCGCCCAGCTACTGGCGCATCTGTCGAGCAGCAGAGACTCGCAGAACGGTCTAGATCCGATCCGGTCCTTGAGCGGACGGGAGGCAGAAGTGTTGGATTTGGTGGCGGTGGGTCTCAGCAACAAGGAGATCGCCATCCGCTTGGGCCTCTATGAGAAGACCGTGAAACACCATGTTTCCAGCATACTGTCTAAGCTAGGGGTAAGCAATCGCACCGAGGCTGCGATTCGCTATCACGGTATCGAAGGACGTCGGGCTGGCCTCGCTGCTATGCCTAAGGGTTCGGCTGAAGACGTCGATAATCCGCGCCGTTCGCTCGCCGGTTAATGATCCGTCGTCCCTTCGAATCCCGCATCTCATAACGGCCGTTGCGCAGTGTTTCCTGCATCCCATTGCGATGCTGCAAGTTCATCTGAGGCGGCGTGTCTTTCACCCGCCCTGGGTCTGAGGGCGACGCGGCGCTGTTGCCTTTTCCGCTATTTCCATTTCCATTGCCATTGCCATTTCCATTACCGTTGCCGTTTCCACCGCCAGCGCCACCTCCGCCACCGCCTCCTCCGCCTTTGGCGTGAGCGGCGATTGCCTCCAAGTGTATTCCGTCTGGGGTAAGTTGGATGTTGCTGACCGACACAGCACTGAAGGCGCTAAGCAGCGCGGCTAGACGCGCGAGGAGGTATCGACGTGTCATCACACTTCTTCCAACTGGGTGCGGCCTCCTCGGCGCATCGGTCATCGATAAATGATTGCCCGCCGAACGGGTTCCATTCGGCGGGCCTCTAACGCGGGAAGGGACGATGCCGCGCAGAACTTGTCGGGTTGGCGTTAGCTCAGAACCAAGCCCAAGCTCACAAAAGTAAAACATACTGCGAGGACCGATCCGAGCAGCCAACGGGCCTGATAAACACTGTTTTCCATAACCGCGCTCCGCAATGAGGACCGATTTCGGACTTGCTCCTCAATCGATGCGGGCCGCTGAACGTTCCGTGCAATCTGTCGCCCGGGCCCAATGCGGTGTCAACATGGGACCAAAGTCCCAGGGAGCGTCGCCGATGGTCGCGCGGCTATGGGCATGAGTCCTGTTCTGGGAACGCAGCTACATCCACCACGTTCCGCAATCGGCTTCCAATCGCACGCTCCCCATAGTTGCGGGGGAAGGCGGCGCAAACCATGGCGACATTCACACAGCCGGGCGCTCACCGTCAGAGCGGCTGCTTTGCCAGCAGGCGTAGTTCCGCTTCGTCTGTTATGCCGGCGGCGTAGTAGCTGATAATGCGAGATGCGCGTGCTTCACGGTCGCGACAGGTTTCGCCGTGAACGCTCGTGTCGTGAAATATTCCGTTTAGTAGAACAAGTTCCGATGGGGTGAGCACACCTGCCTCGGCCGCTTTGTTTTGCATCGGCATAAATCACCCCGTCGCACTTCGTCACGAGGAAGAACACAATCCACCCGAGCAGCATGTCAATGAAACGTTCTGCGTCCGGGCCTTATGCGCCGGAAGTTGGAACCTTAGGCCACGGGCCGTAGGCATTTGGGCCCATCACATCGACGCATAAGCCCTGCTTCTCTTACTCGGAGGAACCTTATCTGACCGCCCTGAATTGTCGGGCAGGACCAGAATGGAGCTTTATCGGGGCCGAAATGAGGAACAACTACGAGACCAAGGATGGTGGAGGCGTGGGCTTAGCTACTCTGGGCTTTTGCATAACCATTCTAGTCTCCCTCATGGCATTCTGGGTTGCTGATAATGGATTGTTCGACGAGGCCCCCCTTACCCGTCTGACCGAGGGGAAGAGGCCTGACAAGGCGCCTAGCTCGCCCGCTGATGTCACTAAACACATAGTCCAGAGAGCTGACTGTCTTGCATGCGAAACCCAATTTTCCAGATAGGATGACCTCGATGCAAAAACAGGCCGATATGATCCCGGGGAAAGTTATGGTCGCCTATTTGGTCTGCCTGGCGCTCACGTTGAGTGCATCTTGGGCAGTATTCATCGGGCTCTTCGTAGACAGCAACAGATAAACGCTGAAGGCGCGTGCCTGGCAGTCGATACCTTCGCGGTCTAAGTTGGTTAAAGGGCTTGCGCAAGCCGAATGACTGGCGCGATGTCTGCATCATCCAGGGCTTCAGTTGTTCGCCAGCCACGAATGGTCCCCATCAGCCCGCTCTGCGGTCAGAAAGCCCCGCGTTGCCATCAGGAGCATCGAACGGGGACAGAGCCGCCAGCCACGCCGACCGAATGTTAGTGCGCGGGTTTACCGCGCGGGATATCGGTGGAACCGAGGGGTGAATTCAGACACGTCGCTGCGTTGTGGGGTGCTGATTTTGGGGAACGGGAGGCATTATTGATCAGACTGCCGGCGCGGTTTCATGTTCTCGGCCTGATCGCGGCCGTCGTAACGCCGGTATGGCTTTTCGCCGCCTATTTGCTCACCCAATATGCGTTGGGCGAGCGCACCCGTTTCGAAAGTGATGCTCGCGATACTGCAAAGCAGGTTGCGCTGGTGGTGGAAGGCGAGCTCGTCAGACTGGTCACCATCATTAATGGCCTCTCAAAATCTGCCGCATTCGCGACGGGAGATCTGGATGCAATGTATGCAGAGACAACACGGCTTGTAGCCGGGACTAACCGCATCATCACTTTGCAAGACGTCGGCGGTGCGGAGCTGCTGAATTCGCGCCTACCGCTCAACGCGCCCTTGGCCAGGAGAACGCCTGCAACGACTTTGGAGCGAGCAAGACTGGCAGGGGGCCGGCCTCTGGTCAGCGGCGCCTATGACAGCCCAGACGGCGTTCGTATCAGCGTTTCGATGTCTGTCGCCAGCGATCGGATGTTGGTTCTTAGCGTGCCGACCGACGATGTCCTGTCTGTCATGCTGCCGGCCGTGCCGGACGGCTGGACGCTTGCCATCGGCGACGGCGAAGGCAAATATGTCGCGCGTTCGACGCTGCACGGCGAAACCACCGGCAAACCCGGCCTGCCGGAATATGTCGCGCAGGTCGTCGGTGAATCGGGAACATTCACGTCGAAGAACTTCCAAGGACTGACACTTCTGGCCGGCTACTATCGCCCGCCCTCGTCCGGCTGGTTCTACGCCGCCAACATTCCCCTTGCCGCCGCGCAGGCGCCGCTATGGCGATCTCTCTGGGCAATATCTGCGATCGCTGCTTTCGCGCTGCTGCTCTCGGGGCTGCTCGCCTATTTTGTGGCGAAGCGCTTCACCAAAGCGGCAGAAGGATTGGCAGCTCGGGCCAACGCCTTGGGACGTGGTCTTCCGGTTGAACCGCTCTCCACCTCCGTCTCCGAGTTCACCGTGATCGCAGATGCGATGCGGGTTGCGGAACTTGCGCTGACGCGCCGCGCCCGTGAAATGGAGGCTGTTCTCGAAACCGCTCCAGCGGCCGTTTGGTTCACCTACGATCCCGAGGCCCGCCTGGTTATTCGCAACCGGTTTGCCGCCGACCTCATGGGAATTTCGACCACCGGCCGCACCGGCTTCGGTAAACCTGATCAGGTCATTGACACGATTGCGTCCAAGGGCGGCCATATGATTTTACGCGAGGACAGGCCGCTCAGCCGCGCGATGCGGGGCGAATTCACTGATAACGAGGAGTCGGCCTACACCTTGCTCGATGGCACGCAGCGGGTCTTGCTTACCAGCGCCCGGCCAATCCGTGATCCGCGCGACAACGTCATTGGAGCCGTCCAAGTCAGTCTGGATATCACTGACCGTAAGAAGGGCGAGGAACAACGGAGATTGCTGGTTAACGAGTTGAACCACCGGGTGAAGAATTCCCTCGCCGTAGTTCAGTCGATTGCTATGCAAACGTTGCGCAGCGCGAAAAGTCTGCCAGAGGCCAGGGATGCGCTGGTAGGGCGTCTCGTCTCCCTTGGTCAGGCGCATGATATCCTCACCCAGGAAAACTGGAGCGGAGCGGAGCTGGGGGACGTAGTGACGGCAGCGATTAGCCCACATGCCCATCTCGACCGGTTTGAGATTGATGGGCCGTCGGTTTGGCTAGAGCCGAATATCGCAATGTCCTTGGCTCTGGCGTTCCATGAACTGACAACCAACGCCACAAAATATGGGGCGTTATCCGGTGTCGACGGGAAGGTGTCGATCAAATGGGATGTTAAGGATCATGCCTTAGCTGTTTCGGAAGAAGACGCGCAACTGTCGATCGAATGGCGCGAACACGGCGGCCCGGTAGTGACGCCAACGGACCGGAAAGGGTTCGGCACGCGCATGATGGAGCGCATGTTCAATTCCGCCTCCGGCAACAGCGTCTCGTTCTCCCTCGAGCCGTTGGGCATCCTATGCCGCTTCGAGATCACGGTTTCTAGCGCGCCGCCTGTCTCGTCCCTCTCCCCCGCAGCCTGATGTGCTCCGAGTAGCGACAAACCTGGCTGGTTCCATCGCCGAACACGCCTAAGACGACGCAGTTCCTGCTGCCGGTGCCCCCAATCTCGCGGCTCACTGGATGTCCTGCGATTGGTGGATTGCAGAGCGGGGCACAGTTTCGCGCGGAGTGTGGCGGCTGGGCGCAGACCGGGCGCAATCATGATCGTGGAACCGGAACACCTTTAGGCGGTTAAAGGCGGGCACCAGGACGGTGGAAAGGACGCACAGCCTGACAACGTGGCTGACCGCCAATGAGGGAATATGAACGCCACAATAGAGCGGGTTGCGCGAGCCATGTGCCTGGCGGATGGTTTCGACCCCGACTCAGACATCCGTCAGCTAAAGAGCGGAGTTGTCCTACAGATCACCATCAACGGGCCCCCGGAGCGGTGGCGGACGTACACAACTAGAGCACGCGCCGCCATCAAGGCGATGCGCATACCCTCTACGGCAGCAGTGAATGCAGGTGGCCAATTCTTTGTCGAAGGCGACACAACGGCTCTCGATGTTTGGACGACAATGATCGACGCCGATATAATGGACGATGACGGGACCAATGAGCGGGAGCGTCGTGGACTGCCGGCCGTAAGCAATCACAGCCAGCCACGACCTCGCGCCGGAAGTGCATCGTAGCAGTGTCCGCCGAGGACTAAGACCGCGCCGGGGGAACCGGATCGAGCAACATCGGCTCGGCGTCTGCAGCCTGGGTTATCCTGCCTTCGGGAGTCATTTCGTCCACTGCATCGGGTAGATTGTCGGCAAGACGCTCGAGGATCTCTTCGCGCGACATCCCCGTTTGCTGAGTAAGCGCGGTCAGGGTGTCGTCGTCGATTGCCTGCTCGACGCGGGACCGCTCAATCGGCTTGTTCGGCCCTGTTCCAACCCATGAATCGACTGCGTCGCCGTGTCCCGCGGTCCGTAGTCTGTCCAGCAGTTCACCCAGGCCGCCGCGGGCATTCGGGTCGTTCTGATCGCGCCCGACGCCGGAGACCATATCGGCCAGTTTGTCGCGATTCTTATAGGCTAGAATGCCCAGCGCCACGAGCGCCATGCGTCCAATTCCGGCCATGCTTGTTCTCCTTCTTGACTGGTCACGGGCAATTGCCGGGACACCGAATTGTTCCGCCATTTGCGCAAAGATCGTGCTTGGCCTTAGTGCCCAACAGGAGAGAGGCCAGAGCCTGGCTTCTCTCCTGCCCGCTGCGGCTCAGGGCCAATTGTCGGTCGGCGCCCATCTGGCGGATGCCGCATCCGCGCCGGTTTCCACCTGAACGACCGTATCGCTTGCAGCCGCCTTTCTCTGCGCCGGCCGCTTTGGCGACGTCGGCCAGCTTTCGACGATCAGCTTGCCGTGCGGGATAAGACCCTGGCTGTCCGCCCCCTTCCCTACACCGGAACGGACGGAGCAAAATTGACCGGCTTGAACAAGCATCCAATGCCGGCTTTCTAACCTCGCCGCCCACAACCGGCCCTTCCGTCGTCGGCTCCACTACGGTCGATCAAGCGCCGCTTCGTGTCGGCTGCGGATCTGCTCGTACCAGTAACACGACGTTTCTTGGGCTCTGTGCTGACCATCGTTCTGTCCGACGTCGAGAATAATTTCGACAACGCTTGGTGCGATAAGCGTCAACTGGAGCAGGCGCGAGATGTAGCTGGGACTGATGTTCTCGGCCGCAGCCAACTCTCGCATGGTCGCGTATGTGCCCTCCTCCAGCATCCGCTGCCAGCGATACGCACGGGCGATTGCCTTGATGAGCGTGATGTCCGCATCAGGCCTTCGTGCCTGCTGTAACGGCCCTTGTGGAACCTCCACGACTGTTGATTTCCACTCAGAAGTGAGCCGGGTTTTTCACCGAGAAGTGAGCCACCTCTGATTATGGTTCCTGGCTCATGCTGGGGTCAATGGTCGTACGTCCTCCTTCCGTTTTGTTGCCGCCGCTGAA